>Ga0114954_1000043_pt1 | contig 46474 bp, 41 predicted proteins | sample Porto_4metaG_FD_87299 | JGI IMG/M metagenome (GOLD analysis project Ga0114954, IMG submission 87299) | Marine algal microbial communities from Porto, Portugal - Porto_4 metaG | ecosystem: Host-associated > Algae > Red algae > Unclassified | place: Portugal: Porto | collected 2015-02-02
TTATGGAAGAAGTGAAGCGATGATTATCGCTTCACTCTCATTCGAGTGTATGATTTACGATGTGCATTCTTTAAAAGAGAAACGAGCAATTTTGCAACGTGTGTTAACTCGTGTGAAACAGCGCTATAATGTAGCTGTTTCTGAAGTTGGGCATCAAGATGTATGGCAACGTACAGAAATTGCAATTGTTTCCGTATCCTCAAATCGTGTTGTCTGTGAAAAAGAAATGAATCGTGTACTTGAGTATATCGATTCATTTCCTGAAATTGAACGTACGATAACACATTTGGAATGGTATTGAATGAGGTGAAGAGTTATGAAATTACGTGCGAACCGTGTGGGCGAGCAAATGAAAAAAGAATTAGGCGACATTATCAGTCGTAAAATTAAAGACCCACGTATTGGATTTGTTACAGTAACAGATGTACAAGTGAGTGGAGATTTACAAATTGCTAAAGTATACATTTCTGTTTTAGGTGACGAAGAACAGAAAGAAAATACATTAAAAGGTTTAGCGAAGGCAAAAGGCTTTATTCGTTCAGAAATTGGCCAACGTATTCGTCTTCGTAAAACACCAGAAATTACCTTTGAGTTTGATGAGTCTATCGGATATGGTCATCGAATTGATACACTTTTACATGAAATTAATAAAGACGGTAAACGTGAAGAATAATGGATAGACATTTGTCTATCCATTTTTTCAATGAAAAATAAGTTTGGATAATTATTATGAAAGAATTATGATGAGGTGAACATATATGGAAGGTGTAGTATTATTACATAAGCCAAAAGGCATGACATCACATGATTGTGTATTTAAATTAAGAAAGATATTACGTGAGAAACGAATTGGTCATACGGGAACATTAGATCCAGATGTAACAGGGGTATTACCGATTTGTGTTGGACGAGCAACGAAGATTGCACAGTTTTTAACGAGTGAAACAAAAACATATGAAGGTGAAGTAACATTAGGATTTTCAACAACAACTGAAGATGCTTCTGGTGAAGTTGTGGAAACGACAAATGTCGATCGTAGTATTAGTCGTAAGGAAGTAGAAGGAGTTCTCGCAGCATTAACAGGTACGATTGAACAAACGCCTCCAATGTTTTCAGCTGTAAAAGTTAACGGAAAAAAATTATATGAATATGCAAGAGCGGGACAAGAAGTTGAACGTCCAGTTCGTACCATTACAATTCATGAATTCATATTACTTGATGACCGTGAAATGTTTGAAGGGGAAAACATTTCATTCCGTTTCCGTGTAACGTGTAGTAAAGGGACATATGTAAGAACGCTAGCAGTAATGATTGGTGAAAAACTAGGTTTTCCATCACACATGTCCCATCTTGTAAGAACGGCATCTGGTGAATTTTTACTAGAAGATTGCATATCATTTGAAGAAATTGAAGAAAACGTGCAAAATGGAACAGTAGAGTCTATCTTCATTTCAATTGATGAAGCGTTAAGTAAATTCCCAAAAATGGTTGTAGATGAAAAGCAAGCAGAAAAAATAAAAAATGGTATGTTCTTAAAGAATGAATTAGAAATAACAGCACCATTCATTACAGTATTTGATAAAAATGACCGTTGCTTAGCAATTTATGAGCATCATCCAAAACACCCTGGTATGCTAAAGCCAATGAAAGTACTTGTGAATAATCAAGAACTAAAGCTATAATGAATTATTGGAAGGATTATTACAGAAAAAGGTGAATTCAAGCGTGAAACTTATTCATTTAACTCATCCACATGAACAAAATAAATTAGAATTACCACCTACTGTAATGGCATTAGGATTTTTTGATGGCATTCATTTAGGGCATCAGTGTGTGATTCGAACTGCGAAACAAATAGCGGATGAACGCGGATATAAAAGTGCAGTTATGACATTTCATCCCCATCCATCTGTTATTTTAGGGAAAAAGGAAGCGCATGTGGAGTATATTACACCGATGCGTGATAAAGAAAAAATAGTCGAAAACTTAGGAATCGATATATTATATGTTATTAAATTTGATGAATCGTTTGCAGGTTTATTGCCACAGCAATTTGTAGATGATTATATTATTGGTTTAAATGTAAAGCATGTAGTAGCAGGGTTTGATTATTCATATGGACGTTTAGGAAAAGGGAAGATGGAGACTTTACCATTTCATGCAAGAGGGGAGTTTACACAAACTGTGATTGAAAAAGTTGAATTTCAAGAAGAGAAGGTAAGTTCTACAGCATTACGAAAGTTAATTCGAAATGGTGAAATGGAACAAATTCCATCTATTTTAGGTAGAGCCTATACAGTGGGAGGAACGGTTGTACATGGCGATAAACGTGGACGACAAATTGGTTTTCCAACCGCTAATGTAGGTTTAAGTGATGAGTATTTATTGCCACCTGTAGGTGTTTATGCAGTGAGATTAAAAGTTCACGATGAATGGTACGATGGTGTATGTAATATTGGATATAAACCAACTTTTAAAGAAAATGAGCGTCAATTATCTATTGAAGTACACTTATTTGAATTCAACAAAGACATATATGATCAAAGTGTTACAGTTGAGTGGCATATGCGTATAAGAGAAGAGAAGAAATTCAATGGTATTGATGAGCTAGTTGAACAAATCGCAAAAGATAAGAAAACAGCACAAGAATATTTTGCGAGTGAAAAGAATATACTTGCTTTTTCAAATGAAAAGTAGTATTCTATGTTATGTACTTTATGACAACCATTGCTTGGCATTGCGACTCACCGACGCTTGCTCGGTAATTGGGGGTTTAATTAATAGGAGGTGAAATAGGATGGCTTTAACACAAGAACGTAAAAATGAAATCATTGCACAATTTAGAACTCATGAGACTGATACTGGTTCTCCAGAGGTTCAAATTGCTGTCCTAACGGAGCAAATTAACACTCTAAACGAGCACTTACGTACTCACAAGAAAGATCATCATTCACGTCGTGGTCTATTAAAGATGGTTGGTAAACGTCGTAACTTACTAACTTACCTTCGTAATAGCGATATCACACGTTACCGTGAATTAATCACAAAGCTTGGCTTACGTCGATAGTCAAAGAAGCGGGAATATTCCCGCTTTTTTGTTAGGTAAAAATATATCTTCTACGCTTTATAGCTTACTTAATTTTCGGCAATACTAGAGGTAGAATATTGTGATATACTATCCATTTACATAGAAGAATTGAATACTTTAAATTGAGAGGGGTACTTAAATGAGTCAAGAAAAGCAAGTCTTCTCGATAGATTTAGCTGGTCGCCAGCTAACAGTTGAAACTGGTCAGCTTGCAAAACAAGCGAACGGGGCAGTATTAGTAAGATATGGCGATACAGCGGTTCTATCTACAGCAACTGCATCAAAAGAGGCTAAAAATGTAGATTTCTTCCCACTTACAGTAAACTATGAAGAGCGTTTATATGCAGTCGGAAAAATTCCAGGCGGTTTTATTAAACGTGAAGGTCGTCCAAGTGAAAAAGCAATTTTGGCAAGTCGTTTAATCGACCGTCCAATTCGTCCGCTTTTCGCAGATGGTTTCCGTAACGAAGTACAAGTTGTCAGCATTGTAATGAGTGTTGATCAAGATTGTTCTTCTGAAATGGCAGCTATGCTTGGTTCTTCATTAGCGTTATCGATTTCAGATATTCCATTTGAAGGCCCAATCGCTGGTGCAACAGTTGGTCGTATTAATGGCGAATTCGTTATTAATCCAACAGTAGAACAGCAAGAACAAAGTGATATTCACCTTGTTGTAGCTGGTACAAAAGATGCAATTAACATGGTTGAAGCAGGAGCAGATCAAGTACCTGAGGAAACAATGTTAGAAGCAATTATGTTTGGACATGACGAAATTAAACGTCTAATTGCATTCCAAGAAGAGATTGTACAAGCTGTAGGTAAAGCGAAATTAGAAATAAAACTATATGAAGTTGATGCTGATCTTAACCAAGCTGTACGTGAGATGGCTGAGAAGGATATGCATTCTGCAATTCAAGTACATGAGAAACATGCACGTGAAGATGCAATCAACGTAGTGAAAAAGCGTGTAATTGAGCATTACGAAGCTGAGGAAGCTGACGCTGACACATTAGGACAAGTAAATGAGATTTTATATAAAATTGTAAAAGAAGAAGTACGTCGTCTTATTACAGTTGAAAAAATCCGCCCAGATGGCCGTAAAGGTGATGAAATTCGTCCTTTAGCATCAGAGGTTGGTATTTTATCTCGTACACACGGTTCTGGTTTATTCACACGTGGACAAACACAAGCATTAAGTATTTGTACATTAGGCGCTTTAGGCGATGTGCAAATTTTAGATGGTCTTGGTGTAGAAGAATCAAAAAGATTCATGCACCATTACAATTTCCCATCGTTTAGTGTTGGTGAAACAAGACCGATGCGTGGACCAGGTCGTCGTGAAATTGGTCACGGTGCACTAGGAGAACGTGCTCTTGAGCCTGTAATTCCATCTGAAAAAGATTTCCCATATACAGTACGTCTTGTATCTGAAGTGTTAGAATCAAATGGTTCTACTTCACAGGCAAGTATTTGTGGTAGTACTTTAGCAATGATGGATGCTGGTGTTCCACTTAAAGCCCCAGTTGCTGGTATTGCAATGGGTCTAGTTAAATCTGGTGAGCATTACACAATTTTATCTGATATTCAAGGTATGGAAGATCATTTAGGTGATATGGACTTTAAAGTAGCAGGTACAGCACAAGGTGTAACTGCACTGCAAATGGACATTAAAATCGATGGTTTATCTCGTGAAATTTTAGAAGAGGCATTACAACAAGCGAAAGTTGGTCGTGTGCACATTCTAAATCATATGCTATCTGTTATTGCAGAGCCACGTACTGAATTATCAGCTTACGCTCCAAAGATTATTACAATGACAATTAATCCAGATAAAATCCGTGACGTTATTGGACCGAGCGGTAAACAAATTAATAAAATTATTGAAGAAACTGGAGTTAAAATTGACATCGAGCAAGATGGTACAGTATTTATTTCTTCAATAAATCAAGAAATGAATGACAAAGCTAAGAAAATTATCGAAGATATTGTTCGCGAAGTACAAGTAGGTGAAATCTACGAAGGAAAAGTGAAACGTGTTGAGAAATTCGGTGCTTTCGTTGAATTATTCAGCGGTAAAGATGGATTAGTTCACATTTCTGAACTTGCACTTGAGCGTGTAGGTAAAGTAGAAGACGTTGTGAAAATCGGTGATGTAATTACAGTTAAAGTTATCGAGATTGACAAGCAAGGTCGCGTAAATCTATCTAGAAAAGTATTGCTAAAAGAAGAGCAAGAAAAAGAAGCTGCTAAAGAAGAAAACAAACAAGAGCAGCAATAAGTAAAAGCCAGTTCAACTGGCTTTTTTGTTATGTAAAAAACATGATGTACACATATTTTTATGTCAGTATAGGTATAGTTTTCATTATAACGCTCAAATTAACAAAGATAAGAAGAAAAATATTTTTTATTTAGTTAATGGGAGGGTTTATATGAAAGTTCGTATATTGGCATACATATGTGTATTTTTTTTATATGTCAGTTTAGGCTCTTATTCCGTTTTTGCACAGGATAACTTGTATGAAGAAATTCAAAAACATGCAAAACAATATGAGATTGCACCTCAAAATGCGATCATTGATAAGATATGGAAAGCAACACCTGGATATAATGGAAGACAAGTCGATATTGAAGCATCCTATAACAATATGAAGAAGCTAAAGAAATTTGATCAAAAACATCTTGAATTCAAGGAAGTATCACCGAGTGTCCATTTAGCAGATTTATCACCAGCCCCAATTTACAGGGGACATCCAAATAAAAAGATGGTTGGATTAACAATAAATGTGGCATGGGGAAATGAGTATTTGCCTCGTATATTAGAGATATTGAAAAAACATGATGTGAAGGCAACTTTCTTTTTGGAAGGACGTTGGGTGAAAGAAAATTTACGATTTGCAAAAATGATTGTCGATGCAAATCAAGAAGTTGGAAATCACTCTTACACACATCCTAATATGAAAACATTATCGTCTGATGAAATACGAGAACAGTTACAAAAAACAAATCGAATGATAGAAGCAGCCACGAATCAAAAAGTAAGATGGTTTGCCCCGCCTAGTGGAAGTTTTCGAGATGAAGTCGTACAAATTGCAGATGATTTCCAAATGGGAACGATTATGTGGACAGTAGATACAATTGATTGGAAGCGACCAGAGCCAGACGTATTATTGCAGAGAGTAATGAGAAAAATACATTCAGGTGCCATTGTATTAATGCACCCTACTTCATCTACAGCAGAAGCATTAGATACAATGATTATAAAATTGAAGGAACAAGGATATAGAGTGGGGAATATAACAGAATTACTGGATGAAAAACGTGTGGATTAAATACATTTGCATGACATTCATCCTTAAACTTGTTATCATTAAATAATAGCGTTAATTTAGAGAAACTGGTAGTAGGAGGAAAGTTTTTGATTAAAAAATATACTTGTAAAAATGGTGTAAGAATAGTTATGGAGAACATACCAACTGTAAGATCGGTTGCGATTGGTATTTGGATCCATGCAGGATCAAGAAATGAAAATGAAAAAAATAACGGGATTTCCCACTTTTTAGAGCATATGTTCTTTAAAGGGACGGAAACACGTAGTGCGCGCGAAATTGCGGAATCATTTGATAGCATTGGTGGGCAAGTAAATGCTTTTACTTCAAAAGAATATACATGTTACTATGCAAAAGTGTTAGATGAGCATGCTAAATATGCTTTAGATGTTTTAGCAGATATGTTCTTTAATTCAACATTTGATGAGGAAGAACTGAAAAAAGAGAAGAATGTCGTATGTGAAGAAATTAAAATGTACGAAGACGCTCCAGATGATATTGTGCATGATATGTTAACGAAAGCGACATATGAAACGCATCCGCTTGGATATCCTATTTTAGGAACAGAAGAAACGCTTGATACGTTTACAGGTGATACACTACGTCAATATATAAAAGATCATTATACACCTGAAAATGTAGTTGTTTCAGTTGCAGGAAATATTGATGAAGCATTTTTACAAACAGTAGAGCAATATTTCGGTAGTTATGAAGGAACAACAAACCGTGAACAAGTACATAGCCCAATTTTCCATTTTAATAAGGTAGCACGTAAAAAAGAAACAGAACAAGCTCATTTATGTTTAGGATATAAAGGCTTACAAATGGGACACGAAGATATTTATAACTTAATCGTATTAAATAACGTTTTAGGCGGTAGTATGAGTAGCCGTTTATTCCAAGAAGTACGTGAGCAACGTGGGTTAGCTTACTCGGTATTTTCTTACCACTCTTCTTATGAAGATACAGGTATGTTAACACTGTACGGTGGAACAGGTAGCCAACAATTAGATACACTGTATGAAACGATGCAAGAAACACTAGAAACATTGAAAAATACAGGTATTACAGAAAAAGAGCTTATGAATAGTAAAGAGCAATTAAAAGGAAACTTAATGTTAAGTTTAGAAAGTACGAATAGTCGTATGAGCCGTAACGGTAAAAATGAATTGCTGCTTCGTAAGCATCGTTCACTTGATGAGATTATTGAAAGTGTAAACACTGTAACAAAACAAAATGTAGATGAGTTAATTCGCAATATGTTTACGGATGAATTCTCTGCTGCACTTATTAGTCCAGATGGAAAACTTCCAAAAGGAATAAAACTATAATTGATTTTTGTGATGTACTCGAAAATAACCGTATCTCTTTTAAATGAGATACGGTTATTTTTTTTAGACATACAGAATAGGTACTAATAATGGATAACTTAAATTGAAAATTCGGTAGGGGGAGAGTGTATGCGATTAAGTGAATTAAGTGGTAAAGAAATTGTAGATTTAGAAAGAGCGGAAAAAATGGGGGTTTTAGGGCATCTAGATTTAGAAATTAATGAGAGCGATGGACAAATACAAGCGCTTATCATACCTGTTACAAAATGGGGAGGTTTTAAAAAAGGACAACAAGAGGTAAGGGTGGAATGGAGAGATATTAAGAAAGTGGGGCATGACATGATACTTTGTGATATATCTGACCATTCAAATTCGGAGTGAAAGATGGCCATTTCGGCCGTCTTTTTTTTGTATATATAAAGCTGATAAATCATATGTGCTTTTTGTTTTTCAATCACCTCAAACTCGTACATTACATATGATGTGGAGGAAAAAGAAAAAGTAGGCACTTTTCTTATAAATGACAGAAAAAGAAGGTGAATTAGGGAATGTTGACTGAGATGCATATTGCTGTCATAGGAGGAGATGCAAGGCAGCTAGAAGTAATTCGTAAACTAGTTGAATTGGATGCGAAACTTTCATTGATAGGGTTTGATCAGTTGGATCATGGCTTCACAGGGGCAGCAAAAGAAAGTATACAAAATTTAGATTTTACTTCTGTAGATGCAATCATTTTGCCAGTTGCAGGTACAAATGCCAAAGGAGAAGTAGATACTATTTTTTCAAATGAAAAAGTTGCTATAACGAAAGAACAAATTGAAAATACACCAGAACACTTTACTATATATTCAGGTATTGGTACGCCTTACTTGGAAAATCTCGTATCTACTACAAACCGAAAACTTGTTAAATTATTTGATCGTGATGATGTGGCAATCTACAATTCTATTCCGACTGTAGAAGGCACATTAATGATGGTAATTCAACATACCGACTATACAATTCATGGGTCCAATGTAATGGTTTTAGGATTTGGTAGAACAGGGATGAGTGTTGCCAGAGCATTTCAATCATTAGGAGCCCACGTCAAAGTTGGAGCAAGACGATCGGAACATATTGCACGTATTACAGAGATGATGTTTTCTCCTTTTCATATGCAAAACATTGAGAAAGAAGTAGGAAATATGGATATTGTGATTAACACAATTCCACATCTCGTTGTGACAGCGAATGTTATTTCAAAAATGCCAGCTCATACGTTAGTAATTGATTTAGCTTCTAAACCAGGTGGTACCGACTTTAGATACGCAGAAAAAAGAGGAGTTAAAGCGCTATTAGCACCTGGATTGCCAGGGATTGTTGCTCCGAAAACAGCAGGACAAATTTTAGCGAACGTTCTTTCTCAGTTATTAGCAGAAGACGTAATAGCAAGAAAGGAGAATGGGGAATGAATTTAAAAGGGAAAAGAATTGGATTTGGGTTTACAGGTTCACATTGTACGTATGAAGAAGTGATGCCTCATTTAGAGAAATTAATTGCTGAGGGAGCAGAAATACGTCCCGTTGTTTCTTACACTGTTCAATCAACAAATACGAGATTTGGTGAGGGAGCAGAGTGGATTAAAAAGATTGAAGAAACAACAGGATTTAAAGCAATTAATTCAATCGTTGGCGCAGAACCGCTAGGACCTAAAATTCCATTAGACTGTATGGTAATTGCACCACTAACAGGAAATTCGATGAGTAAATTTGCAAATGCAATGACAGATTCTCCAGTATTAATGGCAGCAAAAGCGACGCTGAGAAATGGTAAGCCTGTCGTATTGGCGGTTTCGACGAATGATGCTTTAGGATTAAACGGGGTAAATCTCATGCGCCTAATGGCCACAAAAAACATCTACTTCGTCCCATTCGGCCAAGACGCACCAGAGAAAAAACCGAACTCAATGGTAGCTCGTATGGAGCTACTGGAAGATACAGTATTAGAAGCGTTACAAGGAAAACAATTGCAACCGGTTGTCGTAGAAAAATTCAGATATATGAATTAAAAAACGAAAAAAAACGGACAATTTTTGATGAAACCATCATTCTTACTGTAGAATATGATAAAATTAACGTTATTAAGATTAGAAGGGGTATTGTATACTCCTTCTAATTCTAAGTTATAGAAGGATTGGTATCTAGAAAGGGGCATAGTGATGGAAAAGCAAAAAACTTTTCATGTCGCTGTAGTTGGAGCAACCGGCGCAGTTGGTGAACAAATGTTAAATACTTTAGAGAAACGAGAATTTCCAATCGGGAAATTAACGTTACTTTCATCTAAACGATCTGCAGGTAAGAAACTTGTATTTAAAGGCGAAGAATTTACAGTTCAAGAGGCGACTCCTGAAAGTTTTGAAGGAGTAGATATCGCACTATTTAGTGCTGGTGGATCTGTATCGAAACAATTAGCGCCAGAAGCAGCAAAGCGCGGTGCGATTGTTGTTGATAATACAAGTGCATTCCGTATGACAGAAAACGTGCCACTTGTTGTACCTGAAGTAAATGAAAACGATTTAAAAGAACATAATGGTATTATTGCAAATCCAAACTGTTCTACAATTCAAATGGTAGTAGCTCTTGAGCCAGTTCGTCAGCAATATGGTTTAAAACGAGTAATCGTTTCCACATATCAAGCTGTATCAGGTGCTGGTGCGGCAGCGATTGAAGAACTTCATGAACAATCACAAGCAATCTTAAATGGCGAAGAAGCTAAGGCGAATGTTTTACCTGTATCAGGTGATAAAAAACATTACCAAATTGCTTTTAATGCGATTCCACAGATTGATAAGTTCCAAGATAATGGATTTACATTTGAAGAAATGAAAATGATTAATGAAACGAAAAAAATTATGCATATGCCTGAATTAGAAGTAGCGGCAACATGCGTACGTTTACCAGTTGTATCAGGGCATTCTGAGTCTGTTTACATCGAAGTAGAAAAAGAAGGCGTAACAGTAGCAGAATTAAAGAGCTTACTTGCAAATGCAGAAGGTATTGTTCTGCAAGATAATCCAGAAGAGCAGTTATATCCAATGCCAGCTACTGCAGTAGGTAAAAACGAAGTATTCGTTGGAAGAATCCGTAAAGATTTAAATAACGATAAAGGATTCCATCTTTGGGTCGTATCTGATAACTTATTAAAAGGCGCTGCATGGAATTCTGTTCAAATTGCAGAGCGCTTAGTAAAATTACAATTAGTGTAAACGGCTAAGAGAAGGTGCAAAATATGAAAATAATTGTTCAAAAATTTGGTGGCACATCAGTACGTGATGAAAATGGACGTAAGCATGCGCTTCATCATATAAAAAAATCGTTAGCTGCTGGATATAAAGTAGTTACTGTCGTATCTGCTATGGGCCGTAAAGGTGAACCGTATGCAACGGATACGTTATTAAGTCTTGTAAATCAAGAGGAATCTACTATTTCTAAACGTGAGCAAGATTTATTATTATCATGTGGAGAGTTAATCTCTGCAATTGTTTTCTCTAATATGTTAAATGAGAACGGTATAAAAGCAGCGGCATTAAATGGTGCACAAGCTGGTTTTGTAACAAATGATGACTTTACGAATGCGAAAATCGTTGAAATGAATTGCGATCGTATACATGAAGAATTAGAAAATCTAGATGTAATCGTCGTTACAGGATTCCAAGGGCAAACGAAAAAAGGTGATACGACAACACTTGGACGCGGAGGTAGCGATACTTCAGCTTCAGCATTAGGTGTTGCGCTTCATGCTGAATTTATTGATATCTTCACAGATGTAGAAGGTGTTATGACTGCGGATCCTCGTATTGTAAAAGATGCACGTCATCTTCAAACGGTAACGTATAACGAAATTTGTAATATGGCTTACCAAGGTGCAAAAGTCGTTCATCCACGTGCGGTTGAAATTGCGATGCATGCAAAAGTACCGCTTCGTGTACGCTCTACGTATTCTGATAGCGAAGGTACGCTTATTGCAGCATACGATGGTGCTACAAAAGGGCAGGATGTAGAAGAACGTCCTGTTACAGGTATTGCCCACGTATCAAACGTAACGCAAATTAAAGTACTTGCAAAAGAAACGGCATATGATTTGCAACAACATGTATTTAAAGAAATGGCAAACGAAGGCATTAGTGTTGATTTAATTAACATTTCTCCTACTGGTGTAGCTTACACAGTAAATGATAATGTATCAGCTCGTGCTGTCGAAGTGTTGAAACAACTTGGATATGAGCCAATTGTGACAGAGCATTGTGCCAAAGTATCTATCGTTGGAGCTGGAATGGCAGGAATCCCAGGGGTTACTGCGAAAATCGTTACAGCTTTAGCAGAAAAAGGTATTCAAATTCTGCAATCGGCAGATAGTCATACGACAATTTGGGTTCTTGTAAAAGAAACTGATTTAGTGGAGGCTGTAAATGCATTACATAGTGCGTTTGAGCTTTCAAAAGAAAAGCAACTGGAACAATAAGGAGTGAGACCATGATAGATTTTGGGACAATTGCAACTGCGATGGTAACACCGTTTGATATAAACGGGAATATCGATTTTGCAAAGACAACGAAATTGGTAAATTATTTAATTGATAACGGTACAACAGCAATCGTGGTAGGAGGAACGACAGGTGAATCTCCTACATTAACTTCAGAAGAAAAAGTAGCGTTATATCGCCATGTCGTATCTGTTGTCGATAAAAGGGTGCCCGTAATCGCTGGAACAGGTAGCAATAATACACATGCCTCTGTTGACTTAACTAAAAAGGCAACAGAAGTTGGTGTTGATGCAGTTATGCTAGTAGCGCCGTATTATAACAAACCGAGTCAAGAAGGAATGTATCAGCACTTTAAAACGATTGCTGAAAGCACGCCACTTCCGGTTATGCTATATAACGTTCCAGGACGATCTATTGTACAAATCTCCGTTGATACAGTTGTTCGTTTATCAGAAATAGAAAACATTGTTGCGATTAAAGATGCAGGCGGCGATGTACTAACAATGACAGCAATCATTGAAAAAACAGCGGACGACTTTGCAGTATACAGCGGTGATGACGGTTTAACGTTACCGGCTATGGCGGTTGGAGCGAAAGGTATCGTTTCAGTAGCATCTCATGTTATCGGAGATGAAATGCAAGAAATGATTACAGCATTCCAAGCGGGAGAGTTTAAGAAGGCGCAAAAATTACATCAATTACTTGTAAGAGTAACGGATTCATTATTTATGGCGCCAAGCCCAACGCCAGTAAAAACAGCGTTACAAATGGTTGGATTAGATGTAGGTTCTGTACGTTTACCGCTTCTTCCATTAACAGAAGAAGAAAGAGTAACGTTACAATCTGTAATGCAATCTATTCCTCGTTAATAAGAAATGACCTAGTGTGAAACTAGGTCATTTTTATTTAGATTAAATATACGTGAGTGGTAAAAACAGCATAGTTAATGAGGTGTAATAAGAAGGGGACGGCATAATATTGGTTAGAAATTGATTATAGAGATCATGTGTTTTTAGTGAATAGTGCTTTATATTTATATACAGAACACACATGTATATTTTTCCATTAATATCTTATATAAGTAGAAAAAATAATAGGTAGTATGTGGAAAAAAACCTCGCAAATTACAACCTCAATTTAGCTTCTTATATAGTCTTTCATATAATTTAACTTGTGTTCTATTTCTTGTATCAGGTATAATATGGCTAAGTAGCTTAGTACGGGTATGCTTAGCAAAATTGGAAGAAATTATAATTTAATTAAATTTTCATATCATATCGAATAAGATATTTGATTTATATAATGAAAGAGAGGTGAAACCTGGTTTAAAAAATATACAAGGACATGATATCGCATAACGGTAAGGACATTCGTCTTGGACGGTGAATATATGGTGGTTGTAGAGTTTCCCCTGGTGTCTCTACAATTTTAGTGAAATCAGTGTTTGCAAGATTTTTAAACCAGGCAACAACATGAAGAGAAAAGAGAATGAGTCTGTTAAAGTATTTGCTCTTGGTGGAGTAGGTGAAATCGGGAAAAACATGTACTGTGTTGAAATTGATTCTGAAATCTTTATTGTAGATGCAGGATTAATGTTCCCAGGAGATGAAATGTTTGGGATTGATATCGTTATTCCTGATATTACATACTTAGTGGAAAATCAAGAGCGAGTAAAAGGTTTATTTATTACTCACGGTCATGAAGATCATATTGGTGGAATTGTTTATGTACTTCGTAAATTATCTATTCCAGTGTATGCAACGAAATTAACGGTAGGACTTATACAAGAAAAACTTGGTGAAGCGGGCATGTTAGGCCGTGTGGACTTAAAAACAATCGATTCAAATTCAACAGTAGAGTTTAATACTACAACAGTGTCATTCTTTGGAACGACACATAGTATTCCGGATTCTGTTGGTGTTTGTTTCCATACATCAAAAGGTGCTGTAGTGTATACAGGAGACTTTAAATTTGATCAAACTCCAATTGGAAATAATGGAGCAGATCTTGGGAAAATGGCACAAATCGGAAATGAAGGCGTACTTTGCTTATTATCTGATAGTACAAACGCTGAGCGTCCAGGCTATACAGGTTCGGAAAAAGAAGTTGGTGTAGAAATTTCTAAAGTGTTCTACGGTGCAGAAGGTCGTATTATCGTTGCTTCATTTGCATCGAACGTACATCGTATTCAACAAGTATTTGACGCGGCTGCCGAAACAGGAAGAAAAGTAGCGGTAGTAGGACGTAGTATGGTGAAAGTAGTAGACATTGCAAGACGTCTTGGTTATTTAGATGTTCCAGAAGGTATGGTTATTTCATTACAAGAAGTAGACAACTTCCCAGAGAAAAAGGTAGCTATTTTAACGACAGGTAGTCAAGGGGAACCGATGGCAGCACTTTCTAGAATGGCGAAGCAAGCTCATAAACAAATTTCAATTCGTAAAGGTGATACTGTTATTATTGCAGCTTCTCCAATTCCGGGGAATGAAATATCTGTATCGAAAATTATTGATTTGTTATTTAGAGCTGGAGCTGAAGTTATTTATTACGGTGAAAGAAAAGTTCACGTTTCAGGTCATGGTAGTCAAGAAGAATTAAAACTAATGTTAAATTTAATGAAACCTAAGTATTTTGTACCCGTACATGGTGAGTTTCGTATGCAAAAAGCACATGCATATTTAGCTGAAGATGTAGGTATTACAAGAGAAAATATTTTTATCGTAGAAAAAGGCGATGTAATTGCTTTTGGTGATAATGAAGCAAACTTAGTTGGTAAAGTGCAAGCTGGTAATGTCTTAATTGATGGGTTAGGTGTAGGTGACGTTGGTAATATCGTTCTTCGAGATAGAAAGATGTTATCTCAAGATGGAATATTAGTAGTTGTTGTAACACTTGGTAAAGATGAAAAGAAAATTATCTCTGGTCCAGAAATCATTTCACGTGGTTTTGTATATGTTCGTGAATCAGAAGCATTAATTGAGCGATCTACAGAGATTGTACGCATGATTGTTGAGCAATCAATTAAAGAATATTCAATTGAATGGTCTATGTTAAAACAAAATATTCGTGAATTATTAGGGCAGTTCTTGTACGAAGAGACAAAGAGAAAACCTATGATTTTACCGATTATTATGGAAGTGTAAAAAAGATCACCTTTACGGGTGATCTTTTTTCTTTTTAAACCCTATCGAATGAAATTTATAACTTAAGAAATAATAGTTATATACGAGTGAAAGGGGATGCGATATGACAGAACGTGATCGTTATACAAATGAAGAAAAAGAAGCTGGGCCGAAAGAAGTTCCGAAAGAAGCTTCAATAGTGGAGAAAATTCAACAGCTTGGACAAACGAATGTGCCGCAAATGAATGAATCACGTATTCATTGTTTAACAATCATTGGACAGGTGGAAGGTCATGTTCAGTTGCCACCGCAAAATAAAACAACAAAATATGAGCACATTATCCCGCAAATTGTCGCGATTGAGCAAAATCCGAAAATTGAAGGTTTGCTTTTAATATTAAACACAGTTGGAGGAGACGTTGAAGCAGGGCTAGCGATTTCTGAGATGGTAGCTTCGCTTTCGAAACCGACGGTATCTCTTGTTTTAGGCGGAGGGCATTCGATTGGTGTACCAATTGCAGTTTCGACTGATTATTCATTTATTGCAGAAACAGCGACGATGACGATTCACCCAATTCGTTTAACCGGTCTTGTTATAGGTGTGCCGCAAACATTTGAGTATTTGGATAAAATGCAAGAAAGAGTCATTCGATTTGTGACGAAACATTCGAAAGTAACGGAAGATCGTTTTAAAGAACTTATGTTTGCGAAAGGGAATTTGACCCGAGATATTGGGACGAATGTAATTGGTGGAGATGCAGTGAAGTATGGTCTTATTGATGATGTGGGTGGCATTGGGAGTGCACTTCAAAAACTAAACGAATTAATAGAGGCTCGCGCAGATGATAATGCAGAAGGAACGATGCTACAATGATTCTATATACAATTATGCCAGAGCAACTTGTATACCCTGCCGATTATTCGCAATGTGAAAGTCAAAAAGTTGTAAATATACATGGTGTTGAATTGATGGTTTCTGAAGAGGAACATGGGTGTTATTCTATTGTGCGTGTGTTAAGTACGAATCCATTTCACTACTTAGAGTATGAGCCTGGTCAGAAAATAACCTTTTAGCAAAAAGAAGGATTTTGTTCAGAAGCTATGGTATAATATAAAAAACAAGACGGTTGAGCAGCCATGAGTAGGGGGCTGCTTTCTTCTGTTTATTTAACATTTTACAAGAAGTGTAAAAATAGAAGAGATAAAGACCTGAAAGAATAGAGAAAACAGACATATAAGTAGAGTTTTTTTAGAGGTTGTCCTTATTTATATGTAGAACACGAGGTGAAGAAATGGCAAAACAAAAGCAAAGAGGGACGAAGGCAAAGGCAAGACGTACGATAAAGCCAACTCTATATTATGAAATCGTCGGTTTGGCTCTTTTTGCACTTTCAATCATTACGATTTTACAGCTAGGCGTTGTAGGGAAATCGTTTGTGTTATTTTTTCGCTTCTTCTTTGGTGAGTGGTACATAATTGGTGTGTTAGGTGTAATAGCTTTATCGGTTTCGTTTGTTATAAAACGTGGATGGCCGAACCTTTTAAATAAACGGTTAATCGGTTTTTATTTAATTGTATTGGCGATATTAATGTTCAGTCATATTACATTATTTAACCTTCTTACGAAAGATGGAGCAGTGCAAAATACTTCTGTTATTGTGAGTACGAAAGATAACTTCTTTCTTGAAATGAAAAAAGGGCCAGATAGCGTTCACTTAGGCGGTGGGATGTTTGGTGCGCTCATGTTCGCAACATGTTACTTCTTATTTGATGAAGTAGGAGCCTATATCATTGGAATTATTTTAGTTATTCTTGGAATACTTTGTATAACAAATAAGCATATTGGAGAAGTTCTTGCCCCGGTGGGTAGAATTCTTAGAAGTCAATTTCAAGTTATGCAAGGGGATTATAAAGATTGGCGATCAAAAAGGATTGCTGAACAAACAGAAAAGAAAAAAACAACAAGAAGTTCAAGACACGCACGTGCTGTGGAGCAAGAAGAAGTGATTGAGCCGATGGAAGAGATGCAAATTGATCCCCCCATTATTTCAAATTTCACTGAGAATTATCCTGTAAATGAAGAAGAGGATAAACGGATGGAAGAAGAACATGTAACAGATCCAATTACTTCACCGTTTATTGAAGAAGCTCCACCTATTGAAGAGCCTAAGAAAAAGCGTGGAGAAAAAATTGTGGAATCTTTAGAGGCGGAAACAAGTGCCCCACCGATGCAATTTTCAAATGTTGAAAATAAAGATTATAAGCTTCCTTCGCTTGATATATTAAAGTTCCCAAAAAATAAGCAAGTTACAAATGAAAATGCGGAAATTTATGAAAATGCTCGTAAATTGGAACGTACATTCCAAAGTTTTGGTGTGAAAGCGAAAGTGACAAAAGTACACAGAGGTCCTGCAGTTACGAAGTATGAAGTGTATCCTGATATGGGAGTAAAGGTAAGTAAAATTGTTAGTTTAAGTGATGATTTAGCGCTTGCTTTAGCTGCGAAAGACATTCGTATTGAAGCGCCTATTCCCGGGAAATCAGCTGTAGGGATTGAAGTTCCGAACTCAGAAGTTTCTATGGTAACACTTAGGGAAGTGCTGGACTCTAAGGCTAATAATCATCCAGAAGAGAAGTTGTTAATTGGTCTTGGACGAGATATTACAGGTGAAGCTGTATTGGCCCGTTTAAATAAAATGCCCCATTTACTAGTAGCCGGTGCGACAGGTAGTGGGAAAAGTGTGTGTATTAACGGGATTATAGTTAGTATTTTAATGCGTGCAAAACCGCATGAAGTAAAATTAATGATGATCGATCCGAAAATGGTAGAGTTAAATGTATATAATGGTGTGCCCCATTTATTAACACCAGTTGTAACTGATCCGAAAAAAGCATCGCAAGCTTTGAAAAAGGTTGTAAGTGAGATGGAACGCCGTTATGAGTTGTTTGCTCATAGTGGTACGCGGAATATTGAAGGGTATAACGATTATATTAAAGCGCATAATAATCAATCGGAAGCGAAACAACCTGAATTACCGTATATTGTAGTAATTGTGGATGAGTTAGCAGATTTAATGATGGTTGCTTCGTCGGATGTAGAGGATGCGATAATGCGCTTGGCACAAATGGCTCGTGCGGCTGGTATTCATTTAATTATTGCAACGCAGCGCCCATCGGTTGACGTTATTACAGGTGTTATTAAAGCGAATATTCCATCACGTATTGCATTCGCTGTATCTTCTCAAACGGATTCTCGTACAATTCTTGATGGTGGTGGCGCAGAGAAGCTGCTAGGTCGTGGAGATATGCTATTTATACCAATTGGTGCATCAAAGCCTGTTCGTGTACAAGGTGCATTTTTATCAGATGATGAAGTTGAGAGAGTTGTAGAATATGTTATTGGGCAGCAAAAAGCACAATATCAAGAGGATATGATTCCACAAGATGTCCCTGAGACAAAGCAGCAAGTTGAAGATGAATTATACGATGAAGCAGTTCAGCTCGTAGTGGAAATGCAAACAGCGTCTGTTTCTATGTTGCAACGTAGATTTAGAGTAGGTTATACGCGAGCTGCTCGTCTAATTGATGCAATGGAAATGAACGGTGTAGTAGGTCCATATGAGGGTAGTAAACCGAGAGAAGTGCTCATTAATGATGTACAAGAAAAAAGTTCTTAAAAAAAGCCTAATTGTTTTTGCAATTAGGCTTTTTTATATACTGTTTTTGTTATATACTATATTCAACAAGAAAGAAAGGGCTTACATTCAAGTCGGTTCTTTAGAATACGAATGCTATGAGTGTGCCTTTTTATAAATGTTCGATATTCATTGTAGAAAAATGTTAAATTTTGTTGACACGTATGAGAGCAAGTGGTAAGATTACTTCGAAAAGAATCACTGCCTCATATAATCTTGGAGATAAGGTCCATAAGTTTCTACCTGGCAACCATGAATTGCTAGACTATGAGGGGAAAAGTGTGTAACAAAGGATGTAAGGGATCTTTGTGCCGAACTTTTTCTCGAAAAGAGGAATGTTTATGGTGCAAAGTTTTTTTTATGCAGTAAAGAGTGAAAATTTTATCTAAAAAAATTATTAATATTTATTCGACAATTGTGTTTATTTTTAGTGATTAGTCATGTTTACTATGTTGTAAGTTGAAAAAAGAGAAAAGAAGTCTTACATCAGAGGTCGAATAATTGAAATGCGGGGGAGTCTTATGTCAGTAAAATCCGATAGTCGTCACCTATATTTACGGGTGATTGATCACATCAAAGAAAAAATTAAAGATGGGGCTTACAAAGAAAGACAAAAGCTGCCATCAGAGTTTGATTTAGCGAAAGAACTTGGCGTAAGTAGAGCTACTTTAAGGGAAGCATTGCGTATTTTAGAAGAAGAAAATGTTGTCATTCGTAGACATGGTGTAGGGACGTTTGTAAATGCAAAGCCATTATTTTCTTCTGGAATAGAACAACTTTCTAGTATTACAGATATGATTTCTAGTGTGGGGAAAACACCAGGAACAATCTTTTTATCATCATCTACAACAACTTTAACCGAAGAAGAAAAAGAGAAGTTTAATAGTGAAGATGGTTTTAATGCAGTGATGATTGAGCGTGTGCGTACAGCGGATGGGGAACCTGTTGTATATTGCATTGATAAACTTGCAAAAGAAATATTGCCGGATTTATCGGGCTACAATGAAGAATCATTACTTACAGTGATACATAATAACACGCATAAGCGCATAACGTATGCGGTTGCTCATATTGAGCCGATTGGTTACCATCCGAAAATCTCACCGATTTTAGAATGTGAGCCTGAAACAGCACTGCTTGTATTAAAACAAATGCACTATGATCAAAATGATGAGCCAATCTTATATTCTATTAATTACTTTAGAGCTGATAAGTTTAGCTTCCACGTATTAAGAAAACGTATGTAAGTAAGTTCCTTTTTAGGGAGGTGACAGCAAGAAGTAAGGGACAGCAGCGTAAGAAGAAATATATATCATTTTAGGAGGGGTTTCTAGTATGAAGAAAAAAGCAGGTCTTTTATTATCATTAACATTAGCAGCAAGTACAGTTTTAGGTGCATGTGGTAACTCGGATAAAGCGAGCAGTGACAAGAAAGACAGTAAAGACAATAAAGATTTCAAAGTCGGTATGGTAACAGATGTTGGAGGCGTTGATGATAAATCATTCAACCAATCTTCTTGGGAAGGGCTAAAAAAGTTTGGTAAAGATAACGATTTAAAGGAAAAGACAAATTATCGTTACCTACAGTCTGAAAAAGAAGCAGATTATATTCCGAACTTAAAGAAATTTTCAAAAGATAAGTATGATTTATCTTTCGGAATTGGTTATAAATTAGAAGGTGCAATTAAAGAAGTAGCAAAAGAATCTCCAAAACAACAATTCGCAATCGTTGATACTGTTGTAGATGCACCAAACGTAACAAGCATTACATTTAAAGATCATGAAGGCTCATTCCTTGTAGGTGCGGTAGCAGCTATGTCAACGAAATCGAATAAAGTAGGATTTGTTGGTGGAATGAAGAGTGATTTAATTAGTAAATTCGAAAATGGATTTAAAGCTGGTGCAAAGGCAGTAAATCCAAATATTGAAATCGTATCTGAATATGCAGAAGCATTTGATAAACCTGAAAAAGGTACAGTTCTTGCTTCAGCAATGTATGGTCAAGGCGTAGATGTAATTTATCATGCTGCTGGTGGTACAGGTAATGGTGTATTCACTGAAGCGAAAAACCGTAAGAAAAAAGGTGAAAACGTTTGGGTAATCGGTGTTGACCGTGACCAAAACCAAGAAGGTATGCCTGAAAATGTAACATTAACTTCAATGGTAAAACGTGTAGATATCGCTGTTGAAAAAGTAGCACAAGAAGCGAAAGACGGTAAATTAAAAGGCGGTAAAATAGAAGCGTTTGGCTTAAAAGATGACGGCGTTGGTATTGCAAAAACAACTGACAACGTGAAAAAAGTTAACCCTGAAATTTTAACAAAAGTAGAAGAGTTTGAAAAGAAAATTACAGATGGTGCAATTAAAGTACCAGCTACAGATAAAGAGTATAAAGAATATGAAGCTTCTCTAAAAAAATAAATAGAGAAATAGCAAAGGTTAGTTCATAGAACTAACCTTTGTATGTATAAAACTTCCGAATTGCTTAATAAGTTAATAGTGTAATAGGGGAATGTTCCCTGTTAAAAGGAGGAACACAATGGAATACGTAATTGAGATGAATAACATTACGAAAGTATTCCCAGGCATTGTAGCGAATGATGATATTACGCTGCAAGTAAAGCAGGGAGAAATACATGCTTTACTTGGAGAAAATGGTGCAGGGAAATCCACATTGATGAATGTACTATTTGGTTTGTACCAGCCAGAACAAGGTGAAATTAAAATTAAAGGAAAAACTGTAAAGATTACAAATCCGAATATAGCAAATGACCTTGGTATTGGAATGGTACATCAGCACTTTATGCTTGTTCATAATTTTACAGTTACAGAGAATATTATTCTCGGAAACGAACCGAAGAAAAAAGGGAAAATTGCTGTTGAGGAAGCTGCTAAAGAAATTCAAAAACTGTCTGAACAATACGGTTTAGCTGTAGATCCATATGCGAAAATACAAGATATTTCTGTCGGTATGCAACAGCGTGTTGAGATTTTAAAAACACTTTACCGCGGGGCAGAAATTTTAATATTTGATGAACCGACAGCTGTGTTAACACCACAAGAAATTCATGAGCTAATTCAAATTATGAAAAAGCTTGTGCAAGAAGGGAAATCTATTGTTCTTATTACACATAAGTTGAAAGAAATTATGGAAGTTTGCGATCGTTGTACGATTATTCGTAAAGGAAAAGGGATTGGAACGGTTGACGTTGCAAATACGGATGAAAATAAACTTGCAGAATTAATGGTCGGACGTCAAGTGAATTTTAAAACAGAAAAAATAGACGCGAAGCCAAAAGAAGAGGTACTTTCAATTGCAAACCTTGTTGTTCACGATGCACGTCAACTACCTGCTGTAAAAGGCCTTGACTTAACTGTTCGTGCGGGGGAAATTGTCGGTATTGCAGGAATTGATGGAAACGGACAAAGTGAATTAATAGAAGCAATTACTGGTTTACGAAAAGTTGAGTCAGGTTCTATTGCAATTAAAGGGAAAGAAATAACAAATTGGCCTGTTAGAAAAATAACAGAAGAAGGAATTGGTCATATTCCAGAAGATCGTCATAAACACGGACTCGTTCTTGATTTTTCTGTTAGAGATAATATAGTTTTGCAAACGTACTATAAAAATCCGTTTTCAAAGAAAGGGATTTTAAATTTCAGCAAAATTACAGAAAAAGCAAAGGCACTTATTGAACAGTTTGATGTACGTACACCTAGTGAGCAAACGTTAGCTCGTGCACTATCTGGGGGAAATCAGCAAAAGGCAATTATTGCACGTGAAGTAGACCGTGATCCAGATTTATTAATTGCAGCACAGCCGACACGTGGTTTAGATGTAGGGGCAATTGAATTTATTCATAAGAGATTAATAGAGCAAAGAGATAAAGGAAAAGGTGTATTACTTTTATCACTAGAGTTAGAGGAAATTTTAAATGTTAGCGATCGAATTGCTGTTATTTATGAAGGAACAATTGTAGCAATAGTTGATGCGAAAGAAACGAATGAACAACAGCTTGGATTGTTAATGGCTGGAGGAACAAAGAAGGAGCAGGTGGGTACAAATGGCTAAAAAACTTTTAACAGAACGAACGATAAATATTTTAGTCCCAGTACTATCCGTTATTTTTGGCTTACTTGTAGGAGCGATTGTAATGCTAGTTAGTGGCTATGACCCAATTGTTGGTTATAGTGCACTTTGGACAGGCATGTTCGGCAGTCCAAGTGCGATTGGTGAAACACTTCGTACAATGATACCGCTTATTCTTGCTGGTTTATCGGTGGCGTTTGCATTTCGTACAGGTTTATTTAATATCGGGGTAGAGGGTCAATTGTTAGTTGGTTGGCTTGCAGCGGTTTGGTTCGGTTATGCAGTCTCGCTACCAGCTGTTCTTCACATTCCATTATCTATTTTATTCGCAGCGTTAGTAGGCGGAATCTGGGGTTTCATCCCTGGATATTTAAAGGGAAAGTTTCAAGTTAATGAAGTTATTGTAACAATTATGATGAACTATATCGCGTTATATGTAACATATGATATTATTAAGCGCTTTTTACACGAGGGTAATGATAAAACGTACGACATTAAAGAGAGTGCGTCATTATCTTCAGACTGGCTTGCATCCATTACTGACGGTTCACGCCTTCACTGGGGAATTATTGTAGCAATTTTAATCGCTATTTTAATGTGGTTCTTATTAGATCGAACAACTTTAGGTTATGAATTAAAGTCAGTAGGATTTAATCAACATGCTTCTCAATATGCAGGGATGAAAGTTTCTCGTAATGTAGTATTTTCCATGACAATTGCTGGTGCGTTCGCAGGGATTGGTGGAGCGATGGAAGGATTAGGAACATTCCAAAGCATGACAGCGATGTCCTCCTTTACAGGGGTAGGGTTTGACGGGATTGCCGTAGCCTTACTTGGAGGAAATAATCCGTTTGGTATTATCCTTTCAGCTTTATTATTTGGTGGTTTGAAAAGTGCTTCCCCTCAAATGAACTTTGAGGCAGATGTGCCATCAGAGCTTATAAACGTAATTATTGCATGTATCATCTTCTTTGTTGCATGTAGTTATGTGTTAAGATGGGCGCTTACACGCATGAGCAAGGAGGGGAAATAAATGAGCTTTTTAGATATATTAGCCATTCTTGTGACGGGTACGTTATATACATCGGCACCTATAATTTTCACAGCACTAGGTGGTGTATTTAGTGAACGATCGGGTGTTGTAAATATCGGATTAGAAGGACTAATGCTATTTGGTGCATTTATTGGAGTTGTTACAAACTTATTAATGGGTGATACTTGGGGAACGATGACTCCGTGGATTGCGTTATTGTTTGCGGCAATTGGTAGTGGTTTATTTGCATTACTTCATGCAGTAGCATCTATTACATTCCGAGCGGATCAAGTTGTAAGTGGTGTAGCAATTAACTTCTTATCTCTTGGTTTAACAGTATTTGCAATTAAGAAGATCTTTGATAAAGGGCAGACTGACTTTATTCAGTACCGTATTGAAAAGATTGATATTCCAGGTCTTTCGGATATTCCGGTTATAGGGAAAATATTCTTTTCAAATGTACCAATAACGTCGTATATTGCGATTGTTTTAGCATTTGTTGTTTGGTATGTTATTTATAAAACACCGTTTGGTCTTCGATTGCGTGCTGTTGGTGAACACCCAATGGCAGCGGATACGATGGGGATTAACGTATATAAAATGCGCTATATCGGCGTTTGTATATCAGGGGTGTTTGCCGGAATTGGTGGGGCGATTTTTGCAATGTCCATTTCTAATAACTTCTCAGGAGCAACTATTACAGGACAAGGTTTCTTAGCTTTAGCTGCTATGATCTTTGGGAAGTGGAATCCGCTAGGCGCACTGGGTGCAGCTCTATTCTTTGGCTTTGCTCAGTCTCTTAGTGTAACGGGTGGAACAATTCCTGTATTAGACCAGATTCCAAGTGTTTTATTAACGATATTACCGTATGTATTCACAATATTAGCACTTGTCGGTTTTGTAGGTCGTTCTGAAGCTCCGAAAGCATTAGGAACTCCTTATGAAAAAGGAAAACGATAAGTAATTTGTAAGTAGAAAAAAGCTCGCACATTAGTGTGAGCTTTTTTACATAGAATATATGTAATACGAAATTTTACTATGTTCCTTACATATTATAGTTTTTAGAAAAAGTCATTTGTAAGCATAATAAGGAAGAAAAATTGGTTTTTTATTTCTAAAAACTGTATATTGAAGAGGAATATTCCTATATACGTAAAGGAGGGCTATAAATGAAACTAATGGAACAACAATTACATGAGTTAGGTGGTTTGCGAGTACATATTATTCCGACTGATAAATATAAAACAAATACCTTTGTATTTCGTTTTAAAGCACCTTTAAATGAGGAGACGGTGACAGAGCGTGCCCTATTGCCATACGTATTGCAAAGTGCGACAGAAAAACTTCCTTCTGTAATTCGTCTACGTCAATATTTAGAAGAATTATACGGATCTTCTTTGGGAGTAGATGTAAGTAAAAAAGGGGAAGACCATATCATCTCCATTTATGTAGACATTGCAAATGAAGTATATTTACACGATGCACCACCGTTATTTGAAAAAGCGCTTTCTATGTTATCGGATATTGTTTTACATCCAGCAACAGAGGGAAATAGTTTCCTACCTTCTATTGTAGAAAGTGAAAAAAGAGCGCTTTTGCAGAGAATTGAAGCTACTTATGATGATAAAATGCGCTATGCAAATGAGCGTTTAATCGAAGAAATGTGCAAAGTAGAACAGTATCGATTAAGTGCAAATGGAAAAAAAGAGAGTGTTACTTCTATTACAAATGAAAGTTTGTATCAATATTATCAAAAGGTGTTAGCGGAAGATGAAATGGATCTATATATTATTGGTGATATTTCAGAAAACGCAGTTGATCTTGTAAGTAAGTATTTTTCTATTACAGCGCGTCCTGTGAGAGAAAGAAACGTACTCCTTCATAAGCGAAATAATGAAGAAAAAGAAGTTGTTGAAAAACAAGAATTAAAACAAAGTAAATTACACATTGGTTATCGTACGTTTGTCACATATAAAGATGAAGATTATTTTGCACTGCAATTGTTCAATGGGCTATTTGGAGGTTTTTCTCATTCGAAGTTATTCGTAAATGTCCGCGAAAAGAATAGTTTAGCGTACTATGCAGCATCAAGATTTGAAAGTCATAAAGGCTTGTTGTTTGTTATGTCAGGGATTGAAGCAAAAAATTATGAAAAAGCAGTTGAAATTATTAAAGAACAAATGCTTGCGATGCAAAATGGTGATTTTTCTGAAGAAGAGATGCATCAAACGAAAAGTGTCATTCAAAATCAAATATTAGAAGCAATTGATACGCCACGTGGATTTGTGGAAATGCTATATCATGGTATTATTTCAGATCGTACACGTCCAGTTGAAGAATGGCTAACAGGTATAGAAAGTGTGACGAAAGAAGAGATTGTGAAAGTTGCTAAAAATATTGAACTAGATACAATTTACTTTTTACAAGGAACGGAGGGAGAATAAATGGAGAAGATTGTTTATGAGCAATTAAAAGAGACGCTCTATTATGAAAAACTTCCGAATGGATTAGATGTATATGTTTTACCGAAGCAAGGATTTAATAAAACATTTGCAACGTTTACGACAAAGTATGGTTCTATGGATAATACATTCGTACCATTAGGTAAAGAAGAAATGATTCGTGTACCTGACGGAATTGCGCATTTTCTTGAGCATAAATTATTTGAAAAAGAAGATCACGATGCTTTTCAATTGTTTAGTAAACAAGGAGCATCGGCAAATGCTTTCACATCCTTTACAAGAACAGCTTATCTTTTTTCATGCACATCAAATGTAGAACAAAATTTAAATACGTTGTTAAATTTCGTACAAGAGCCTTACTTCTCTGAAAAAACTGTTGAAAAAGAAAAGGGGATTATCGGACAGGAAATTCAAATGTATCAAGATAATCCAGATTGGCGCTTATACTTTGGATTAATTGATAGCTTGTTTGTAAAGCACCCCATTAAAATTGATATTGCAGGGACAATCGAGTCTATTAGTAAAATTACGAAAGACCTATTATATGAATGCTACGAAACATTTTATCATCCGAGCAATATGTTACTATTTGTTGTTGGTGCAATTGATCCAGAGGAAACAATGGACTTAGTGCGTGAAAATCAAGCGAAAAAAGATTATAAAAATCAGCCGGAAATTGTACGTTCATTTGAAGATGAACCAAATGAGGTAAATGAAAAGAAGAAAATCATTTCAATGCCTGTACAAACACCGAAATGTTTAGTCGGTATTAAAGCGACAAATTTAAAAGAAAAAGGGAAAGCTCTTTTAAAACAAGAAATCGCGCTTACGTTACTTTTAGATTATTTATTTGGAAAAAGCTCGGTTCATTACGAATCGTTATATAATGAAGGGCTTATTGATGATTCGTTCTCGTATGATTATACGGAAGAGAATAACTTCGGTTTTGCAATGGTTGGCGGTGATACGAAGCAACCGGATGAATTGGAAAAGCGTTTGAAAGATATTTTATTAAACACAAATTATGATCAATTAGATGAGGCAGCATTAGAACGAGTAAAGAAAAAGAAAATTGGTGGCTTTTTACGCTCGTTGAATTCACCGGAATATATTGCAAATCAATTTACGCGATATGCGTTTAATGAATCTAGCTTGTTTGATGCATTGACTGAATTAGAAAGTCTAACTGTTCAAGATTTACAAGAAGTAGCGAAATTATTATTATCAGAAGAAAAAATGAGCGTTTGTCAAGTTTTACCGAAAAAATAAAATTTAAAAGATACCCTCATCTTATCATTGATAAATTGTAAGATGAGGGTATTATTTAGTTATATGAAAAATGAGCTTGTAGAGATAAGAGAGGGTAATTATGAAAAAGTATGCATTAGTAACTGGAGGGAGCGGAGGGATTGGCTCTGCTATTTCAAAACAATTAATTCAAGATGGATATACTGTATATGTTCATTACAATAACAGTGAAGACAAGGTAAATGAGTTACAGAAGGAATGGGGTGAAGTGATTCCTGTTCAAGCGGATTTAGCTTCTAATGATGGGGCAGAGCAGTTGTGGGGACAAATTGAACATCCTATTGATGTTATCGTATACGCAGCTGGGAAGAGTATCTTTGGATTAGTGACAGATGTAACAAATGATGAGTTGAATTATATGGTAGAACTTCAAGTTAAGAGTGTATATAAATTACTATCAAAGGCACTTCCACCTATGATTGGGCGGAGAAGTGGAAATATTGTAGTTGTTTCATCTATATGGGGGCAAATAGGGGCTTCTTGTGAAGTGTTATATTCAATGGTAAAGGGAGCACAAAATTCATATGTGAAAGCTTTAGCAAAAGAGGTTTCTTTAAGTGGATTGCGTGTGAATGCAGTAGCACCAGGTGCAATTGAAACGGAAATGTTAAGTGTCTTTTCTGAAGAAGATAAGATTGGCATTGCTGAAGAGATACCATTAGGCAGAATAGGTTTACCAGAAGAGGTAGCAAAGACAGTTTCATTTCTCGTATCACCAGGAGCATCTTACATAACTGGACAAATTATCGGTGTGAATGGTGGCTGGCATTGTTAAAAAATTCTTACATAAAAAATGAAAAGTTGCACAAATTAAGCATGATTTTATTACTCAATAGTGAGGTGCTTAATTATGTCAGTGTTAGATAATTTTGATCAGTGGAAGAGCTTTTTAGGAGAACGTTTAGAACAAGCGGAAGGAAAAGGGCTTAATAATGGTGCCGTATCAGATATGGCATTTCGTGTTGGCGATTATTTAGCAAATGAAGTAGAAGCGCGTAACGATCAAGAAAAATTATTGTCTGAGCTTTGGAAAGTTGCTGATGAACAAGAGCAGCATACAATCGCAAATTTAATGGTTAAGTTTGTACAACATAAGTAAAAGTAGAGAGGAGATTCTCCTCTCTACTTTTTTTGTATAATAATTACACGGGAGAGATTATACATTTAGCTTCCCTATTAAGGTGAAATCATATAATATAGTACGTAGGTGTAAAGTAAGCAAGGGGAGTGATCTTGGATGATTGAATGGTATTTTGAATATGAAATACATAAAAACCGACCTGGCTTGCTTGGTGACGTTTCTTCGTTAATCGGTATGCTCGGCATTAATATTGTCACAATTAATGGTGTTGATAATGCACGACGTGGGTTACTCCTTATGTGTGATAATCAAGAGCAGATCTCTAGACTTGAATCAATTTTAAATACGATGGATAACATAACGGTAACGAAATATCGTCCGCCAAAGCTAAGGGATAAACTAGCGGTTAGACATGGTAGGTACATACAACGAGATGCAGATGACAAGAAAACATTTCGTTTTGTGCGTGATGAATTAGGATTACTTGTAGACTTTATGGCGGAAATCATGAAAAAAGAAGGCCATAAACTAATTGGGATACGAGGAATGCCTCGTGTCGGAAAAACAGAATCCATTGTTGCCGCAAGTGTTTGTGCAAATAAACGATGGTTATTTGTATCATCTACTCTCATTAAGCAAACTGTTCGTAGTCAATTGATTGAAGATGAGTATAGCGATGACAATATTTTCATCCTAGATGGAATTGTGTCAACAAAGCGTGCCAATGAAAGGCATTGGCAACTCGTTCGTGAAATTATGAGATTGCCTGCAACGAAAGTTGTGGAACATCCTGATGTATTTGTGAGTCAGTCAGAATACACATTGGATGATTTTGATTATATTATCGAGTTACGTAACGATTATGATGAAGAAATTCAATATAATTTAGTAGATGAAATTGAGCAAGGTACGCAAAATAATTTCTCTATGTTCGACTTTTAAAGAAATATTGAGGTGTTAGTAGTGACAGAATTAGGACAAAAGCTGAAAGAAGCAAGAGAAGCAAAAGGCTTGTCTATTGATCAGCTGCATGAGATTACAAAAATTCAAAAACGCCATTTAGTAGCGATTGAAGAAGGCAATTATGACGTATTGCCAGGAGCTTTTTATGCACGTGCATTCATTAAACAATACGCAGATGCGGCTGGATTAAATGGAGAGGAACTGCTTGTAGAATATCAGAGTACGATACCACAATCTGAAAATCGTGATGTTCCACAAGTATCAACTGGACAAAAAACACAAGAAACAATGCAAAAATCTTCATCATTGCCAATGGCAGATCATATGCCGAAAATCTTAATTGCATTGTTAGTAATCGCATTTGGAGTCGTAGTTTGGTTTGTTATTCAAGCACTGACTGGTAAAGATGACGGACGAGTTCCGGCTACTCAAAGTGAGAAAATTGAAGTTAAAAAAGCAGAAAATTCTCCGCTAGATACGAAGAAAGATGAAGCGAAAGCGGAAGAACCAAAGAAAGAAGAACCAAAGAAAGAAGAGCCAAAAAAAGAAGAGCCAAAGAAAGAGGAACCAACTGGACAACAAGAAGTAAAAGTAGTTGGAACAAGTGGTAAGGTATCTACTTTGGAAATTCATAATAATAAAACATTAGAACTGGAAATTTCAGCGAAGGGTACAAGTTATGTAGATGTTAAGGACGATGCGGGTAATGAAATTCTAAACACTACAGTACAAAGTGGTCAAACAGAAAAACGTGATTTATCAACAGCAAAAGAAGTGCGACTTAATATTGGAAATGCAACGAATGTTGAAGTTAAACTGAATGGCCAAGTGGTCGCTTACCCATTGGATCCAGAAAAAGAACTTCACCAAAGATTGGTGATAAAAAACCAAGGGGTAGAGCAACCTGCACAATAACAGTCATCGCTTCGATGACTTTTTTCAATGAACAAATGTTTTTGATATGATGGAGGAATAGCTGTGAATTTACCAAATAAAATTACAATATCTAGAATCTTCTTAATCCCAGTTTTTATGGTAATTATGTTAGCACCCTTTGATTGGGGTTCATACACAATTGGTGATGTAGATCTACCAATTCAACACTTAGTAGGGGCGCTTATCTTTATTATTGCCTCAGCTACAGATTGGATTGATGGACATTACGCAAGAAAGTATAATCTTGTAACAAACTTAGGGAAATTCCTTGACCCGTTAGCAGATAAATTACTTGTTTCGGCAGCACTTATCACATTAGTCGAGATGGGATCTGTACCAGCTTGGATCGTTATAGTAATTATAAGTCGTGAGTTTGCTGTGACAGGTTTACGACTTGTACTTGCTGGAACAGGGGAAGTCGTTGCAGCGAATCAATTAGGGAAAATTAAAACATGGACACAAATTATTGCGATTGCAGCGTATTTATTACACGATGTACCGTTAAATTTAATCCATATTCCAGTTGCTGATATCTTTATATGGATTGCATTAATTTTTACTGTTATTTCAGGATGGGATTATTTCTGGAAAAATAGAGCTGCTTTTGTAAACTCAAAATAGAAGTTTATGGGGGAATTGGGATGAATGCTGAAATTATTGCGGTTGGAACGGAATTATTACTTGGACAAATTGCAAATACAAACGCCCAGTTTTTATCTGAAAAGTTAGCTTCAATTGGCATTAATGTGTACTACCATACTGTAGTTGGAGATAATAACAAACGATTACAGCAGGCGATTGAAGTTGCAGAAGAACGTGCGGACATGCTTATTTTTACAGGTGGATTAGGCCCGACAAAAGATGATTTGACGAAGGAAACAATTGCGTCTAGCTTAGGGGAAGAGCTTGTATATGACAAAAATGCATTAGCATTAATAAGCGATTATTTTAAGCGTACAGGTCGTGAGTTCACTGAAAATAATAAAAAGCAGGCACTCGTTTTGAATGGAGCAACTGTATTTGCAAATGATCACGGTATGGCACCTGGTATGGGTTTAAATAAGAACGGAAAAGTTTATATTTTATTACCAGGACCACCGAAAGAAATGAGGCCAATGTATGTAAGTTATGTAGAGCCTTTTTTACGTAACTTTACAACAGGAGAAAACATTTATTCTCGCGTGCTTCGCTTCTTCGGAATTGGGGAATCTCAATTAGAGGTGAAAGTTCAAGATTTAATTGATGGACAAACGAACCCGACAATCGCCCCGCTTGCGAATGATGGAGAAGTGACATTACGTTTAACTGCGAAGCATCAAAATGCTCATGAAGCGGAGAAACTCATTCAGCATATGGAAGATTTGATTTTAGAAAGAGTAGGAGAATTTTTCTACGGGTATGACCAAGAGTTTCTGCACTATAAGGTGATAGAGTTATTGAAGAAAAAAGGATTAACTTTAGCGTGTGCAGAAAGTTTATCAGGTGGTCTCTTCGGTAATCAAGTAACAGAAAGTGCTGGTGTGTCTTCAGTATTTAAAGGCGGTGTCATTTGTTATCATAATGATGTGAAGCAACATGTTTTACATGTACCTGAGGAAGTGTTGTCTACTGACGGTGCAGTTAGTAAAGAATGTGCTCGTTATCTTGCTGAAAATGTTAAAGAATTATTAAAAGCGGATATCGGAATTAGTTTCACTGGGGTAGCAGGACCAGATGCTTCAGAACATAAAGAGCCGGGAACAGTATTTGTTGGATTGGCGATTAAAGATGAACCAACTGTAGTCTTTCCTCTAAATTTAAGCGGAAGTCGTCAACAAATTAGGGAACGCTCAGCAAAATATGGGTTTTATCATTTGTATAAAAAGCTAGAAGAGATATAAGTCTCTTTTAGCTTTTTTTAATGGTTAAATGCAGTTTTATGTAATGGAAAATAAAAAAAACGAATAAATGTTCGATTTTTGTTGGCAAATTGAATTGAAAATAGGTATAATAAGATTAGCAATTCAGTTAAGGAGGAATTTTGAATGAGTGATCGTCAAGCGGCATTAGATATGGCGTTAAAACAAATAGAGAAGCAATTCGGTAAAGGTTCAATTATGAAATTAGGAGAACAAGCTGAGCGTAGAATTTCTACAATTTCAAGTGGTTCTTTAGCACTTGATGTGGCACTAGGGGTAGGCGGATACCCACGTGGCCGTATTATTGAAATTTACGGACCTGAAAGTTCAGGTAAAACAACAGTTTCATTACATGCAATCGCTGAAGTACAGCGTCAAGGTGGACAAGCAGCGTTTATTGATGCGGAGCATGCAATGGATCCTGTATATGCACAAAAATTAGGCGTTAACATAGATGAATTACTATTATCACAGCCTGATACAGGGGAACAAGGACTAGAAATCGCAGAAGCACTTGTACGAAGTGGCGCGGTTGACATTATCGTAATTGACTCTGTAGCAGCTCTTGTACCGAAAGCAGAGATCGAAGGAGACATGGGTGACTCACACGTAGGTTTACAAGCACGTTTAATGTCACAAGCACTTCGTAAGCTTTCAGGTGCAATCAATAAATCAAAAACAATCGCAATCTTTATCAACCAAATTCGTGAAAAAGTTGGGGTTATGTTCGGAAATCAACTACAAGTTGCTTAATCAAAGTAATGTACTTGAGTCTTTATTTGTCTTCTTCGACTAAGTCTTTATAAGGGATTTCTTATAGGGAGAGATTAAAGTGGCAGTGACAATTGGAAATAGAACTTATCGAAACATAGAACAATGGCAAGTGGATTTTATTGTGACACATGCGGATAGCAAATTGAAAGATATAGGTAAAGAAATTAATCTTGATGAAAGGCGAGTAGGTGAAATATTAAAGTTACTCGGAATTAAAAGAACCAGATATAGAAAGATTTACTTGCCTAAAACCGCAGAAGTTGAACAAGAATTGAAAAATCCATATTTATCACATGTTGAAATTGCTATTAAGTATGGCGTATCCGATACATGTGTTGCTAAAAGGAGAAAAGAGCTTAATGTAAAGGTCAGAAAGAAAAATTATGATACTTTACTGGAACAACAGGTTGAACAGATGTTGTTAAGTTTAGATCTGGCGTTCATTAAGCAAAAAAGAATCGATAAGTGGTCTATTGATTTCTACTTAGGTAGAAAATATTGTTTAGATGTCCATGGGAAATGGGCACACTCACTCAAAAAGATAAAAGAACGAGATAAAAGAAAACTTTTATTTATGGAAGAGGGCTGCTATAAATATCTTGTTATACATGAAGAAGAGTTAGCAAATAAAGAAAAAGTCTTGCAAAAGATTAAGGAGTTTACCATGGGTTTCCCTTGCTAGTGATAGCATGTAAAAAAACCTTGTGAACCTTATTGCCTAAGGGTGTAACTATCCATATAGTTGCTAACGGTGAAGCCCACCATTATTTAGGGTAATACCGTGCCAAGCTCCATAGTGATATGGGGAAGGTGTAGAGACTACCGAAAAGGACTTTTAGTTAACTGAGTAGGGTACGGCAGATGATAGGCTACTGCTGGAAGTGCAAGGCTCTCTGTAAAGAGATGAAGAGATAGTCCGGACTATAGAGATGGAAAATCTATAGATAGTGCCAGAAACAACTCCAGGTGGTCGTGCGTTGAAATTCTATTCAACAGTTCGTCTTGAAGTACGTCGTGCTGAGCAATTAAAACAAGGTAACGACATCGTTGGTAATAAAACGAAAGTAAAAGTAGTGAAAAATAAAGTAGCACCACCATTCCGTGTTGCTGAAGTTGATATTATGTACGGAGAAGGTATTTCAAGAGAAGGTGAAATCTTAGATATGGCTTCTGAACTTGATATCGTTCAAAAGAGTGGTGCTTGGTACTCGTATAATGAAGAACGTTTAGGACAAGGTCGTGAAAATTCAAAACAATTCTTAAAAGAGAATACGGATTTAAGAGAGGAAATTGCCTTCTTTGTTCGTGATCATCACGGAATTGGTGAAGACTCAGGTGTGGAAGACACGGAAGATTCAACTCTTCAAGATTAAAAAATAAAAGACACGTTCCCGTGTCTTTTATTTTTTTACCTTCTATTAAAATCGTGTATATCGCAGTAGTTAAAAAAATTTTTTTTGACTCAAACGGGATGTGTAAAGAGGGATATTCATATGTTTTAAGGGAATAAAATGGTATTTACTAAGGTTTTCCAGGATAATATGCTATCAATTTTTCAAATTCAGATAACATTCAGGACTGAAGGTAAAGAAAGTAAAAGTAGACAACGCTTGACAATGAAAATTCCGATAGATACAATGAGAATGTATATTTTTTCTTATATACGATATACTCTTCTCAAGAAGAGAAGTAATATTCGGAGTAAGGTTTAAATCTTGCCGAAATAATAATATGACATTTTAATTGTGAAATGAAGAAAGTCCCTTAAAAAAGCGGGACGACGGTCTTTGCTGTATGTTGTAATTCAATGTACATGCCGACAGTCTTTTTTCATTCATAGCAAGGGGAGGTGAAATCATGACGAGTACATTTTGGATACTCATCTCCATTTTGCTTGCAACAGCAGTCGGTGCAGTTGTTGGCTTTTTTGTTCGAAAGTCTATTGCTGAAGCGAAGATTAATGGTGCAGCTAATGAAGCGAGACGTATTTTAGACGAAGCGAATCGTGATGCAGAAGCACTTAAGAAAGAAGCGCTTTTAGAAGCAAAGGATGAAATTCATACACTTCGTACAGAAGCTGAATTAGAAATTCGTGACCGTAGAAGCGAATTACAAAAACAAGAAAATCGTTTAATGCAAAAAGAAGAGAACCTTGATCGTAAAGACGAAACGCTCGATAAGCGCGAGCAACAGTTAGAGAAGAAAGAGGATTCTCTTGTAGCGAAACAACAACAGATTGAAGAGTTGGAAAGCAAAGTGGGAGAGTTAGTTCAAAAGCAACAAACAGAATTAGAGCGCATTTCCAATCTGACACGCGAACAAGCGAAAGCAATTATTCTTGGTAAAGTGGAAAGTGAAGTTTCTCATGAAATTGCCGTTATGGTAAAAGAAAGTGAAATTCGCGCGAAAGAAGAAGCGGATAAGAAAGCAAAAGAGATTTTATCTCTTGCAATGCAAAGATGTGCAGCTGATCATGTTGCTGAAACAACCGTTTCGGTTGTAAATCTTCCAAATGACGAAATGAAGGGACGTATTATCGGGCGTGAAGGTCGTAATATTCGTACGTTAGAAACGTTAACGGGTATTGACTTAATTATCGATGATACACCAGAGGCGGTAATCCTTTCTGGATTCGACCCAATTCGTCGTGAAACAGCTCGTATCGCTCTTGATAAACTAGTACAGGACGGACGTATTCACCCAGCGCGTATTGAAGAGATGGTCGAAAAATCAAGACGTGAAGTGGACGAGTATATTCGCGAAGTCGGAGAGCAAACAACGTTTGAAGTGGGTGTTCACGGATTACATCCAGATTTAATTAAGATTTTAGGTCGTTTGAAATACCGTACAAGTTACGGACAAAACGTCTTAAAACACTCTATGGAAGTTGCATATTTAACTGGACTTATGGCAGCAGAGCTTGGTGAGGATGAAAAACTAGCAAGACGTGCAGGTCTATTACATGATATCGGGAAAGCTATTGATCATGAAGTAGAAGGTAGTCACGTTGAAATTGGTGTTGAACTCGCGACGAAATATAAAGAGCATCCTGTAGTTATAAACAGTATTGCATCTCACCATGGTGACACAGAACCAACTTCTATCATTGCAGTTTTAGTTGCAGCAGCAGATGCATTATCAGCTGCAAGACCGGGAGCTCGTAGTGAAACGCTTGAAAACTACATTCGTCGTCTTGAAAAGTTAGAAGAGATTTCAGAGTCTTATGAAGGCGTTGAAAAATCATTCGCAATTCAAGCAGGACGTGAAGTTCGTATTCTGGTAAAACCAGATACAATCGATGACTTAGAAGCTCATCGTTTAGCTCGTGATATTCGAAAACGTATTGAAAATGAACTGGATTACCCAGGACATATTAAAGTAACTGTTATTCGTGAAACACGTGCAGTGGAATACGCAAAATAAAGTGGTGAAACACCACTTTATTTTTTTGTGTTGGAATTGGATAAAATAAAGAAAATCAAGTGAAACAAACTTATAATAAATTTGTTGTAAGGAAATTGCTTGAAGTTATAGTAATAAAAAATGTAGTACATAGAAAGGGTAAGACATATGAGAATATTATTTGTTGGGGATGTAGTAGGATCTCCTGGTAGAAGTATGATTCAACAATACGTACCGGCGTTAAAGAAAAAATATACACCTACAGTAACAATCATTAATGGAGAAAACGCAGCAGGTGGGCGTGGTATTACAGAAAAAATTTATCGAAACTTTTTAGAGTGCGGCGCACAAGCGGTTACACTTGGAAACCATGCTTGGGATAATCGTGAGGTATTTGAATTTATTGATGATGCAAAATATCTTGCAAGACCAGCTAACTTCCCAGAAGGAACACCGGGAAAAGGTCTTATATTTGTGAATTGTAATGGAACAGAAGTTGCAGTTATTAACTTACAAGGGCGTACGTTCCTTCCTCCGATTGATTGTCCATTTCGAAAAGTGGATGAATTAATTAACATTGCGAAAAAACGTACGAATATTATCTTTGTTGATTTTCATGCGGAAACTACAAGTGAAAAACAAGCGCTAGGTTGGTATGTAGATGGTCGTGCTACAGCGGTAGTAGGTACACATACTCATGTTCCTACAGCAGATAATCGTATTTTACCAAGCGGAACAGCATACATTACAGATGTTGGTATGACAGGCCCGTATGACGGAATTTTAGGTATGGATAGAGAAGCGGTCTTGAAGAAGTTTTTAACAAACTTACCGGTAAGATTTGAAGTGACGAATGGTAGAACACAATTAAGTGCAGTGCTAATTGATGTGGATCCGAATACAGGAAAAGCAAAGAAAATTGAGCGCATTTTAATTAATGACGATCAACCATTTTTTGAGTAAATCTCCGTAAAGATTTAAATAAGTTATTATATTTTAATTTTTTAGAAAAATTACGAAAATTTAGCAGGAATACGCGCCATTCCTCGTGAATATAAGTTAAAGTGATATAATTGCTAATACTTTTTAAAGAAACGAGGAGGAAACGCGGAATGGAAATATTAAAAGTTAAAGCAACGTCGGTCCCTAATTCTGTAGCTGGTGCACTTGCAGGTGTTATTCGCGAACGCGGAACAGCAGAAATTCAAGCTATTGGTGCAGGTGCATTGAACCAAGCGGTAAAGGCAGTAGCAATTGCAAGAGGGTTTGTAGCGCCTAGTGGTTTGGACCTGATTTGTATCCCAGCGTTTACAGATATTATGATTGATGGGGAAGAGCGTACAGCAATAAAATTAATTGTAGAACCTCGTTAAGTTTAAACAACCTGTTTGCAGTATGCAAACAGGTTATTTTTATAGTGGAGGAATGAAAATGAAAATTTTTGATGCTCATTGTGATGTACTCTTACAGTTATGGATTGCAAAGGGGAAAAAGAATTTTAAAAATGATTCACAATTACATATTACATTTGAACAATTAAAGAAAAGAAAAGGAAGTATACAATGTTTTGCTATATATGTGCCAGAAACAGTAGCATATGAAAAACGTTTTGAAGCGGCATTACAAATGATAGATATTTTTTATAATGAAATTTTATCGCTACCAGGTGTGAAGTTGATCCGAACGAAAGCTGATATAAGTATGTTAAAACAGGACGAGATTGGAGCTCTTTTAACATTAGAAGGATGCGAAGCAATTGGAAAAGAAGCGATGAAATTACGTTTGTTTTATCAATTAGGTTTACGTTCCTTTGGATTAACATGGAACTATGCGAATTTGTTAGCTGATGGGGCGCTAGAGACACGTGGAGCAGGCTTAACTACTTTCGGTAGACAAGTTGTACAAGAACTTAATACGTTGCATTTATGGACCGATCTGTCCCATTTAAATGAGAGAAGTTTTTGGGATGTGGTAGAAATTGCAAATAATCCTATTGCATCTCACTCAAATTGCTATAAACTGTGTGACCATCCACGTAATTTAAATGAGGAACAAATTCAATTCCTTATAAAGCGAAATGGCATGATTGGTGTCACTTTTGTACCTCAGTTTCTTACAAATGAAAAACAAGCGAATATTACAGATATAATAAAACATATCGATTATATTTGTTCGCTAGGTGGAGAAAACAACATAGGGTTTGGTTCAGATTTTGATGGGATTTTAGAAACAGTTGCAAATGTATCGGTGTATGAAGATTATGAAAATGTAATTAATGAACTATATAAACACTATGCTGCATCAACTGTAGAACGATTTTTGTATGATAACTTTGTTGAACATATAAGTTTTTAAGTGTTTTGTTTTAAAAATTCAGAAAAATTAAAATAAATTCAATTGATATTATTGCTTTTTTTAGGACCTAATACTAGAATGAAAAACGAAATAGCTTTATACTTAAGATTCAGGGAAATCAGAAGAGGCATAATTTGCGTCCGTTGTAGTTTATTTGCATAAAAAATGCTAAACTAATACTGTAAAAAAATACACTACAATGAATGCAGCCAAAAGGGGTGTAGGAGATGATTAGTCAACTTTCATGGAAAGTTGGAGGCCAACAAGGTGAAGGAATTGAAAGTACAGGGGAAATCTTCTGTATAGCATTAAACCGATTAGGATATTACCTATACGGTTACCGCCACTTCTCATCACGTATAAAAGGCGGCCATACAAATAATAAAATTCGCGTAAGTACAACAGAAGTACGTGCGATCTCAGATGACTTAGATATTTTAATTGCTTTTGATCAAGAAACAATTGATTTTAACTTCCACGAACTACGTCCAGGCGGAATTGTCGTTGCGGATGCGAAATTTAATCCAACAATACCTGACAATACAGATGTAAATTTATATGTGATACCGTTTACAGATATTGCTTCAGAATTAGGCACATCATTAATGAAAAACATGGTTGCTGTTGGAGCATCAAGTGCGGTATTAGGTTTAGACGAAACAGCTTATTTGGATGTTGTTGAAGAAATCTTTGGTCGTAAAGGAGAGCAAGTCGTTCAAAAGAATATGGACGCAATTAAACGCGGCTCTCAATATATGAAAGAATTGCTAGGTGAGAAAGTTAACATGATGCAGCTTGAAAAAGCTGATGGTAAGAAACGCATGTTTATGATTGGAAACGATGCAATCGCATTTGGTGCGGTAGCTGGTGGCGCTCGTTTTATGTCAGCATATCCAATCACACCTGCATCTGAAATTATGGAATACTTAATTAAAAAATTGCCTAAAGTCGGCGGAACAGTAATCCAAACTGAGGATGAAATCGCAGCTTGTACAATGGCAATTGGCGCAAACTATGCTGGTGTTCGTACATTAACAGCATCTGCAGGGCCTGGTCTTTCTTTAATGATGGAAGCGATTGGGTTAGCAGGTATTACAGAAACACCGCTAGTAATTGTTGATACGCAACGTGGTGGTCCAAGTACGGGGTTACCAACGAAACAAGAGCAGTCTGATTTAATGGCGATGATTTACGGTACGCATGGTGAAATTCCAAAAATCGTAATGGCGCCAAGTACAGTGGAAGAAGCTTTCTATGATATTGTAGAAGCGTTTAACTTAGCTGAAGAATATCAAGTGCCTGTTATTTTCTTAACGGATTTACAGCTTTCTTTAGGTAAACAAACTGTAGAACCGCTTACGTTAGATAAAGTGGAAATTCGTCGCGGTAAGCTGGATTTAGAAGCAGAATTACCAGAACGTGAAAATAAAGCATACTTCAAGCGTTATGAAGTAACAGAAGATGGCGTTTCACCACGTGTTTTACCTGGTATGAAAAATGGTATTCACCATGTTACAGGTGTAGAACATGATGAAACTGGTAAACCATCTGAATCGGCAATAAACCGTAAAGATCAAATGGACAAACGTTTCCGTAAAATGGAGAACTTGAAGTTTAATACCCCTGTTTATAAAAATGTTAAGCATGAGGAAGCAGATGTATTGCTTGTTGGATTTAACTCAACTCGTGGTGCGATCGAAGAGGCAATGGAGCGTTTAGAACAAGAGGGTATGAAAGTAAACCATGCTCAAATCCGTTTAATTCACCCGTTCCCGAAAGCTGAAATCGATCCACTTGTGAAAAATGCAAAACGTGTTGTAGTTGTAGAAAACAACGCGACTGGTCAGCTTGCTAACATTATGAAAATGAATCTTGGTAGTGGTGAGAAAATTTCTAGTCTTTTAAAATATGATGGAAACCCATTCTTGCCAAAAGAGATTTACAACGAATGCAAAAAAGGGGTTGTATTAAATGGCAACATTTAAGGACTTTCGTAACAGTGTAAAACCAAACTGGTGCCCAGGTTGCGGAGACTTTTCGGTGCAAGCTGCAATTCAGCGTGCGGCAGCTAACGTTGGCTTAAATCCAGATGAACTTGCTGTTGTTTCTGGTATTGGTTGTTCAGGTCGTATATCAGGTTATATTAATTCATATGGTGTGCATAGTATTCATGGACGTGCCCTTCCGATTGCACAAGGTGTGAAAATGGCAAATCGTGATTTAAAAGTTATCGCATCAGGTGGTGACGGTGATGGATTTGCGATTGGTATGGGACATACAATCCATTCTATTCGTAGAAACATTGACATTACGTATATAGTAATGGATAACCAAATTTACGGATTAACAAAAGGCCAAACTTCACCACGTAGTGAAGCTGGATTTAAAACGAAAAGTACACCACAAGGTTCGATTGAACCATCATTAAATGTTATGGAAATGGCATTAACAGCTGGTGCAACATTTGTGGCGCAAAGCTTTTCAAGTGATTTAAAAGAATTAACGCAAATTATTGAAGCTGGTATTAACCATAAAGGGTTCTCATTAATTAATGTATTTAGTCCATGTGTTACTTATAATAAAGTAAATACGTACGATTGGTTCAAAGAGAACTTAACGAAACTAAGTACAGTAGAGGGATATGATCCATCTAATCGCATGATGGCTATGCAAACATTAATGGAAAATAACGGATTAGTAACAGGTTTAATTTATCAAAATACTGCGCAACCATCATATCAAGAACTTGTAAAAGGCTATAGTGAAAAGCCATTAGTACAAGCTGATTTAAATATGGATCAGAAAATGTTTGATGAGCTTGTTGCTGAATTTATGTAACGATTAAAAGGTTGCCATTTGGCAACCTTTTTTTACTGAATAAAAAATATAGGATAGCTTTGTTTACTTAGAAAATTCAGAATGGTAAAATAATATAAGGATCGTTGTATGGAAATGGCAAGTTCATTGCTTATGAAATGTAAGATAAGGCAGGTCCTATTCCTTGTCAAAATTGGCTAAACGCTTCATACTATGGTAATGTGTATAGGGATAAAGCAATATGCTTTTGGGTAGTACAAGATGAAATAATAAAAAGGGAATGTCTATTTGTGTGGGGAAGACTTCATTCTTACGGATGATTAGATCGATTACTCAAGTTTCAAAGGACAAGTTATCTCTCAATCAAGCTATCTAACCATTTTTAAGGTGGGTCTAAGCGCATTAAAATAGACTACAGAGTGTGTATAGTTAAGGGTGAAAGGAGATTACCGATGAACGAGCAACAACGATTAGCAAGTCAACAAGCAAATTCCTCTACGAAAAAAGAAGAGAAAGATTATAGCAAATACTTTGAAAGCGTATATCAACCACCTTCCTTAAAAGATGCCAAAAAGCGTGGAAAAGAAGAAGTTAAAATTGAACGGGATTTTGGCTTACCTGAAGAGTTTCGTAATTTTGGTGCAGGAAGAAAGTTTTATATTCGTACATATGGGTGTCAAATGAATGAGCATGATACGGAAGTAATGGCAGGTATTTTCACAACACTTGGATATGAACCGACATTTTCAACTGAAGATGCAGATGTAGTTTTATTAAACACTTGTGCAATTCGTGAAAACGCTGAAAATAAAGTGTTTGGTGAACTTGGTCATTTAAAATCATTAAAACGTAGAAATCCGGACCTTTTAATTGGTGTATGTGGTTGTATGTCTCAAGAGGAATCTGTTGTAAATAAAATCATGCAAAAAAATCAGCATGTAGATATGGTATTTGGCACGCATAATATTCATAGATTACCGTACATTCTAAAAGATGCAATGTTCTCGAAGGAGACGGTAGTTGAAGTTTGGTCAAAAGAAGGAGACGTAATTGAAAACCTTCCGAAAGTACGTCGTGGCGATATTAAAGCTTGGGTAAATATTATGTATGGCTGTGATAAATTCTGTACATATTGTATTGTACCGTATACACGCGGAAAAGAGCGAAGCAGGCGTCCAGAAGATATTATTCAAGAGATTCGTCATTTAGCTGCGAATGGTTATAAAGAAATTACGCTACTTGGACAGAACGTAAATGCATATGGTAAAGACTTTGAAGATTTAGAATACGGTCTTGGCGATTTAATGGACGAACTTCGTAAAGTTGATATTGCCCGTATTCGTTTTACAACGAGTCATCCACGTGATTTCGATGACCACTTAATTGAAGTGCTTGGAAAAGGTGGAAATCTAGTGGAACATATTCACTTACCAGTTCAATCTGGAAGCACAGATATGTTGAAAATTATGGCACGTAAATATTCACGTGAACATTATTTAGAACTTGTAAGAAAAATTAAAGAAACAATTCCAAGCGCAGTATTAACAACTGATATTATCGTCGGTTTCCCAAATGAAACAGATGAGCAATTTGAAGAAACGATGTCGTTATATCGTGAAGTAGGATTTGATACTGCATTTACATTTATTTATTCCCCGCGAGAAGGTACACCAGCTGCAAAAATGAAAGATAATGTGCCTATGGAAGTAAAGAAAGAACGATTACAACGATTAAACACACTCGTAAATGGGTTGGCAGTTGAAAAGAATAATCGTTATAAAGGTCAAGTTGTAGAAGTGTTAGTTGATGGGGAAAGTAAAAATAATCCGGAAGTACTTGCAGGTTATACTCGTACGAATAAACTTGTAAACTTCGTCGCTTCAAAATCTTTAATTGGTCAGCTTGTGAAAGTAAAAATAACGGAAGCAAAAACTTGGTCTCTTAACGGGGAATTAGTTGAGGAACCGATTGAGGTGAAATAATAGATGAAAGTATATACGAAAGACGAAATTGTAGAGCAAGCGAAAGAATTAGCGAAAATGATTTCTGAAACAGAAGAAGTTGATTTTTTTAAGAAAGCAGAGGCGCAAATTCATAAAAATGAAAATGTAAAGCACGCAATTGATGAAATTAAAGCATTGCAAAAACAAGCAGTTAACTTGCAACATTACGGGAAGTGGGAAGCTTTGAAAAAAGTAGAAGCTGAAATTGACGCACTTCAAGATAAGTTAGACAATATTCCAGTTGTGCAGGAGTTTAAATCTTCACAAACATATGTAAATGACTTACTACAGTTAGTTGCGAGTACCATTTCTAATAATGTTACAGATGAAATATTAGTTTCAACTGGCGGCGATGTACTTAAGGGTGAAACTGGTGCGGCGGTAGAAAGTAAAAAAGGAAATTGTGGTTGTTAAAGAGATGTCATATTGACATCTCTTTTTTTTAGTGGATTAAACGTAAGTTCTTCTCAAAAAAAGAATGACACATTCCGCTATTGTCACGCATATGATTAAGTGAATAGTGATTGAGGAGGGTTACGAATGTCCGAATTTAGAGAGATTATTACAAAAGCAGTGGTTGGAAAAGGACGTAAGTATACAAAGTCAACGCATACATGTGAATCGAATAATGAGCCAACAAGTATTTTAGGGTGCTGGGTAATTAACCACTCGTACGAAGCGAGAAAGAATGGGAAACATGTAGAAATTGAAGGTTTCTATGATGTGAACACTTGGTATTCGTTTGATGGCAATACAAAGACTGAAGTTGTAACAGAACGTGTGAACTACACTGACGAAGTAAGCATTGGTTATCGTGATAAGAACTTCTCTGGTGACGATTTAGAAATTATTGCTCGTGTCATTCAACCGCCAAATTGTTTAGAAGCTCTTGTATCGCCAAATGGGAATAAAATTGTTGTAACTGTAGAACGTGAATTTGTAACAGAAGTAGTTGGGGAAACAAAAATTTGTGTAAGTGTAAATCCTGAAGGTTGTGTAGAATCAGATGAGGATTTCCAAGTCGATGATGATGAGTTTGAAGAATTAGATCCGAACTTTATCGTTGACGCAGAAGAAGAGTAATAGAAAGCTAGGGAGAAGTTCTTCCTAGCTTTTTACTTTACATAAGTGGTGCTGAATGAACATGAATCTTTATGAAATATGTTATAATGAAGAAAGACTCCTGAAATAGGAGAGATGGATGTCCGTGAAGTGTGACATATATAAAGTTCAACTAATAATCAGTGGGGGGCATCCCCACTGATTATTAGTTGAACCAATCGGGCTTTTACGGGCAGTTGATCTCCCACCTAACTTCTTTGTTCCAGCCGATTTTTGAGGTGGGAATCTTACTGCCCGTTAATGCGGGATGAATATAGATTATTATGTAAAAATTATGGAGGAAAGACATGACGCAATATACGCCTATGATACAGCAATACTTAAAGGTTAAGGCAGACTATGAAGATGCCTTTTTATTTTTCCGATTAGGTGATTTTTATGAAATGTTCTTTGAAGATGCGGTTAAAGCAGCTCATGAACTTGAAATTACATTAACGAGCCGAGATGGTGGTAGTAGTGATCGTATACCGATGTGCGGTGTACCGCATCATGCAGCTAAAAATTATATTGAACAACTTGTTGAAAAAGGATATAAAGTAGCTGTTTGTGAGCAAGTGGAAGACCCAAAAACAGCTAAAGGTGTAGTACGTCGTGAAGTAGTACAACTAATTACGCCAGGAACGATGATGGAAGGGCGTACAATAGACGAGAAAGAGAATAACTTTTTAGCAGCATTAACACATTTCGAAGATGGATCTTATGCGCTAGCTTGTAATGACTTAACGACTGGACAAAATACAGTGACGTTATTAACTGGTTCAGTAGAAGATATTTTATTAGAAGTGTATGCGACTGGTTCAAAAGAAATTGTTGTAGATTCTACATTTTCAAAAGATGAATTAAATAAGTTAACTGAAACATTAAAAATGACGATTTCGTATGAAGATGCAACAACTATTCCAGAAGGATTAGAACATCTTGTGAAAAGTGTTTCCCAAGCAAAATTAATTAAAGCAATTGGACGCTTATTTAACTATGTGATAAGAACACAAAAACGTTCGTTAGATCACTTGCAACCAGTAGAAATTTATTACACGAATCAATTTATGAAAATTGATGTGCATTCAAAACGTAATTTAGAGTTAACAGAGACTCTTCGCACGAAGGAAAAGACAGGCTCATTATTATGGCTATTAGACAAAACAAA
>Ga0114954_1000044_pt1 | contig 45909 bp, 47 predicted proteins | sample Porto_4metaG_FD_87299 | JGI IMG/M metagenome (GOLD analysis project Ga0114954, IMG submission 87299) | Marine algal microbial communities from Porto, Portugal - Porto_4 metaG | ecosystem: Host-associated > Algae > Red algae > Unclassified | place: Portugal: Porto | collected 2015-02-02
CGAGCGCCTGTTGGATCAGCTTGCGTTCGGCCCTTGACCAAGGGCTGTCGTCGGCGCCTTCATGGTCGTCGAGCAGGATCAGGGCGTTGCAGTCGCCCAGGCGTGGCACCAGCTCACCCGCATAAAGGTGGAAGATGGTGAAGCTGTGGCCCATGCTGGACAGCCAGTCGCCGATGCGTGCCGGCCCCTGGTGGGGGCGGTGCTGAAGGAGATGAAGATGCATAGGGCCTCGCCGAGACTCGAGAGGCGGTCCAATGCGGACGGCCTCAAAAAATTGCTGCGATGGCGAAAGGTTACATGAATTCGACCGTTCGAGAACAGATCCTGACCATCCTCGCCGAGATTCCTTGCGGTCGGGTCACCAGCTATGGGCGTATCGCCAAGATGACCGACGGCGCCAGCGCACGCATGGTGGCGAGAGCCTTGCGGGAGCTTCCCGATGGCCACCAGCTACCCTGGTTTCGCGTGGTGACCGCATCGCGCAAGCTGGCCGATCACGGCGGCGCCGATGAACAGCGTCGACGCCTGATCGATGAAGGCGTCGCCTTCGACGTTCGCGGTCGTATCGCCCAAGAGCGTTTCTGGCCCTGACGAGGGCCATCACCGATAGGGTTAACAGGACCGATTCATGGCACACCCCGGTTTCAATCAGCGCCTGCAGGCGCTGTCTCGCCCCCAGCAGCAGGCCTTCATGGCGGCGCTGACTGAGCGCTTGCTCCCGAATTACGCGCTGTACGCCGATACCACGGGCCACGGCGACCCCGCCGGGATGCGTGCCATCCTCGATCTGGTGTGGGAGCAATTGAGCGTCAAGAACGCCAAGATCGACTTCGATCTGCAGGCGGAGAAGCTCGCCGAGCTTGAGCCACCCGCCGCAGACGACAGCTTCGGCGCTCGTCGAGCGTTGGACGCCGTGGTGGCGTTATCGGCGATTCTGGATACCCTGCGAGGGGATTCTCCGGGCGCGGTGCTCGAGGTCAGCCGCGTGTCCAAGGCCGCCGTGCGAGCGTTCATCGAGCTGACCGAAGGAGAAGAGGACGGCGAGAAACTCGCTAAAATGGTCAAACAGCATCCGCTGATGGAAGACGAGAACGACTTCCAGGATGCGGTGCTGGAAGGCGCCGAGGACGAACTCGGCAAGAAGGAGCTCAAGGCACTGAAGCGGCTCGGACGCAACGATGGCGTGAGCAATCTGGGGCTGACGCTGGACTAGTTGCCCCTTCGTGGAGCCGTCCGCGATGAGCCGTCCGTGATGAGCCTGGCGTCGCCCAGGAGGCGTGCGGGACGCCTTGAGCGGGGCCCACAAGCGCCCCGGCTCACAAGCGCCAGGGGCCGCACGCGGCGGCCCTCGGTGTGCAGTTCCTATCAGCTAGCCTTTACTGCCGGCTACAGCCTCATCGTAATGCCTTTCTCGGCCATGTAGCGCTTGGCCTCGGGAATGGTGTGCTCGGCGAAGTGGAAGATGCTCGCCGCCAGAACCGCGTCGGCATGGCCTTCGGTGATGCCTTCCACCAGATGGTCGAGGTTGCCCACGCCGCCTGAGGCGATGACCGGGACGCTGACGGCGTCGCTGATCGCGCGGGTGACGCCGAGATCGAACCCCACCTTGGTACCGTCCCGGTCCATGCTGGTCAGCAGCAGCTCCCCCGCACCGTATTCCACCATTTTCTGTGCCCACTCCACCGCATCGAGCCCGGTGGGACGACGGCCGCCGTGGGTGAAGATCTCCCAGCGCGGCGTTTCGCCTTCCTCACTGACTCGCTTGGCATCGATCGCCACCACGATGCACTGGCTGCCGAAGCGCTCGGCGGCCTCGCGGACGAATTCCGGATTGGTCACCGCAGCGGTGTTGATCGATACCTTGTCGGCGCCTGCGTTGAGCATGGTGCGAATATCGTCGCAGGTACGAATGCCGCCGCCGACCGTCAAGGGGATGAACACCTCACCGGCGATGCGCTCGACCATGTCCACGGTGGTGTCGCGATCTTCGTGACTCGCAGTGATATCGAGGAAGGTGATTTCGTCGGCACCCTGCTGGTTGTAGCGCTGGGCGATCTCGACCGGGTCACCGGCGTCGCGGATGCCGACGAAGTTGACGCCCTTGACCACGCGGCCGGCGTCGACGTCCAGACAGGGGATGATGCGCTTGGAAAGTGCCATGACGGATTACCTCGGGTGTCGGTTACTGGCCGGTCAGCTCGTCGCACAGGCGCTGGCCTTCGGCCACGTCCAGGCTGCCTTCGTAGATGGCGCGGCCGGTGATGGCGCCGAGGATGCCGGGTTCGCCGGCGGCGACCAGGGCGCGCAGGTCGTCCAGATTGGTAACGCCGCCGGACGCGATGACCGGCAGGCCGCCTTCACGGGCGAGCTGCGCGGTGGCCTCGACGTTGACCCCGTTCATCATGCCGTCCCGGGCGATATCGGTGTAGACGATGCTGGAAACGCCGTCGTCGGCGAAGCGCTTGGCCAGGTCGACAGCCAGTACCTCGGAGACCTCGGCCCAACCGTCGGTTGCCACGCGGCCGTCCCGGGCATCGAGGCCGACGATGATGTGGCCCGGGAAGGCGCGGCACATGTCGGTAACGAAGTCCGGCTCCTTCACCGCCTTGGTCCCGATGATGACCTGAGACACGCCGGATGCCAGGTAGTACTCGATGGTCTCGGCGCTGCGAATGCCGCCGCCGATCTGGATCGGTAGTTCCGGGTAGCGGCGGGCGATGGCGGTGACCGCGTCGCCGTTGACCGGACGCCCCTCGAAGGCGCCGTTCAGGTCGACCAGGTGCAGGCGACGAGCGCCGGCCTCGACCCAGCGTGCGGCCATCGCCACGGGATCATCACCATAGGTCGTGGCGTCATCCATGCGGCCTTGCTTGAGGCGGACGCAGGTGCCGTCCTTGAGATCGATGGCGGGGATTACCAGCATGTTGTGTCCTCTGTGGCACCGATCGTGCGGCGCCGTGCTTTATGGTGTCTGGGCGTCGCGACGTGACGCTTGGTCGGCCGGCCTCAGCGAGACCTTTGCTGCCTGGTCGCTCACGGCGACCACTGGACGAAGTTCTCCAGCAGCGTCAGCCCCGCCCGGGCACTCTTCTCCGGATGGAACTGCACCGCGAAGGTGGCGTCGCGGCCGGTGGCCACATGGGCCTCGACATGGCCGTAGGCGGTGGTGCCGAACACCTGGGCGGGATCCGCCGCGGCGACGTAGTAGCTATGCACAAAATAGAAGTGCTCATCCTGCTTGATGCCCGCCCACAGCGGATGATCGAGAGGCTGCTGCACCAGATTCCAGCCCATGTGCGGCACCTTCAGGCGTGCGCCATCGGCATCCTGCATATCGGTGGGGAAGCGTTTCACCTGGCCGGGCAGGAAGCCCAGGCAATCGATGCCGCCGTTCTCGTCGCTGCGCTCCAACAGCATCTGCTGGCCGACACAGATGCCGAGCAGCGGCTTGGATTGCTCGGCGAGCAGCTCACGGACAAGGCCGGCGAGCTCGGTGCGCTCCAGCTCGCCCATGCAGTCACGGATCGCCCCCTGACCAGGCAGAACGAGACGCGTGGCGCCACGGATCGAGCGCGCGTCGCGGGTCACCATGACATTCTCGTGGGTGACGTGTTCCAGTGCCTTGGCAACGGAATGCAGGTTGCCCATTCCGTAGTCGATGACGGCAATGGTCATTGAACGCTCCTTTATGTCGGTACTCCGAGAGAGTGTCTTACCTCTCGGGCGGCGGCCTTACAGACTACCCTTGGTGGAGGGCATGCGTCCCGTCATGCGAGGGTCGGGGGCAGCGGCCATGCGCAGGGCGCGGCCGAAGGCCTTGAAGATGGTCTCGGCCTGGTGATGCGCATTGAACCCCTTGAGGTTGTCGATGTGCAACGTGACCCGGGCATGGTTGACGAACCCCTGGAAGAACTCCCAGAACAGTTGGGTATCGAAGCGACCGATGGTGGCACGGGTGAATTCGACGTTCATCGCCAGTCCGGCCCGGCCGGAGAAATCGATCACCACCCGAGACAGCGCTTCGTCGAGAGGCACGTAGGCGTGGCCATAGCGATAGATGCCACGCTTGTCGCCGATCGCCTGGTCGAAGGCCTGGCCCAGCGTGATGCCGAGGTCTTCGACGGTGTGGTGGTCGTCGATATGCAAATCGCCCACGACCTTCATGTCGATATCGACCATGCCGTGACGAGCCACCTGGTCAAGCATGTGGTCGAGGAAGGGAACGCCGGATTCGCCGCTCAGGCGGCCTTCGCCGTCGAGGTTGAGCGTGACGGTGATCTGGGTTTCCTTGGTGTCACGGCTGACCGTGGCAGTACGCTCGGACATGGTGTCTCCTGCGCCGTGGCGCATGTCGAAGTGGGGCGTTGGGCCATTTCGGGCCGTCGTGGTGCGACGCACACAAGGCCGCCATTATAGTGAATTGGCGGCCCCATCCGCTACAATGCGGGCATTCTCGCGGTGGCCTGTCGCCACCTCCAGCCAAGGAGACAGGTTATGCCGGTGACCCTGTATCAGGTTGACCAGCACGTCTGGGACCAGCACGAGCAGGTACGCCTTGATCTGACGCGCATCTACTCGGATGCTCCGCAGGAGCGTCTCCAGGCGTCTCCCGGAGCCTATGTGACGCGTCGGCTGGAGTCCGGCTTCTTCTGGGCGGCACGCTTCAACGACCGCTTGCTGGGTGCCGTCGCGGTAGCGCCGGCGGATGGCATCTGGAGCCTGTTTGACCTGTGCGTGCGCAAGACCACGCGCCGCCGCGGCGTCGGCTCGCGGCTGCTGAGCCTGGTCAGTGCCGAGGCCAACAGTCAGCACCTGAAGCTGCGCGTGGCCGCCTCTCAACTGGAGATGGCCGATCAGGTCCTGCTCAAACGCCTAGGCTACTACCTGACCCGTGACGGCGACTATTTTCAACTCGACCTCCCCACACAAGAGAGCGGTCAATGAAACGACTTGTAAGAACCCTGCTGGCAGTTGTTGGCGTCCTGGCCCTGGTGCTGGTGGGCGCGGTGGTCTATGTGACGACGTTCTTCAACCCTGAAGACCTGAAGCCGAGGCTGGTGGAGGTCGTGAAGGAGCACAGCGGGCTCGAGCTGTCGCTGGAAGGCCCGTTAGCGTGGTCTTTCTATCCACGGATTGGCGTGAGCGTCGAGCAGGCCGAAGCTCGGCTGCCCGAGGCCACGGATGACGGCGCGCCGTTCGCCGCTTTCGACCATGCCGCGGTGAGCCTTGCCTTCACCCCCTTGTTGCGCGGTGAGATCGCCATCGACGGCCTGACCCTGGATGGACTCTCGCTGAACCTGGCCCGGGACGAGCAGGGCCGCGGCAACTGGGAAAGCCTGGTCGAGCGCCTCGAGGATAAGGGCTCCGACGCCGAGCAGGCCCTGGCGCCGGCCAGTGCGGGCCCCAACCCGGATGGCGACGACGGTGGGTTATCCGTGGCGCTCAACATTGCCAGCGTCGAAGTGACCAATGGCACACTCCGGTTGATCAACGCCCAGGGCGGCCGCGAGTGGTTGGCCGAGGACCTCACCATCAGCGGCAGCAACGTTAATCCGACATCGGCCTTTCCGCTGACGTCCGACTTTGCCTTGAAGGTCTTCGATCGGCTCGATGGCGAGGAGCGCACGCCGAGCCTCAATAGCGACATCAGCCTCGACACCCGGGTCAACCTCGGCCTGGTCGAGAAGCGCCACGTGTTGTCCAAGTTGACCCTTGAAACCAGCACCCTGCTGGCCGGCGCCGCCGAGGCACAGCAGGCCACCCTGACCAGCGAGGAAGTCGTGCTGGACCTGGGCCAGCAGCGCCTGCACATGGCACCGAGTCAGCTCGATACCAACCTGATCGACCCGCGCCTGGGTGACAAGCGTCTGCCCCTGACCCTCGGCTTTCAGCTCGAGTCCGATCTCACCGCGGGCACCGCCCAACTGCGAGAGCTGGCGCTGTCTGGCCCCGACGAGCTCTCGCTCAAGGGCAATCTGAACCTGAGCGAGTTGAAGACCGCACCGAGCTACTCCGGTCAACTGCGCCTGGCGCCGATGTCGCTGCGTGCCTGGTTGTCGCGATTCGATGCCCTGCCGCGCATGGCCGATGATGGGGCCCTTGCCGAGGTCGCGTTGACCAGCCCCGTCGAGGGCAACCTGGAGCAGCTATCGCTGAACGGTCTGACCCTGGTGCTCGACGACAGTACCTTCAGCGGTGATATTGGCGCACGGTTCGATGGCCGAAGGGTCGATATCGATCTGGAAGGCGATCGCCTGAATCTCGATAGCTACCTGCCGCCTTCTCAGCAGCCGGAGACCGCCTCTCGCCTGCCAGGGGTTGGCGTCGCGCTGGCCCAGGACGACGCTCCGGCGATCCTGCCGGCCGAGTGGCTGGCGCAGGTTGATGAAAACGTCTCGCTGGCGCTTGGTCAGCTGTCTCTCGGGGGGCAGGAGTTCAAGGACGTCTCGCTGAACCTTGAAGGGCAGGGCGGTCGGCATCGGTTGACCAATTTCGACGCAGGCTTCCACGAAGGGCGCCTGCAGGCCACTGGCTCGCTGGATGCCACCGCAACGCCGTTGGCATGGCAAGTCTCACCCGCCATCGACGGCATTCGCCTGGAGTCGCTGCTGACTTCGCTGGGGGAAGAACCCGCTCCGCTGAGCGGCTCCTTCGATGCCGATGGCGAGCTCGCCACCCGCGGCAATGCTAGCCACGAGCTGGTTCGTAACTTGAACGGCACCCTGAGCACCCGTATTCATGAGGGCGCCATTCCTCGCGCCAACGTGTCGCGTCAGCTATGCACCGCGGTGGCACGCCTGGAAGGCGAAACGACGACCCGGGAATGGAGCGAGAACACTCGCTTCGAGCGGATTCAGGCGAGCTTCGACGTCCGCAACGGCGTCGCCCACAACGATGACCTGCTGATTACCCTGCCGGGTATCGAGATGAACGGCGAAGGCCAGCTCGACCTGGGCTCCAAGGAGTTCGATGCGCGTGGCAGTGCAGGTTTCGTCGACACCGCCGATGCCGCCTGCAACGTTAACCCGCGACTCGAGAAAGTCCCTTTCCCGGTGCGCTGCCAGGGCACGCTCGGCACCGATAGCAGCGAATGGTGTGCCTTCGATGCCGAGGCGTTCCAGTCCAATCTGGGGCAGCTTGCCAGCGACGAAGCCAAGCGCCGCCTGCAGGAAGAGGCACAAGAAAGGATCGGCGAGGAGCTCAAGGGTCTCGATGATCGTATCGGTGAAAAGGCCGGTGAGGAACTTCGCGATGCTCTGCGTGGTCTATTTAACTGAGCATCAAGCAAGCCAGTCCCTGCGCCGACCCCTGTGTCGGCGCTTTTTTTCGTGTCGCCCATGACCGCTGACTCAAGTTGCTGTTTCTTATGACAGATGCATCCCCATCCCTGCTCGACTCAGATGCTCCGGTGCTGGGCCGTACGGCCTTCTCGCAGCGTCTACTCGACTGGTTCGATCGCCACGGCCGTCACGACCTTCCCTGGCAGTACGATCGCACGCCCTATCGGGTCTGGGTGTCGGAAATCATGTTGCAACAAACCCAGGTGGCCACGGTAATTCCCTATTTTGAGCGCTTCATGCAGCGCTTTCCTGATGTGGCGGCCCTGGCCGAGGCTAGCCAGGATGAGGTGCTGCATCTGTGGACCGGACTGGGCTACTACGCCAGGGGCCGAAACCTGCATAAAGCGGCGAGGGTCGTCACAGCCGAGCACGGCGGTCGCTTTCCGGTGGATAGCCTGGACGCCATGGTCGCCCTGCCGGGGGTTGGGCGCTCTACCGCTGGCGCCGTTATCGCCCAGAGCACGGGGGACCGTGCGGTGATTCTGGATGGCAACGTCAAGCGCGTGCTGACACGGCTGCACGCCCTGGAAGGCTGGACAGGACGACCGGCGGTCGAGCGCGACCTATGGCGTCTGGCGGAGCACTACACGCCTCAGGCGCGGGTGGTGGATTTCACTCAGGCGATGATGGACCTGGGGGCGACACTTTGCCGACGTGGCCAGCCGGACTGTGAGCGCTGTCCCTTCAACGACGTCTGCGTGGCCCATGCCCGTGGCGAAGAGCGGCGTTTTCCCGAGTCGAAGCCCAAGAAGGCCATTCCGGTGCGTACCACGCGCATGCTGGTGCTGCGTGATGCGCGCGGCCACATCCTGCTGGAACAGCGGCCCTCCCAGGGCCTATGGGGAGGGCTCTGGAGCCTGCCGCAGTTCGATGGCGATGACGAGATCGACGACTGGCTGGCGCTACACGCCCCCTTGGCGATGCGCGAACAGGCCTGGGCAAGCTTCGTCCACGTGTTCAGCCACTTCCGCCTGGAGATTACCCCGGTGCCGGCAAGCGTCAGCTCATTGGATGCGGTGGGAGAAACGCGCCGATGGTACGATCCCGAACAGCCCGACGCCGTCGGCCTCGCCGCCCCGGTGAAGAAACTGCTCGAATCCCTGACGCCATTTGCGCTGACACAGCCTTGAGCGGGTCGTGAAACAGCCATGAGCGGGTCGTGAAGCAAACAGCCATGAGCGGGTCGTGAAGCAAACAGCCTTGAGCGGGGCCTGAAACAGCCATGAGCGGGGCCTGAAACAGCCATGAGCGGGGCCTGAAACCCCAGGTCTTGTGACCCGCGACGGTCGAGAGGCACCGTCGGGGGCATCGTCATGCAGCCGATGCCCGACGGCCTTATGCCTGCACCTCGGCGCCTGTTACCGTGGGCGCATCCATCCCCTTTAACCAAGTCGTCGTTCTCACAGGAGAGCCCCATGAGTCAGACCGTATTCTGCCGCAAGTATCAGAAAGAGCTCGACGCTCTGCCGTTTGCGCCGCTGCCCGGCAAGAAGGGCCAGGAAGTCCAGGCGACGGTGTCGCGTCAGGCCTGGGAAGAGTGGCAGGCCCTGCAGACTCGTCTGATCAACGAGAAGCACCTCAACATGCTCGACCCCGATAGCCGCAAGTACCTGATGGAGCAGCTGGAACGCTTCCTCGACAACGAAGAGACCGACCAGGCTGAAGGCTACGTGCCGCGTGGTCAGTAGCTTTGCGCAGGATGGCTAGGGCCACGCCATCTTGATGAAAGAAAAAGGGTTGACGGAAAACGGAGGAATTGGTTTAATACGTCGCGTTGGCAAGGGGCCAGATAGCTCAGTTGGTAGAGCAGGGGATTGAAAATCCCCGTGTCGGCGGTTCGATTCCGTCTCTGGCCACCAACTCTGCTGGGGTATCGCCAAGTGGTAAGGCACCGGTTTTTGGTATCGGCATGCGCAGGTTCGAATCCTGCTACCCCAGCCACGCCAACCCCTTTTGAGGGCTTCGCTCAGAGCAGCATTGAGCAGAGTTCCAATGCAGCAAACGGCCTTATGGTCGGTCCCGAGCCGGCATAGCTCAGTTGGTAGAGCAACTGACTTGTAATCAGTAGGTCCCGGGTTCGACTCCTGGTGCCGGCACCATCTAAAAGATGGTTGGAAATCAACAGCTTGCTGCAACATCAAAACCGCCCTTGAAGGCGGTTTTTTTGTCTTTGCGTAGACAGACTACATAGTTCACGGGTCTTTTTCGGCCCCAGGCCAGGGCACGATCGGTGTGCTGAGGTCGTAGACATCCAGCATTGCAGCAGAGCGGTGGCCGCTGGCCTCTTGCTTGTCGTGGCGGGTGCCCTTGGTGTCAGTAATGCCGCGACGCTTCAGGTCATGTAGACCGAATCGCTCTTCTTTGGTTATCACCTCTTCCTCGATGGCCATCTTGATAAGCCGCTGCCAGGCGGTGTCCAAGCTGGACTTCCGCAACTCCCCGCCATCTGCGGCCACGATGAGCGGACGGGGCCCTGGTATCGGTGGTTCTGGGGCAGCTCCGGAATCCCTGTCGCCCCCCATGCTCTGCATCACTTTGATCGGTGTGCGGGGGTGGGGACGGCGCCGGCCTTCCTGCCTCCACTGTGGTGTCCAAAGTGCTGCGGTCACTCCATGAGCCCTGGGCTTTAAGATGGCAATGAGAAGGCGACGTTGGCTGCCAGCAAAGTCTCGGGAAGTATTGGCTGAGTCTATGTACTCCATTCTTCCACGTCGAAACTATGGTAACGCAACGTCAAGCAGCGCCATCAACTACGCATGGCGCGGTGGCTGTGATTGCGGTTATTCGAGCCGGGGGCATGCTTGTACCCCTTACCTGGCTCTACAGGATTGCAGGTCTTACGTAAGTCGTAGGCCCGTAGATCAGCTTCTGCTCTGGATCCGAGTTCAGAGTCTGGTTGTCAGCGGCCAGGCTCCCTCGCAGGAGCCTGGTGATAGCGGTCTAGTGTGCGGTCATCTCATGGGCAATCTCGGTGCCATCCATTTCTGATGGATAGTAGGTCGGCCAGTTACTGATTTCGTCGAGCAAGGCCTCTCTATCGTCACCCCAGTAAAGATGGAAATGGTCTGCATCGGTAGGGTAGATACTGTGATCACTGAACTGGATGTACTCCGGGAGTTGTGATCCACCTTCCAGCGCGAAGATATACCTAACGCCTCTGTTTCCGGCTTCGTAGGTCAGGATCTCATAACCATCATAGCGATACTCTCCGGCGGTTTCCGTCCCATCCTTATGGAACGTTACCGTATTGCCATTGATGACAATACGGTCAACATCTGTTTGGTAGCCTTTTTCGTAGTACTGTTTGTACTCTTCTGCTGTCTTGTCATTGCCATGCTCAGCCTTGTGGGCAAAGACTTCATCGAGCGTTCCATTTCTCAGGTGTTGGTAGACAGACTGCCAGTCTCCCTCCCAATCGGAAAGCGAGCGGTCTTCGATCTGACTATCTTCAAAATGCCCCGAATAGATATCATTCTTGTGCTCGTGCTCGTGCTCGTGCTCGTGCTCGTGCTGGCTGACATTTTCGACGTGTTGGTGGCTGTCTTGAGCGGCGGCCAACTGGCTGACTGACATCGACAGTAGAGTGATGACGATAATGCTCAGGCTTCTGGAATATCGTGTGGGCATCGTTGCTTCTCCTTGTTGCATTGAATGACTCGGGGAATTTGCTCCGTGATTGAGCCGATTGGGTTGTGTCGAAAGGTGCTTGAGTCCGAGTTATAGGGTTTGATCAGGACGTTGAACCACACTGAGTGAGCCCCTCGGAAAGCTGTCGCAGAAGTTGCGAATAAAGCTCGTTGTCCAGAGAGAGTTCCGTCCCGAGAGGATCGATCACGATAGAGGTGTCGACGCCGGTGTTGCCAAATACGTTCTGCACCAGTTGGGGGTTGAACTGTGGTTCGCTGAAGACACATTCAACGCCCAGCTTGTCCACCATGTTCTGCAGTGCTTCGATTCGAGCCGGGCTGGGTTGAGACGCATCACCGAGAGAAATGGCACCCGCCGATGAGAGTCCGAAACGATTCTCGAAGTACTGATAGGCATCGTGGAATACGATGAAGCGAGTGTCGTGGGCATCCTTGAGCTGTGCTTCCAGCTCTTCGGTCAGTATTTCGAGATCAGTGACAGCAAGCCGGGCATTTTCTCGATAGGTGGAGGCTTGCTCGGGGTCGAGGTCGGCAAGTGACTCGGCAATGGCGACAAGCCATACCTGAGCATTGACCGGATCAAGCCAGGCATGCGGATCCAGTCCATGGTGGGCATGATCATGATGACCATCATCATGCTGGTGATCGTGATCGTGATCGTGATCGTGATCGTGATCGTGATCGTGATCGTGATCGTGATCGTGTTCGTGATCGTGATCGTGGTCGTGGTCGTGGGACTCGAATGTTGCCCCCTCTCGGAACTCCAGTTGCAATGTATCCGGTACGTTCATCAGCTCAACGGTAACCGCGTCCCCGGCGAGGTTTGCCATGGCGTCTGCCAGCCAGGGTGTCAGGCTATCGCCTATCCAGAACACGGCATCGGCATCTTCAAGGGCTGCGGCTTCCGAGGGGCGCATGGAATAGCCGTGAGGCGAGGCTCCTGGCTGGATCAATAGGTCAGGAGAACCCAGCTCTCCCATGACACGGTCGACAAGCGAGTACACTGGGGGGATGTCTACTGCGACAGATGGCACATCAGCCATGGCAACTGCAGGCATCACGAAAAGAGCTGCCAGGGAGTAGTGGGGGCGCAAGGTCATGACGTACTCGTAGGTAGTGGGAGGATTGAATAGCTTAATGTTATGTTATAACATAATGATTCGTGTCAAGTATGCGGTACTGCGTTGTTGATCTCGCGGTACTTCTCGATTCTCGAACCTATCGCGGATAACCTCATGAAATTACTGAGGATTGAACACCTGGATATTGTTCGGGGAAATCATCTCATTTTGCAGGACATTCACCTGACTCTGGAGCGAAGTGAGATTGTCACCATCGTCGGTCCCAATGGTTCGGGGAAGACGACGCTCCTGAAGAGCATCGTCGGTGCTCTGAGGCCTGCCCGGGGATCGATCGAGATGCCACAGGGGCTGACGATCAGCTATGTGCCGCAGCGACTGCATCTTGATGCCACATTGCCGTTGACGGTGTCGCGCTTCATGAACCTGCCGCGGCGTCACTCGTCGCATCAAGTTGAACAGGCACTCAAGCGAGCCGGAAGCGAAGGCTTGGTGCGGCGCCAGATGAGTGAGTTGTCGGGGGGGCAGCTCCAGCGTGTTCTATTGGCCCGAGCGGTGCTGGAATCACCTGACCTGTTGATTCTTGATGAACCCACTCAAGGGCTCGATCAGAGGGGGATTGCTGATTTTTATCGCCAGCTTGATTCAGTGCGCCATGAGCTTGGCTGTGGTGTGTTGATGGTCAGTCACGAGTTGCATGTCGTGATGCGTACCTCGGATCGTGTCATCTGCTTGAACCGAACCATCTGCTGCGAGGGCACACCGGAAAGAGTGGCTGCTTCACCAGCATATCTTGCCATGTTCGGACATGATGCCGAGGAGACGCTCGCCTTGTACCGCCATGACCACGCCTCCTGTTCAGCGCATGTGGAACCACTCTCATGATATTGGATGATTTTCTGGTACGTGCCGCACTGGCCGGGGTTGGCGTGGCCTTCAGTGCTGCTCCGCTCGGGTGTTTTGTGGTGTGGCGGCGCATGGCGTACTTCGGCGATGCCACGGCCCATGCTGCCATTCTCGGCGTAGCGCTCTCGCTTCTGCTGTCGATCTCCATGTTTGCCGGTGTATTGGCCATCGCGATGGCCATGGCGACACTTGTCTCGCTGTTGAGTGGGCGAGGATACGCCATGGACACCCTCCTCGGAGTATTGGCGCATTCGGCGCTTGCGTTTGGATTGGTTGCTGTTTCCTTCGTGTCGGGCGTACGTATCGATCTGATGGCCTACCTTTTTGGCGATATTCTGGCCGTAGGAACGTCTGACCTCGCGCTAATCTGGTTCGGTGTGGTTTTCGTCCTGGGCCTGATGCGGTGGCGTTGGTCGAACCTGCTGATGGTGACCCTCAATACGGATCTGGCCTATGCCTGTGGCATCGACCCGAAGCGCGAGCAGTTGGTCCTTAACCTGGCCCTCGCGGTGGTGGTGGCGGTAGCCATCAAGGTAGTGGGAGTCCTGCTGATCGCAGCCTTGTTGATCATTCCTGCTGCTGCGGCGCGGACCTTCAGCCGGACGCCGGAAGTCATGGCGTTGTTGGCGGCTGTGACAGGAGCCCTGGCCGCCATCGGCGGGCTGCGAGCGGCCTATTGGCTGGATACTCCCACGGGGCCTACCATCGTCAGTCTGGCGACAATTCTATTCGCATTGTCCGGGCTGGTCGGGCATGCAGGACGAAGGCTCTCTCGCAGCATGCCTCTCTCCGATAGAAGGTAGCGGACAGCCCTTTTCAGTCAGTGATGAGAGGCAGCAGAGACGGAAGCGTTTCTTTATCAAGTAATTGTTATGTTATATCGTTTCATATTCGAGCTTTAGTGACAGTTGATGCGGGCCATGTTCAACACCTCATACCTGGAGGATCTGCTGGATGCCAACAGTGGTTGAAGAGTCGCACCTTCTGCGGATGCCGGATGACGACTACATGAACAATGTGCAATTGGCCTTCTTTCGGCGTCGGTTGCTCGAAGAGCAATCGCAAGTCGAGCGGCGTTTGCGCGAAGTTCGCCCAGCCATGGCGACGTATGAGAGAGGAGGGGATGAGCTTGACCAAGCCTCCTATGAAGAAGAATTGCGTCTGCAGCTTCGCCAGGCCGACCGGGAAACCAGGTTGCTGGCCAATATTGGCGCCGCTTTGAGGCGAGTCGAAACGAGAGAGTTCGGTTATTGCGAAGAGACGGGGGAGCCCATCGGGATTGCCCGGATGTTGTTCCGGCCAACAGCACGCTTGTGCCTCGAAGCCAAGCAGCGCCAGGAGCAGAAAGAACATCACTACGCCAAGGTGCGGAGATAGAGACATCTTCGCAATATCACTGGGAGGATTCCATCGCTCGCTGTTTTTGGCAGTATTCAGCGTTTTCACTATTACCTTCGCACTGGGAGAAGGGGGGGAGCACCTGGGACGTTTCGCCTATCCAGAGTATGCGCCGCTTATCATGACCATCGCAGCGCGGAGTCGCCACTGATGCTGGCGGTAACCATGATCGTCTTCCCCGGGGAGTCGCTGATCCATGCCGTGATTATCACCGGCATGTTGGTCGGGTTTCCCCACCTGACAGCCTTGCGATGGATCCTGCTGCATTCGGTGCGGGCTGTGCCATAACTCAGCGGGCGAGAGCCTGGTCTCGATTGAATTTTTGCAATGATAAAGCCCGATTCCAAAACATGTCTCAAGGACCTGACAGCATATGATTCGCAAGAACCCGAATGGCGACCTGCCACAGATTCACCCTAGTTCCTTTGTCGATCCGACGGCCATTCTCTGCGGACGAGTGATTGTCGAGGAGAACGTCTTCATCGGACCATATGCGGTTATTCGTGCCGATGAAGTGGATGACGAGGGTCAGATGGAGCCGATCATCATCGGTGCCCACTCAAATATCCAGGACGGTGTCGTCATTCACTCGAAGTCAGGAGCGGCGGTCACCATTGGCGAGCGTACTTCCATTGCGCACCGAGCCATCGTGCACGGTCCTTGCACCATCGGGGATGGCGCCTTTATCGGCTTCAATAGCGTGCTGTTTAACTGCGTCATTGGACAAGGTGCGGCAGTCCGACACAACGCTGTAGTAGATGGTTGCGAACTCCCTGACGATTTCTACGTTCCTTCCACCGAGCGGATTGGTCCGCGGACGGACCTGAATGCCATGTCCAGAGTCTCGGCCCAGGATTCGGCGTTTTCCGAAGATGTTGCACGCACCAACAACAGTCTGGTGGAAGGCTACAAACGTATCCAGAACGAGTTTTGATATGTCCATGCTTCATCACAAGTGTCGAATTTCCCTGCCGGATGGTTCGCAACGAGACTTCGACGCTCCCATTACGGCGGCACAAGTAGCACGCCATATTGGTTCGGGGTTGGCCAGGGCCGCTCTAGCGGCCAGGGTCGATGGAGAGCTCGTCGACTTGAGCGATACGATCACATCGGATGCGCGGGTCGACATCATTACGCCCCGTGACAGGGAGGGGGTCGAGATCATCCGCCACTCTTGCGCTCATCTACTGGGGCATGCTGTCAAACGGCTCTACCCCTCAGCGCGGATGGTCATTGGGCCGGTGATCGACCACGGCTTTTATTATGACATCGCCTACGAGCGGCCTTTTACACCGGAGGACATGCATGCCATCGAGCAGTGCATGAAGGCGTTGATCGCAACGGAATACGACATCGTCAAGCGTATGATGCCACGTGATGAGGCAATTCGGCTCTTTCGTGAACGCGGGGAGGATTACAAGCTTTGCCTGATCGACGATATGCCGGATGTCCAGACCCTGGGGCTGTACTTCCACGAGGAGTATGTCGACATGTGTCGGAGCCCTCATGCGCCCAATACCCGCTACCTGAAGCACGTCAAGCTCACGAAGCTGGCGGGAGCCTACTGGCGTGGTGATGCGAGCAATCCACAGCTCCAGAGAATCTACGGTACGGCTTGGGGCAGCAGGCAGGACCTGGAGGCCTATCTGGAGCGTCTTCAGGAGGCGGAAAGGCGCGATCATCGTCGCCTGGGACGTGAGCTGGACCTGTTTCATTTCCAGGAAGAAGCACCGGGAGCCGTATTCTGGCATCCCCGAGGCTGGACGGTATTTCAGGTGCTGGTCGACTATATGCGTCGACGCCAGGCAGAAGCCGGGTACGTGGAGGTGAATACGCCGGACGTGATGGATCGCGGGCTATGGGAGGTCTCGGGCCACTGGCAGAATTATCGTGAGCATATGTTTTCCACGGAGACCGAGGACGGTCGTTCGCTCGCGCTCAAGCCAATGAACTGTCCCGGCAGCGTACTGCTGTACCGCAACGGCCTCAAGAGCTATCGCGACCTACCCATTCGCATGGGCGAGTTCGGCAAGGTACACCGTTACGAGCCGTCTGGTGCGCTGCATGGATTGTTGCGTGTGCGCCATTTCACTCAGGACGATGCCCATATCTACTGTACGCCGCAGCAGATGGGAGCAGAGTGTCGGCGTGTGGTGGAACTGGTGCTGGATATCTACCGGCAGTTCGGTTTCGCCGATGTCTTCATCAAACTCTCCACTCGGCCAGACAGCCGCATGGGAGATGACGCCACCTGGGACCTGCTGGAAGGCGCTCTGATCCAGGCACTTGACGATCTGTCTCTCGATTATCGGCTCAACCCCGGTGAGGGGGCATTCTATGGCCCCAAACTGGAGTTCGTGCTGCGCGACGCCATCGGCCGCGACTGGCAGTGTGGCACCTTGCAGGTAGACATGAACCTGCCGGAACGCTTTGGCATCGAGTACGTGGACGAAGATGGGCAACGAAAGCCCCCGGTGATGCTGCATCGGGCGTTGTTTGGCTCACTGGAGCGTTTCATCGGCATTCTGCTTGAGCATCATGCTGGCAGGTTGCCAGCCTGGTTAGCCCCCGTACAAGCCATGGTGCTGTCGATTACCGAAGCGCATGCCGATTACGCCCGAGAGGTCATGGAAACGTTGAGAGGTGCTGGTCTGCGCGCCGAGCTTGATGTCCGCAACGAGAAGATCGGCTACAAGATCCGCGGGCAGAGTCTGCAGCGCATTCCCTACCTGGTGGTGGTTGGCGACAAGGAAATGTCCGCCAGCACTGTAGCCACTCGCGGCCGGGACGATGGCGATCTGGGAGTGTTGGACATCAGCGCGGCAGTGGCCTTGTTGAGCGAGCGCACGCAAGCCCCCGACAGCATGCCACGACAGCAGGCACAGGCTGCCCGGCTGCGTCGCATGACATCGTCCGACTCGGTTACACCCGTCATTGAACCGGAGCCTTCCCGATGAGCGACACTCAAGATCTGTCTCGACATATGGCAAACCGCCACGCCGACTTATTGGTATATGGCGGAATCGTGCTCACACCCGGTGGGGCGGAGTGCCTTGATATCGCCTGTGTCGGTGGCCGTGTTGTTGACCTGGGTGATCTGGCAGGGTGCTGGAGTGCGGAGACAACATTGGATGCGACCGGGCTTCATGTGTTGCCTGGCGTCATGGATACCCAGGTGCACTTTCGCGAGCCAGGGTTGACTCACAAGGAGACGCTGGAAGCCGGGACTCGCGGGGCGGTCCTGGGAGGTGTGACCGCCGTGTTCGAGATGCCCAATACACAGCCGTTGACTCTGTGGCAGCAGGACCTGGAGGCCAAGCTGGACTGTGCCAAGGGGCGTGCCTGGTGTGACCACGCCTTCTATCTTGGTGGCTCAGCGGTCAATGCAGAGTCCTTGAGTCACCTGGAGACGCTACCTGGCTGCGCGGGAATCAAGGTCTTCATGGGCAGTTCCTTCGGCGATCTGCTGGCTGACGATGATGCCGTGCTGCGCCGCATCGTGAGCCACGGGCACCGCCGCATGGCAGTGCATGCAGAAGATGAGGCGCGCTTGCGACAGCGGAAAGCACTGGTGGAGGGCAGCAGCGATGTATGCAACCACCCGATCTGGCGAGATGCGCAAAGCGCCCTGATTGCCACGCAGCGTATTGTGCGGATGGCGGAGGAAGCGGGGCGGCGGCTGCACCTGCTGCATGTCTCCACAGCCGAGGAGATGGCGTACCTGGCCCGGCACAAGCAACGTGTCAGTGTGGAAGTGACACCTCACCACCTCACCCTGAGTGCCCCCGAGTGCTATGAACGCCTGGGTAGCCTAGCGCAGATGAACCCTCCGGTACGCGATGCACATCATCAGGCGGCGTTATGGCAGGCCATCAACAACGGGGTCGTCGACGTACTGGGCAGCGACCATGCACCGCATACCCTGGTGGAAAAGGCGCGACCCTATCCTCAGTCGCCCAGTGGCATGACCGGCGTACAGACGCTGTTGCCCACTATGCTGGACCATGTCCATCATGGGCGTTTGAGTCTGCAACGGCTGGTCGACCTGACGAGTGCCGGACCGTCGCGCCTGTTTGGTATTCAGGGCAAGGGGCGCATCGCCGTGGGCTACGATGCCGATCTGACCCTGGTCGACCTCAAGGCCCGCCGGCAAATCACCAATCAGTGGATAGCCAGCGTGGCGGGCTGGACGCCATATGACGGCGTGCATGTAACGGGGTGGCCGATACACACCGTCGTGCGCGGCCATCTGGTGGTCCGTGACGAAGCGCTGGAGGAGTCCTCCCCACAAGGCCAGCCAGTGGCATTTCATGACACTGCCCCGTTCAGGCCTTCACCAGAGGTGTGAGGACCTTTCCATATGCCGGTGTTCTCTGACAGTGCCCCGTGACTACCGTTGTCGTTCAGGAGTGATCCAGTATGAATCAATAGGGACTTGTCGGTTCTCGGGTCCCGTGTGATTCACCACCCGCTTGGTAAATAACTCAGGATGTTTGGTCTGTCCCTCCTTCATCACCGCAGCCGGTGATTGATGGTGCAGCGCTTTTTGCGGGATATGGTGATTTTATAGCCAGGTGTAGCGTTTCAGCGTCTGCTTTGTATCTTCGCTTGAGGTATCGCGCCGAGTTGCCAACACGTCGCGTCGCTTGAGCGTGCGATGCAAACCGGAGCGTGACAACCGAGGATTCAGGAACTCATGCGCTACCACACGCAGATCATCCAAGCCGAGGCGAAGGAGCTTGCGAGCCGCCACCGGGACCTCCTCTGCTCAGGCGAGAGCGTGGCCAGCAGGTGGTGCCGCGTGTGAGAACGGTCATGGATATCGTTACGGTGGCACCAACGCCGGATGGTCGCAGTGGCAACGTTCTACTGGCCCGCTAGCTCGCTATTCGTGATGCTGGTGGGCGCTGCCGGGATCTTGGCACGGATCTTCGGTGTCGTGGTCGGTTGTTTGTGCAGCTTGATGTCCATGAATCTGCTTCCGGATCAGTTGCTGAAGAAGCTTCCTGGTGGCTAATCAAGAATAGCTTCTATAGGCGATCCGATCATCAGAGACCCTGCGGGGGATGGTCAAAAGTGATGGGGTTTATATGAAATGTAGAAGCCATGTCCGTGGGGCATGGCATTTTAAAAGAAGGGCTCCGTTTTTCTAAGGGTTTAGTTTTTTCTAAGGGATTAGTATTTTTGCGATTAATCCAAATGTGTCACGTGGTGCAATGGTGTCGTCGTATAGATTTCGTTCGTAGGACGCGCTGAACTGTACGGGGGTGGTGTCAAATGTGACCATTTTAGAGAGCTTTGTCCCAATGGGGATGCTTACAAATTTGTCGGCATCCCAGTCGTAGACAGTATTCATCTCTGAAGTGCCCAAAGACCAGCCATTTCCTAGGCCATAGGCAATGATTGGTTGAATGTTTGAGATGTTTATTTCTTGGCCGTCAAATCGTTCTCCAACCGAGAAGACATTTTGGTTAAAGGCTCCCCATAATAGCTTTCCACTTTGTGCGGTAAATCCAATTGCTGGCCCGGCTCCCCATTGTCCGCTACCAATGTCTCTATCGCCGGTGGGAACCAAGGCAACGGCCCCAGCGCCCCAACGCCCCCAGTCAGTTTCAAAAACCGCAAGATTGAAAAGAGTCGTATCTGATATTCCGCTATCTCCCTGCGCATTCTCTGTGACATAAGGCACTGTAATGCGCGCAATGTTGTCGACGCCTCCAAGTGTAAATGGAACGGCCCCACGGAATTGCGTGGTATTCGCGTCGATGTCATCATTGTTGTGAAATTGTGATGTGTAAAAATCTTGAAGCTGGTATGCGGATATCAGCGCGGTAGGATCATTGGCAGCCTGGCTAAGTGATTGACCACCGTCTTCTTGTGCATATGAAGAGAGTGCGCAAGATGATAGTGTGGCGATAAATAGGCTGCGTTTTACATTCTGGTTCATCATGAACTCCGTGGAAGCCTGGTTGTTAGTGGTGCGGTATTTGTAGAATTCTGTTGAGCTGCATGATTGATCATGCTGGTGAACAGCCTAATATGTGGGATGATGCCTAAGCTAGCGTTGAGCAATTTTTTAATAAAGGCCTAGCTTCCGAAGAAATCTAATGTGAAGTTTCCAGTCCCGTGAGAAGGAAAACAACCCTATTTAACTAAGTATGATTCGGCTTTTTGTGTCCTGCCCTGGTGCTAAGAATGCACGTTTGAGACGAGTGTGTGGGATGACTCAGGGGCTTTGTTTTAGCATCTGTCGTTGCTAGATAAGGCAGCGTGACACCGCCTGAAATTCCCTTAATCTACTCGCTACTAGGTTGATCCACATTTTTTCGTAGCCTTTTGCTGCGCTTTGATAAAATCACATTGAAATATGGCGCGGCATTGTATTGAAAGAGTGGGTGAATCACCGTTGGGGGACATTTTTGACGTAGATGTCCGGGCTGTTCTTCACCCAGTCATCGAACCAGCGGCATACTCAAGGCATAGTCGGCAATCATCGTCGATGCTTGATGGTCGCCCGCTTCTTTCTTGTCATGCCGTCTGTCTTTAGCATCAGTGATGCCTCGACTGTGCAGTTCATGAAGGCCAAAACTTTACTCAGTGCTGATCACTTTATCGGTGGCAGAGGCGTCCATCAGGACGCCTTTCGCTCACGATGAGCGCCTAGGAACTGCAGTGATTTTCAAATTTTTATTGGAGACACTGTCGGAGAGCGCTTACTCGATGACAAGTTCGTCGGATCTTTCATCGATGTATTCGATCGCTGACTCCTTCGAGTCAGGGAGGTAGAACCGAAATAAGGCCGTAAAGGGCACAGCCGTTTCGAGGTTATTCTTCGCGCCTGGATTGTTGAAGTTGATGGTGTAGGTGCCGTCCTCGTTTGGCTCTGCTTGGGTGTTGGAAATCGCGGAAATGTCTTTGGCCAGCCACCCGTCCTCGTCGTAGATGGTGACCGACCAGAAGCCACCGCGCTCTTCCTGGATGTCCGGGGGCGTGAAAGTCGCGCTCGAAGGCTGGTTCTGACCGTCGACAATCTCGGTCTTGTTCATGAATGGCCAGTAAGCTGCATCCGGCAAGCCGAGCCCGCCCCAGCCGTAGGCAGTGCCATACAGGTGATCTTGGGGGCGCGATGTGTAAGGCGTACCGTTTACGCTCCTGGTGTGGGTCAGCGCGCCGTTGTTCACGTCTTCGATCAAGGCGGCACGGATTTCTTCAGTCCTCTCCTGAGGAAGGACGAGGTCCGGCGAAGCGTAGGGTCTGGCGGAACTGGCCTCGATCGTGGCGAGTTTCTGCAAGCGCAGAGTCTCTTCCAACCCACCTTTTTCTTCGCTCAGGATCGGCACGCGCATGTTCAGGTAAACGTAGTCACCATAGGTCACATCGTCGGTGGTGATTGTGATGCTGTCCCCTGCATAGGCGACGCCGGCGACATAGTTCTGCATATCGATCACTTGGATGATCTGGTAGTGATCGCCTTCCGGGACGGTGAACGTCGCGCCTTCACTGATATCGACAACGGCACTGGCATAGATACCATCCTGATTCTCTCGGATCACCTGCTGAGTTTCAACGCGGCTGAGATCGCTTTGATAGGCCCACTCATTGACAGGTGCTTTAGCGAGACTGCGCTTGAAGTTGAAATCGCTCTCCGAGATCTTGTAGACATACTCAGAAACGTCGAAGTCAGCGGGGGTGGCGACGTCGAATCCGTCAGCAATGTCGGCCAGTACAGGCGTTACCAGTGCGAGCGCTAGCGGCGCCGAAAATACGAGAATTCGGTTCTTCATGTAGGGGGCCTTTACTTGAGTGACGGGTATTTCAGCTAGCCGGCTTAAAGGACAGCGCACTCAGCCATCGTTGACGATGGCCTTTGCGACCAGCAGGCGTGGATGTAAAACGAGAACGTCTTGGCTGGTGCGGATTGCCGGTTGACCTCTTGCCGCGGGACTTTGCATCCCCGATGAAAATCGCTCCAGCTCCTGAACCAAATATTGCACACATCCTTGTGCAGCTTCGCTCACTGGCTGACTCCTGCTGTATAGCAATTACATGGAGAAGTAGCAATCGGTCGATGTCAGAAGCTGCCTGAAATGACGTCGTTATGTATCATAGTTGATTGATTTTCCTATGAGGAACGGGTGGTTTTTCGTAGTTCTGTGTTTGCATAAGCAGTTGATTCTATAGGGTTAGTGCTTTTCTTGTGATCAGCAAGTCCTAGGCTCGACTCCTGGAGCAGGCGCCATCAAAAGATTATTAGGAATCAACATTTTGCTGCAGTATCACAACAGCCATTGAAGGCGGTTTTTTGTGCCTGAAATTTGCCGTCAAGAGCATTGGTCGCGTCGGCCTGTGTGGTTCCACGCTAAAGGCTTTCTGTGTGGCCCCTGCTAAAGGCTCTCTGTGTGGCCCCTGCTAAAGGCTCTCTGTGTGGCCCCTGCTAAAGGCTCTCTGTGTGGCTTCCGCTAAAGGCTTTCTGTGTGGCCCCCGCTAAAGGCTTTCTGTGATCTCCGGTTGGAGACAAGTTCGGCTCCCTCACGCCGGGCCCATCTTCCCAACGCCGCTTTAGAGCGGTGGCGTTGCTGACTGTCGAGGTGCTTTGCAACGTTCGGCGTTGGCGCCGGTCTCGGGTCTCTGATGATTGTTCCACTGGTGGCATTGTTATTGCCATTCGCCGTGTGTCTCTTTCTGGTTCGCGTACCTACAGTGGCTTTACGCGTCGTAGCGAGTAGCGGCGATGAGCCTGTCAAACGCCATTTTTACTCCTGAACCTGAAGCGTCGTCGCGTCCGTCGACTATCACCGGTCATCAATGCGTTCGAACCAGTGCACCGACGAGCGTGTCTGTTCGCTGATCAACAGCACCTCTCATTCGGGTCGCTATGACGTCGCGGTTCAGCTGGATCCGGAAACCCGGGGAGAGTCGGTATTCGAGCACGGACTGGAAGGAGGTGACTGCACCACCGCCTCCTGATCGCGCAACAGGATAACGCGCCGACCCCGGCGTCAAACGCTGGAACGGTCGTGATTCACTCGCAGCTGTCACTTTGGAGAAAGGTAGATGGAATTTTCGATTGGCTGTAATGGCCGTGGCGTGATGCACGTTGAACCGGTATCGGTCGATGAGCAGTTTCGCATGATCAGGGACTCAGGTGTGTTCGATCATTTCGATCGCATGCCGCAACACGGGCAGGAGCAGGAATACCTGCGGGCGTCGGAAAAGTATGGGGTCCCCATCCGCACTGGGCTATGGTCCTATGTCGCCGGGCGTGACGAAGCGTTGCTCGAGCAGAACCTGCGCCTGAGCAAAAGCCTCGGTGGCGAGTTTCATAACATCATGCTCTACAACAATCACGCCGAGGGGCATGTCATCACCGATCGGGAGATCGTCGATTTCTACCTTCATGCCTATGAGACAAGCCAGAAAATCGGGATCGATATCGGCTTTGAAGTCCATATCTACATGTGGAGTGAGGATTTTCGGCGCATCAGCCGCGTGGCCCGGCAGGTCGAGGCCCGTGGAGTGCCGTTCCACTTCGTCCTGGACCATAGTCATGTTCTGCTCAAGGTCGATAATGCCGAAGAGCAGGACGTCAGCGGCATCCGGCAAGATGTTGAAGCGGGGCGGCTGATCATCGATCCCTACGAGCCGGGCAATGTCCTGGACGAATGGATCGGCATGAACATGATCCAGTGGCTACAGGTCCGGCCGGTGTCGCCCAACGGTCCGAAGAATCCTTGGCAGCTGAAAGAGGGGGGCACCTATGGCCGGGCTTGTCAGTACCCCTTTTTCAGGCCTGCCCCGGGGGAGTGGCATCTCCCGTGGCAGGCGTACCGCGTCGAACCGTGCAAGGAAGTTGTTCGTCGGGTACTCCGTCATCATCGCGATACCGCCGATAGCCCCCTGCGTTATATCACCACCGATATGATCGATATGCCGGACTATGGTGGCGGAGTGCGATATTCGCTGTTCGAACAGAATGTCGCGATCGCCGAGTGGTTTCGCCATGCCTGGCATGAGATCAAGGCTGAGACATCCGCCGTCACCCAGGAGCCTCGGCCGTGAACACTAAAGCCGCTGTTGCTTAGTCAGGGATGCGCAGTAGGCACAGCACGATCATGCACACGATGGTCGGCACCACGGCATTGATGTGGTAATCCGCGAGGTGAGCCAGTCCAGAATAGCGCGGCGAGTCTGGCAAAGGTGGGGAGCGCTCTGGTGCGCAGGTTGCCTTCGCGCCGGGCATGACACTAACGGCCATCGCCCGCGCAACCGGCGGCGATGCGTATCGTGCTGGGTGTGTTGATCGTGGTGAGTCTCGTCGAGATCTTCCTGGGATCGATCCAGCCGTTCAGCGCCTCTGGTGCCGAGGCCAAGTTCAAGTGCCTGGAGAGGGTGCCGGAGGACGCCCACGAGGGGCTGTTGTAGCTCGCCGGAGCCGGCTGAAGGAGTCCCAGGGCGGTCAGAATGGGATAATGCAGTTCAACCGGAAGACCGTTCAAGCCAGCATCGCGCAAATCGTGCAGGTGTTGCCGCAGTATCGGCGGGTCAAGGCCCCCGACGCATAGGTCGGGGGCCTTGACACTGCTGAGCTTGAATCCACTAGCCGTGAACGGCCGTTAGACATCGGCGTTAGCTCTGGGGAGTTAGAGACTCCACCGGTGATCGCGAGCTTGCATCCTTGCGCTTCAGGCTCAGGGTGATGAAGATCGCGAAGTTGACGACAAGGCCACAGAAGCCGGGGTGCCAGTTGAAGGGGGCGTCGATGCCAAATTGCAGCAGCAGGGTGATGATGGCGCCGACACTCAGCCCGACAAAGGCTGCCGTCTGGGATGAGCGCCGCCAGAACAGCGCGCCCAGCAGCATCGGCAGCAGTTGGACGATGATGCCGTAGGCGCCCAGCAGCAGGCTGACCAGTGAGCCCGGGTTGACCAGTGCCAGCAGATACGCCATCAACGAGATTGCGATGACACCGTAACGCGTCAGCGATAGCGCCTTTTGCTCAGGCAAGGCGCGCATCCTGGGCGAAAACTGCACTACGTCGCGAACCAGGATGGTGGCCGAGGTATGGGCCAGGTTGGCTGCTGTCGACATGGCGGCCGCAAGTGCTCCGGACAGTGCCATGCCGATGACCCATGCCGGTAGGTCCGCCAGCTCTACCACAATGGTCAGCAGCACCTTGTCGGGGGAATCCAGGGGGGTGTCCTTGAGAAGGATTACGCCGGCAAAACCAATCACCAGCAGCGGTATCAACAGGTAGCTGTAAAGCGGATAGAGCATGAAGACACGCTTCAATGTCCGTTCGCTTTTGGCGCTGTAGAACTTCATGAAGATATGCGGCCACATCACGCAACCAAGGGCGCTGACCAGAATAGCGGTGGAGAATGCCCCCCAGCCCATACCGCCAACACCAGGCATCGTCAGGTACTCGGGGGCCTCACTCTGAATCTGGCGGAACATATCGCCAACACCGCCGAAGAACTGCTCTGCTGTGGTAAGCCCCAGGGCCCAGGCGATCACGACCATCATCGCGCCTTGCAAGAGGTTGGTCCAACCGATGCCCTGGAGGCCGCTGGCGTACACGTAGGCGGCGACCACACCGCAGGCCAGCAGGCTGCCTAGCCAGAACGGAATGGTGCCGGAGGTGGCGGCCTCGAACAGCATGCCGGCGCCGGCGATCTGGATGGTCAGGTAGGGAATCATCGCCAATACACTGATCACGCCGATGACCAGGCCCAGCACGTTGCGTGGCGTCGGGTAGCAGGCGGAAAGGAATTCGGCCTGGGTGAGAAAGCCGTGCTGGCGCCCTAGCCGCGAGATGAGCGGGGCAATCAGCCACCACACGATCACTGCGAGAGCCAGATAGGCAATGATGTATAGCGCCGGAGCGCCCTTGCTGTAGGCCCAGCCCGGGCCGCCGAGGAAGGCAAAGGCCGAGAAGACTTCCGCGCCGAGAATGAAGAACAGGACGAGCAGCCCCATATGGCGACCGCCGGCCACGTAGCCTTCAAGAGACGAGGTCTGACCGTGGCGAGCACGCAGACCCACCAGAAGCACGATGACCAGATAACCTATCGTCATCGCGGTAATCATCATGGAATCACTCATCGTCCGCGCCCTCCCTGGCTTCCTGGCGGTAGCTGATGACAAGGCCGATAAACAGCGCAAAGATCCAGGCCACGTACCAGAAGATGAAGAACGGCAAGCCAATGATGATGGGATCGATTCGGTTGGCGATCAGTGCTCCTGGCCAGACCATGGCCATGGCGCATACAGCGAAGTAGAGCAGCATGCCCTTCGATGGCATGCCTTTGATATTGTTCATGTTGTACCCTCCTGTCGCGATCTTGTTGTTGTGTCTGGTTCAGACGGTAGTGGTCAGCGCGCCAAGTCCGATGGCACACAGTAGGCGGCAGCCCGTGGGAATGATGTCGTCGTTGAAGTCGTAGCGGGCGTTGTGCAGGGGCGGGGTGCTGTCACCGACCGCGGTGCCGAGAAAGAAGTAGGCGCCGGGGCATTTCTCAAGCATGAAGGCGAAATCTTCGCCGCCCAGGCTCGGTTTGACGTCGGATTGCAGGGCGGCCTCTCCCAGCACTTCCTTGACGGTATGTTCCACGTGACGGGTGGCGTCTGGATCATTGAGCGTGGCCGGGAATATCCGTGCGTGGGTAAGCTCGATGTCGCCACCGTAGGTCGCAGCCACACCGTCGCAAGTGCGACGAATGGCGTGTTCAATGCGATCCTGAGTGGCGGCGTCCAGCGTTCGCACCGTACCGCTGATTCGCACCTCGTCGGGAATAATGGCAAAGCCATCCAGATCTCCGCCCTTGATGCCACAAAGGCTCAGTGCCGCCGGCGACAGAGGGTCGGCGTCCCGGGATACCACCGAATTCAGCGCTTGGATAAGCGCGCCAGTCATCCGCACGGGGTCGGTCGCGAGATGGGGGTTGACGCCACCGTGGCCACCTTTGCCCTTGACGCGAATATCGAGTCGGTCGGTAGCCGCCATGATCGGACCAGGGCGGATCGCGACCTGACCTTGCGCCAGGGCGGGCCAGTTGTGAAGGGCGAAGATGGCATCCATCGGGAAACGCTCGAAGAGACCGTCTTCGACCATGGCCTTGCCGCCTCCCAGGCCTTCCTCTGCCGGCTGGAACACGAGATAAAGTGTGCCCGAAAAGTCGCGATGCTCGGCCAGATAGCGCGCCACGCCCAGCAACATGGTGGTGTGACCGTCGTGGCCACAAGCGTGCATGACTCCGGCATTGGTCGAGGCGTGCGCGGATTCGTTCAGTTCCTGGATGGGTAACGCATCCATATCGGCGCGTAGCCCGACCCGGCGGCCGTTGTCCGGGTGGTGCCCCTCGACACTGGCCACGATGCCTGTGCCACCTATCGCGGATTCGAAGGGAAGGCCAAGCCGGGTGAGTTCGGTGGCAATTAGCCGGGACGTGCCATGTTCCTGGAAACCCAGTTCAGGGTTGCGGTGTAACTCTTGTCTGAGTTTGGCCAGTGCCTGGTGCTGGGCGTTGAAGAACGAGGGATCGATGAAGTGGGTCATAAACTGTCGCTTGTTATGGAGATGACCGGTTCATCATGGGTGGCGACCCAATATAGATAAAATATTATTATTCTTCATATTCCATGCTTTTTTGGTATGGAATATGGTGGTCATCGGGCTCGTAAAACCGCTTCAGCAATGGCTGTCGGTGCGCCAATGTTATGGCGAGAAGGTGGTTGAAATATAATGGATTTCAAGCAATTACGTTATTTTCATGCCGTTGTGGAAGAAGGCGCAATTTCAGGCGCTGCGAAGCGAATTCCTATCGCTCAGCCGGCTTTAACACGTCAGCTGCGTTTGCTCGAGGATGATGTCGGCGCAACGTTGCTGGTCCGCTCTCGGCAAGGGATCCGACTGACGGCAGCAGGAGAGGCGTTTCATGCGGAGTCACGGCGGTTGCTGAAAGAATTCGAGCAGGCGAAGCAGGACGCCAGGCGGATTGCGTCCGGTCAGTTGGGGCAACTACGCCTGGGCGTTACTGTCATGCACCTCTGGGTGCCCCGGATCGTTCAGTTGCTGAATCAGTTTCGCGAGCGACATCCCGCGGTGACACTCAATGTTGTGTCGTTATTGTCCGGCCCTCAGATCGAGGCGCTCAAGCGTCAGCAACTGGATGCCGGCATGTTGTTCTTTCCACCGGCGGACGATGATGAACTCTGTAGCCATTGCCTCTATGAAGATCGTCTTGTCCTGGTGACGAGCGCAGGCTCCGGGTTGGCCGAGCATCCCCCAAAGCGTCTGTCGGACCTCAACAATGAGGATTTCATCTGGTTCGAGCGTAGCGCGTCCCCCGTGTACCACGACAAGCTGATACATGCCTTTCAGCGTAAGGGGTTCACCCCCCACGTTGTGCAGGAAGGGACCGACAACGCCACGATGCTCTGCCTGGTGGCGGCGGGCATGGGCTGCACGATACTGCCGGAGATGACCATGGCCGGCGCGCCCGACGGCGTGGTGAGCCATCGCCTGACGGATCTCGACCTGATGCTTCCCTTGATGCTGGTGTGGCGCAGGGACGCTAGCCTGCCAGCGGTTCGACGGCTGATCGCGGTCGCCGAGTCTCAGGCGCTGGGGCCGGCAACGCGATGACGGAAAGGTCGTCGTTGCAGCCACCATAGCGTGATAGACAAAAGGCCGCCTCTTGGGCGGCTATTGTTGTCTCTGGCGCTGGTCGAGTGCCTGTCTGCTGCCCGTGCCATCACCGCATCATCATCGTGCCTTCATAACACCATGGCGGCTATCCAGGCGAACACCAGCATGCCGATATTGCAGTGGAGGAAGGTCGGAATGACGCTGTCGCGGATATGATCGTGCTGGCCGTCGGCATTCAGGCCGGCGGTGGCGCCGAGGGTGATGGTCGACGCCGGTGAGCCGGCGTCACCGAGCGCCGCCGAGGCCCCCAGCAAGGCCATTACCGCCAGTGGGTCGAAGCCCAGCGTCAGTGCCAGGGGCACGTAGATGGGGGCGAGGATCGGCACGCTGGCAAAGGAATCGCCGAAGCCGATGGTGATGAAGAGCCCCACGATCAGCATCACGGCGGCGCCGAGCGCCATGTTGTCGCCGATCAGTTCTGCGGAGGCCTTGACCACGGCGTCGATTTCGCCGGTGGCGGTGAGCACGCCGGCGAAGCCCGAGGCGATGGTAATGATCACGGCGATCTGAGCCATCATCCGTAGGCCGTCGGTGAAAACGTCATCCTGCTCCTGCCAACGGAAGATGCCGGAAGCGCCAAGAATCAGAAACCCGACCATGGCGCCGATCAGCAGCGAGTCGAATTTGAGCTGGAAGGTGAGCGCCACCGCCAGGGCGGCGACCGTGATCAGCAACTGAGTGGGCTTGAGCCTTGGGGCTGGCGGGTGGCAGACCACCGGGGCGTCGGCGGACGGCTCGGCATACTGGCGTGGGCGGCGGTAGGTAATGAAGACGGCGACCAGCAGACCAGCGACCAGGCCCATGACCGGCAGGAACATGGCCTGCGGAGCCATGGCGGCGGTGGCCGTGAGCCCCTGAGCCTCGCCGACGCTGTTGACGTTGGCGAGCAGGATCTCGTTGAGGAAGATAGCGCCGAAGCCGGTGGGCAGCAGCAGGTAGCTTGCGCTGATGGAACACGCCAGGATGCAGGCCACGGCGCGACGGTCAATCTTGAGTCGGTTGAGTACGCCAAGTAGTGGCGGTATCAGGATGGGAATGAAGGCGATATGCACCGGCACCAAATTCTGGGAGATCAAAGAGGCGAAGACGAACAGTCCGAAGAGCGTCCATTTCACACCCTTACCGGTGGCCTGCTCGTCGGTTCCCAGGCGTGCCGAGATCGCTCCGGCGAGCAGTTCCAGCAGGCCGCTGCGCGAGAGTGCGACGGCGAAGGCGCCGACCATCACGTAGGTCAGGCCGACCTGGGCGCCGATCAGCAGGTTGTCGTTGAAAGCGGCGATGGCGTCGCCCATGGAGAGCCCAGCGTGCAGGGCACCGAGCATGGCGGCGGTGATCAGGGCGATGGCCACCGGGATGCGTAGCAGGCACAGCGTGATCATGCACACGATGGTCAGCACCACGGCATTGATGTGGTACCCCGCGAGGTGAGCCAGGCCATATAGGGCGGCGAGGATGGCAACGGTGGGGAGCGCTCGCGCTCGGGCGAAGCAATCGCGTGTGCGGGGTGTCTCGACGAGGGTGTTCTCGGGCATGGGGGCTCCGGCTCGGGACAAGCCTTGTTGTCCAGGTGAAGTGTCCAGGTGGGGTGTCCAGGAAGAAGTATCCGCCTGCGATGAACGCGGTGGTGTACCGACGCTTGGCTCTTCTGGTGGAGACGTTGAGGGTCGGGGGCGTTTATCGCTAGCGGGCGAATAATACCCTAGAGTGGCCCTGATTGGCTCTCGATAGGGGGCGAGACGAGGCTCATGCGCTTGGAACTTGGCCGACGGGATCTGTCCGACGGTGGCAGGCGTCCCTTAACTTGCGCATTCGTGTGCAGGAAGTGACGCTAGTCTAGGCTCATTCGGTGGAGGCTCCGCGCCGATGTGCATCGGCGTGCCGGAAACGCCCCATGAGACGCCCCTGACGACATCGCCGAGCGCAGTCCCGTATCGAGCAGCACAAGGCTCGAGCCCGATGTCGCATTTACCTGCAGTGGAGATGTCCCGATGAAAGTCGTCACCCTGGCAAGCCCCGGAGGCCTCGATCGGCTTCGCGTGGAACAATGCAGTGCGCCCGGGGACCCCGGGCCCGGTGAGATCAAGGTAAGAATCCATGCCAGTTCGTTGAATTTTCATGATTATGGCGTGGTGGCTGGTGCCATGCCCACCGAGGATGGGCGTATCCCGATGTCCGATGGTGCCGGCGTGGTAGCGGCCGTTGGTGAAGGTGTCGATGAGTTCGCGGTGGGGGACTCGGTGGTGTCCACCTTCTTCCCTGAGTGGCTCAGCGGGCCAGCCGAGGTCGGCGACTTCAAGACCGTGCCCGGCGATGGTGTCGATGGCTATGCCCGTGAGGAGGTGGTCCGCCCGGCGACGTGCTTTACCCGTTCGCCCAAGGGCTACAGCCACGCCGAAGCCGCCACACTGACCACGGCAGGGCTGACCGCCTGGCGAGCGCTGGTGGTGGAAGGGGGCATCAAGCCCGGTGATAGTGTGTTGGTGCTGGGCACCGGCGGCGTCTCGATTTTCGCCCTGCAGATCGCCAAGCGACTGGGTGCGACGGTCATTGCCACCTCCTCTTCCGACGCCAAGATCGCCAAGCTCAAGGCGCTGGGTGCCGACCATACGGTCAATTACCGTGACGAGCCCGAGTGGGGCCAGAAGGTCAAGCAGTTGACCGACGGGCGCGGTGTCGATCATGTCGTGGAGGTCGGCGGACCCGTGACGCTGGCCCAGTCCATCGACGCCGTGCGCATCGGTGGCAGCATCGTGCTGATCGGCGTGCTAACCGGGCAAGGAGGAGAGATTCCCACGGTCAAGCTGATGGCCAAGCAGATCCGTCTTCATGGCGTTATTGTCGGCAGTCGCAAGGACCAGCAGGATATGGTCCGTGCTCTCGAGACGATGGCACTCAAGCCGGTGATCGATCGCAGCTTCGCGCTCGAGGATATCGCCGATGCTTTCCGCCATCAGGAAGCCCAGAAGCACTTCGGTAAGATCTGCCTGGAGTTCTGACTTCGCGACATGGGCACCGCGAAGACCTCTTTTAGTGGCCTGCGAAAAGGCCGTCCTGTGATGGGGCGGCCTTTTCGTTGTACGCCACGTATGGCGCGTAGCACCGTGACGGCGGCTGTCAGCGAAATGGCCAACGGTGATGTCATCTCGGGGCTGACCGAGATCGAGGGAGCCAGGGGCGACAGTGGTGGCGAAGGTGACAGCGGTGGATGTAGTAGCGGTGTTGGCGATGGCTGCTAGCGCACCGGCGCTGTCCTAGGCGGGCTTCATGCCTGGCGAGGCGCCCAGCCGGGCAGCCGATTGTCGGCGCGAATCGCCTGTTCCAGGTTCATCGCCTTGCACCTGTACGCCGAGCAGTTGGCGCAGCTGACATTCGGACCATCTTGCTGCTTGATCGGTACCAGAAACCGGGTATGGCCACAGATCGTGCAGCAGAGGTCGAGGGTTACCCGAATCATGACTGAACCTCTCGCCACGCGATGTTCTCCCGCGACATCTTGAGCATCAGTGTTCGCGACAGGTTCAGGGTGCGCAGCGTGTAAGAGGGGGCGAGGCTGTCTTCCCACTGGGAGCGGGTGGCATGAAACTCATCGCATGCCGTGCAGCGCAGCTCATCCCAGTCGAGGCCTCCCGTGGCGTTGGCTTCGTGATGGCCGCAGCGTGTGCAGTTGATGGGATATGTCATGGCCTACCCTCCTTTTCGCGTCAATGGGGGGCGCAAACCGCTGGTATTCGCGCCTGCCTGCGCTGAGTATCTTCCACCTCGGGCATGACGCTTTGATGATATCTGGATGATGGTTTGCCGTGCTGATGTTAGCCACGTCTTGGTCATGGAATGGCAGGACGCCCGTTGCCTGTGGCGCCTCGGTGCGAGGGTGATGAAGTCGAGGCCCCACGGCCCTGACCGGCGCTTTGCGCTGTGACGACGGGGACGTTAGGGGGTGTCGCTGGACCAAAGGTGCTGCCAGGGGCGCAGTAGGATGGCCAGCACCAGGGCGGCGTAGAGTGCGGCGACGACATCGTCGCCAACGATGCCCAGGCCGCCGCCGATGGATTCCACCTGCATGACTGGCGGCACCTTGGTGATGTCGAACAGGCGGAACAGCAGGTAGCCCGCGGCTAGCGTCAGCAGGCGGGGTGCGGCGGCAAGGCCGAGCACGGCGAGCGGCATGGCCACCCATTCATCGGCGACGATCTGGGCCGCATCGCCGCCGCCCAGCCATCCCGATGCCAGGTGGCAAAGTGGCACCGCGAGCACAATCAGCGCGAGGCTGATGGCCCAGCGTTGGCCCACGGGACGGCCCAGCAGCCACCACGCCAGGGGTAGGCCGAGCAAGGAACCAACGGTGCCGGGGGCCCAGGGAGAATGGCCGAGGCCAAGGCCGGTCGCGAGCCACATCAGCAGATCTTGCATGGTTGATCGTTCCTTGTGCGGAGCCTGTCTGGCCGAGCAGGGTCGCGATGGTCGTGGCCGGCGGCGCCTGGGCACCGGCGGCGGTGATGAGCGGTAAAGGTCGGGACTATCGTCTGGACTACCGCCGGGACTGCTCTCGGGGCGATTCTTGGGACTACAGCAGCACGCCCTGCTCCGGGACCAGGGCGGGGGGCGCGTCGAGGTCGTTGAGCTCGCTGACGGCGCGTTCGATGTTACGGCAAATGGCGCCCAGCGCCAGATCGTTGGGCTGGGTATCGAATGGGTCGGCGATCTGGTCGCCCAGGGCATCGAGGCCGAAGAAGGTATAGGCCAGCACGCAGACGGCGAAGGGCGTGAACCAGCCGATGTTCTCGATCAGACAAAACGGCAGCATGAAGCAATAGATATGCACCACGCGGTGAAGCATCAGAATATAGGGGTAGGGAATCGGTGTCGTCTTGATTCGTTCACACCCGCCCAGCACATGGGTCATGTGGGTGAGCTGCCGATCCATCTCTACCCGCACCATATCGCTTGCGCCCTGGTCGCTGGCGCGGTCCATCAGGCGGCGCCCGAGGCGCCCCAGTAGCGCGTTCGGGGGGCTCTGCGCATCCAGCACCGAGGCCAGGGGGCCCCCGCAGAGCAGCCGCCTGGCGTCTTCGCCGGGCGCTTGATCGCGCAGGTGGTCCTTGAGCAGGTAGGCGAAGGCCGTGATCGCATCATTTAGTTCGCGACGCTGCGGTTCGTTGTCGGGCAGCAGACTGCGGCCCTGGCGGGCCAGGGTGCGACTGACGATGGCCAGTTCGCCCCACAGCGTGCGTGCCTCCCAGAAGCGCTGATAGGCGGCGGTATTGCGAAAGGTCAGGAAGATGGCCAGCGTCAGCCCCCACAGGGTGAAGGGGGTGGCGGTAAGCGCCATCTGGAAGTCGAACAGGTTACCGTGGGTCATGGTAATGATCGAGCTGATCAGCACGGTAAACACGACCTTCTTCCAGATGGCCGGAATGATCGAGCCCTTCAACGAGAACAGGAGTACCGCCGTTGTCGGGGTCTGGGAATTCACGATCATGGCGCCGGCTCCGAAAGATCAGGGTCCGAATAATAGCACGGGCGCCCGACGCAAGAAGGCCGTTGCCTGGGGCACAAACGCAGCGTAAGCAGAGACAGAATGATGAGTTTTCTCGAGATGTCAGACGACGCCTTGTGGCAGATCGCCAATCCGCTCATGGACCACCTGATGGAGGCCTCGACGCAACGCGACCACGGCGAGCACTGTCGGGATTTCACCGAGCGGATGAAGGCTATCGTCACCCCCGAGCACCTGCACCGGGTATGCGAGGCCTATCAGCGCGAGAAGGGGCGCTTCACCGAGCGTGAGCCCGTTGCCGTGTTCAAGCGGACCGACTCGGTGGCGCTGGTGTGGCGACAGCGGTTCAGTCGTGCCGAGGGCGACTTCGTGGCCGAGATGGTGTTGGTTCATCGCAACGGGCGCTACCTGGTGGATCACGCCATGGTGTTCTAGCCCGTGTGGTCGGCGATCGTGTGGCAGCGGGCGGCGTCGCATCACGACAGAGCGCTGGCGGCGGCCACCCATGGTGCATGCCGATGTGGCCGAGGCGGCGGCACGCCAGGCGTGAAGACGCCGGGAATCGTCGCTGCAGGGGCGGCGACGGCCGGGGCATGGGGCCAGTCGTCGTGGGGCCTGTTACTCCCGGCCCAGGAGTTGGTCCAGGAAGGCGAGCTGGTCCGTGACCAGGGCTTCGTGGGCCTGCCCCTGATAGATATCGAAGTGGCCACAGTCGTAGGTCTTCACGACGGCCCTGGCCCCTAGCTTGGCGGCGGCGCGATAGCCTGGCGCGATGGGCGTCACGGTGTCGCGCAAGCACAGCTGCAGCAGCACCGGGCAGCGGATCCTGCCGGCCCGCTTGAGGGGCCGATACAGGCTCAGGGTCAGCAGCACTCGTGCCGACATGCGGTTGTCGAAGTTGGGTTCGGCAAAGGACAGGACGCCATCGACCGCGCCGGGAGCGGTCAGGGCCGCGTGGCCGCCCGGCTCAGCCACGATGGGCAGGCGCAAGGGGTCGATGCCGGCCAGGCCTCGCAGGCTGTCTTCGATGGCGCTGAGTGCCAGCCGCAGGGTGGGCTTGAGGCCATCACGGCGCAACGCCGCGAGTACCGAGGCCCGCCCGTCCAGCATTGGGTTCTGGGCGATGACCGCGGCGATATCGTGACGCCTGGCGGCGATGTGCATGACGTGGCCGCTGGAAAATGACGTGCCCCACAGCACGAGCGGTGCCGGAGGATCGAGGCGCTGGGCGAACGCAATGGCGGCGCTCCAGTCGGTCAGCTGGTTATCGACGGTGATCAGCTGGCGCGGCTTGCCGTTGGAGCGACCGAAGTAGCGATAGTCGAACCCCACCACCCGAATGCCGGACCGGGACAGCTGACGGGCGAAGTCGATCAGTCCACCATCGATGGTGCCGCCGAGGCCGTGAGCCATCACCAGGGTGGCCCTGGCCGGCTCCTGCTGGGGCACGAACTGCCAGCCACGGCAGACGGTGCCTGCGCTGACGAAGGCCGCCTCATGGGCACCCGCGGGCAATTCGAGGTGGGTGCCGCTGCCGTTGTCGGCGCCCTGCTGGCCGCGGTCTCGGCGTTGGATCAAGCGTAGCGTCATGGATTCTGTGCCAGGTTGCGGTGAAGGGCAGGCTCGATGGCTCGCGTCATGTACACGCTGTTGGGATCGTCCACATAGTTCCCGAACGGCGAGCAGGGCCGAAATCCATGGCGTTCGTAGAAGGCCCTGGCCGGGGCAAAGCCGGGCTGGGAGCCGGTTTCCAGGCTCAACCGACGGTAGCCTCGGTGCCGTGCTTCGTCACCCACATGCGCCAGCAGTTGTGTGGCGACTCCCCGGCGCAGGTGACTGTTGGCGGTGCGCATCGACTTGATCTCGCCATGGCTGGCGTCAAGGGTCTTGAGTGCCACGCAGCCCGCCAGCACCTCGCCGTCCCAGGCACCCCACAGCGTCACGTCCGGCGCTCGAAGGCCATCCAGCGTCAGCGCGTGATGGCTTTGCGGTGGTGATTGGGGGGCCAACGCCTTGAGATTGGCGCGATGGGCGCGAATCAGGGCGATCATGGCGGGGTGACTCAGGTCATCTTCGATAATGCGCAGCACGTTGGCCTCTGGGGCGGTTCGTCGTGCTGTCAGATTAGCCGATTTTTGACCGTCAGACACCGCCCGCCGCGGTGGGGTCATCCGCGTTGGATCGGGGTATTCGATGCGCATCGGGGCGTGCGGGAATCAGGAAGCCAAGGCCATATCGCTGGCTCGGCGACGCGGGGTCTGTGGCCCGGGGGGCGTCGTGTTCCTGCGCCGTGCGGGGAGCTGTTCGACGCCCAGGGGGTTGCCGGTGGCATCCATGTTGAGGATCCCGCGCTTGGTTTCGCTGATGGAGGTGGCGAGCTGCAAGGAGGCGCGCATGTCGCTGGCCAATACCGTATGGCACAGGGCCGCGGCCTCGCGGGCTTGCTTAAGACGGCGATGACGGTAGAGCCGCACTTCGGCCCAGGCAACGAAGACGATCAGCCCGCCGCCCGCCGACAACGGCAACCAGATCAACGAGCTCTGGCCCTGGAACAGGGCCGATGCCGGCGCCACGGACAGGGCCGACAGCCCCTTGAGTGATGCTGCCAGCGACAGCTCGGCGACCAGGGCGCTGGCCAGAGGCCACAGCATGTAGGCAAACCCCACCCAGGCGACCAGCGTGACCAGGCTGTAGCACAGCATCACGTGGGTCTTCTGGCGGCGGGGAAGGCTGATGATCGGGCTCATGACTTGAATCCTCGGTCGGGGCTGGTCCACGTGGCGAGCTTGCCGCGCTTGCGACATAGCGTCATCGGCAGGGCGGCGATGGTGGTGAAGAAGCTGATGACCCAGTAGGCGAGCGGGTACCAGATCAGCCAGTAGTAGAAGCGACTGACGCGGGGCTCGTAGCGGGCATCGATCAGCATGCTGACCATGAACTGGGCCAGGCAGATTACACCGAGTAGAAGGCCATAAGAGCGTGGTGCCAGGCCATTGACGTGAACCTCGGCCGGCAGCAGGCCGAACAGGCTCGCGATCCAAAGCCCGATCAGGGTGGCCATCACATAGGCCCACACCAGGCTAGTGACGTATTCCAGGTACAGCGGCCACATGCGCCACTGGCGGACGGCACACAGGCGATTGGCATAGGTCATGACCACCTCGGTGCCACCCCGGGCCCAGCGCAGGCGCTGTTTCCACAGCCCCTTGAGGGTCTCCGGCATCAGGATGTAGCACAGGGCGTGGGGTTCGTAGCGGATGTCCCAGCCGGCCAACTGCAGGCGCCAGCTGACATCGATGTCCTCGGTCAGCATATCGGTGGCCCAGTAGTCGACGTCGTGCAGGGCCTGCTTGCGGAAGGCGGCGATGACGCCCGAGATGGTGAACAGGCGGCCATAGGCGTGCTGCGCGCGCTTGATCATGCCGATAATCGACGAGAATTCGCCGACCTGAAGTTTCCCGAGCAGCGTCGAGCGGTTGCGGATGCGTGGATTGCCGGTGACGGCACCGATCCGCGGGTCCTCGATCATCGGCGCCACCATCCAGCTCAGCGCATGGGGGTGGAGCAGTGCATCGCCGTCGATACACACCAGGTATTCGGCCCGGGAGGCCAGCGTGCCCATGCGCAGGGCGTTGGCCTTGCCCAGGTTACGATCCAGGTGCAGGGTGCGAACGCGGTCATGGCGCTCGGCGAGGCGGTCGAGGTACACCGCGGTGTCGTCCGTGCTGCCGTCGTTGATCATGATGATCTCGAAATTCGCGTAGTGCTGCAGGAGCAGGGTCTGGACCACTTCCTCGACGTTGTCGCTTTCGTTGTGGCAGGGCACCAGGATCGACACCATGGGCGCGTCACGCAGAGCAGGCGGCGAATCCACATCGCCGGCCCCTCGCTCATAGCGCAGAAAATGATAAATACCACCGCCCATCCAGAACAGGGCGAGGGTTGCTGGGTAGAAGAAGGCGAAGGCCTGCGCCGCTTCGATGGCATCCTGAAACATGGGCCTAATCCTTCGCGTAGGGGAAGATGGCGTTGGAGATCACGCCGCGAATGGCAGGCACCGGCGGCTCGCCCTGGATGAAGTCGTCCGGGTAGTAGCCCATGTGGCGAACCCCGGCCCGCTCCAGCAGGGTCATCAGCTCGGGTAGGCGCTGGCCAGGCTCCAGGCTGCCGGTGCGCCAGTCCACCGCCTGGAGTTCGAAGATGGTGCTGTCCAGCGCATTGGGGGTCTGCTTGACCGCCTCGACCAGGTCCAACAGCCAGCCGCGGGGATCATCGCTGCCCTCGAACCAGGGCATCGCCATGATCGCGGTGTAGTCGTAGGCGGCATTGAACTGGCCCAGGTCCTGGGCGAACCAGGCCCGGCTCTCTGGCGTCAGGACTGTAGAAGCGAACAGGTTACGCGAGGTCTTCAGGGCGCTGCGATTGCGCTCCGCGGCCTGCTGCAGTTCCTTGGTGAAGTCGATCAGGTACTGGCTACGAGCGAGCGGGTCACCGGGGGAGAGCTGCGGCAGCTCCGTCTCGCGCAGCAGACCATCGTCATGAAAGTGGATGCCGGTGATCGCCGCCGAGGCGGTCAGGTCCTCGTAGAGGTCGACGATGATCTCGCGAGCCTCGACAGCGGTCGGGTCGAGGCGAAACACGCCACCTGGCTCGGGATCGGGCAGTGCCAGGCGTTTGCGCTGCTCGATATCGGGCAGCTGCCAGGCCAGGACCGGCATCCAGGCGAATACCTCGGCCCCGGTTCGGGTATAGATCTGCCAGGCCACGCGGCTGAACAGATCCGCGCGCATCGGCAGGTGGCGGTTGGGGAAGTACACCGCATCGGCGGCATCATCGCCGTCGGGGTCGGCGAAGGCCTGCAGGAAGACGTAGTCGGGCTGTAGCCGGTACAGGCGGCTGATCAGGGCATCTAGGTTCTTCGATTGCTGCTCGGCATCGTCGTCGTACAGATAATCGAGATCGATCTGAATGATGCGCTTGCCGGGCTCTCGCTTGGTCAGGCGCAGGTCGCCGACCAAGTCCTCCAGTGAGGGGTTGTCCATGATCAGCTTGCGGTCCAGGCCGAGTAGCGACATGCCGGGCTGAATATGCTGAACCGAGCTTTGCAGGCCGAAGGTAATCGGCATGCCGGCGTTGATCGCCAGGGTGTTGGTGGTGCGGCTGTAGGCACCGTAGGGCCAGACCATGACCCGTGGCGCCTTGCCGGTGTGTTGCCCGATCAGCTCGACGCTGCGGTTCAGGTCGGCCTGAATCCGGTCGCGGTACTGAGTGTCGTCCTCGTAATCTGCGGCCTGGGGCAGGTATTCCCGGGTGGTGGCAGCAGGCAGGCTGTTGCCCTGGGGGTTGGCGAGGGTACCGTGGTGCAGGTCGTGGGTGTGCGAGGCGATCTCGACGAGCCCCGAGTCACTCATCTCGCGCACCTGGTCCCAGGTCATGAAGTCGTCGCTGGTGAGGGTCTCGCCACCGTACTCCACAGCGGTCTCGGGGTTCTCGATCCAATCGGTCACCACGGCCACCACGGCCGGGTAGCGGTAGGCCTGGAGCAGCGGAAATAGGTGGGTGTAGAAGCTTGCCAGGCCATCGTCGAAGGACAGCATGACCGGATTGGGCGGCAGCGGTTGGCCGCCTTCGCTGGCGCTGATGACCTGGTCGATGCCGACCACATTGAATTCGTTGTCGCGCAGCCAGTCGAACTGTCGGATCAGGTTTTGGGTGCTGATCGCGAACTGGTCGGGATCGCCGCTGCTGGCGACCCGATCGCGAATGTCGTGATAGCAGAGGATCGTCAGCACGTCGTTGGTCACGGCGTTGGCCGTCGGAACCAGACCGGCGAACAGCATCAGCGCGATGCCAAGCCGAGCGATGACGCCATGGCTGCGAGAGTGGAAGGCGTTAGCCATGTCATTGTCCCCAGGTGATGCCGATGTCGAAAGTGAGGTGCGTTTCGCGGGTACCGTCGTAGACCGGACGTGACCACGACACGCCATATTCCAGGTCGCGTCCCGGTGCGATGCCCCAGCGGTGGCGGTAGCCCAAGGCGGGAATGGCATCGCTGCCGAAACCTTTCTGCCAGGACTGGCCGCCACTGGCACGGAAGAGTTGACTGAAGCGGCGCTCGTAGTGGCTCCAGGTGCGATCTTCCCACTGCACGCCGACTTCCCAGGAGGCACTCTCTTCGGGGTTGTAATAGGCCGTGTCCTGGTCGCTGGCCTGGCCTGCGTAGAGCCCCAGGCTGACGTCGACGGCGGCATCGGGATTGTCGATCAGACGCTGGCGGCCGCCCAGGGACAGGCTCTCCTGGTGGTTGCCGTCGGTGTAGTCCATGACATTCACCGCGGCCCGATAGGCTCGCTTCTCATCCGGCTCCCAGCTGACGGCGAGCTGACTCTGGTCGGCGGTGATACCGAAAAAGCGCGCCTGCAACGAGCCTTCACGGGAGTGAGTGGCGTGTAGCGCACTGACGTCAACGGTGTCGCTGGCGCGCCAGGCGACCTCGGTCAACCAGGAGGTGTCGCGGGCATGCTCGTCGTCGCTGCGCTCTACCCGCAGCTCTGCCGACAGGCGGTCGTGGGCGTAGCGCACGCCGATGCCGCCGCGGGTATCCTGCACGGTGACCTCGCGAAAATCGCTGGAATGCTCGTAGCCCAGAACGCCGACACGCCAGCGGTTATTGAGCAACGGAGACCAGGCTTCGAGCACATAGCGTTCTTCACGAGAGCCGGTGGGGGAGAGCTCGCCACCGGGCGTATCGCTGTCGCCGACGAAGGCCGTGGCGGTGACGCTCCAGCCGGTAGCCGCGCGCAGGTCTCGCTGCAGGCGCTTGGCTCGAGGCAGGGTCGCGTCGCGCTCGGTCAGGTCGTCGGCGATCGCCCGGGCGTCGCCGATGCGGCGATTGGCGATCAGGGCGTCCGCCTCGCCCGCCTTGGCGTCGGGTGAGCGTGGGTCTAGCTCGGTCGCACGTTGCGCGCTCGCCAAGGCTTGGCTCTCCCAGCCGCGCTGCAAGTAGACGCTGGCAAGATTGTTGTACAGGCCGGCATTGCGCGGGGCGAGGCTGTTCATCGTCTCGAGTGTCTGTTGCGCGCCGGCCAGATCTCCGCTGTAGCCGCGGACCATCGCCAGCGTGGTGTCGAGAAAGTAGCGATTCCAGTTGGCGGCCGGCTGCTTGGCGTTGCCGACCCACAGCCAGGCCCGTTCCTTCTGCGCTTCGGTTTCCAGGTGTGAGATCGCCTCACGCCAGCGACCGGCCTCGAGGTAGGCGTAGGCCAGGGTAATATGGTCATCGGCGGTCGCTGTGCCAGCGTCCGCGACCTGCTCGAGTACCGCGACCGCCTGTTGAGGCCGTCGCGTCTGCAGCAGGGAGTCGCCAACGATCTGCAGCGCATAGACCGGAATCTCGATGTCGTCGGCCAACAGGCGCTGGTACTCGGCCACCACCTCCTCGTGGCGTCTGAGCCCGTGCAGGATATAGAGCCGGTCCAAACGCTGGCGTAACGGCGTCGCGTCCTGCGGCAGCTCGGCCAGGAAGGCGTTCTGCTGTTGCAGCGCGAGGGGCATGTCGCCGGCCATGGGGTCGGGTTGCGCGTCGGGCAGGTTGCCCCAGACGGCGCGCCTGGCGATGTAGTCCTGGTGGAAGCCGCTGGCTTCGTCGGCGTTGAAAAGATCGGGGCGCTGCTGGTAGTACCGCCAGGCGAGGCCGGAACTGCCCTGGAGCTGCAGGGTGATGGTGCGCTCGCGAAAGGCCGTGTCGTTGCCGGGCTCGACGATCAGCGCTCGTTCATAGAGGGCCAGGGCGGGTAGCCAGCGCTGCTCGCGGCGTTCGGCCGCTGCCTGATCGAGAAGCTCACTCACGGACTGCGTCGTCTGCGAGACGGCGGTGTCTGACACTTCGGCCGTATCGGCCTGGGCGGCGGCCTGACCGATCGGGCCGAGGCCTACCAATGCAAGTGACGCGTACAGCGAAAGACGCCCGAGCTTTGCGGATCGGGGGGAGGCTCGATACTCGGCCGGTTGCGTCGTGTTCATGCCTGGTACTGCCCTCGGTACGGTCGAATGGTCGCGAGCCGGCGAAATGCTGTCGCCACGCGAACTGCCCCGGGTCGATGACGACCCGGTTGGCAGAGCACAAGACGCCAGCGTTGGTGCTCATCGTCTGCTCGGCAGGTTCGCTGGGTAGCGTCTCTGGCGGGTAACGAGGTCATGCTGCAGGTAGCATGGCGTCGGGATCGTGCTCGGCTTCCTTCACGGCAATGTCACGCGCACGGATACGAGAAAAGTCGTCCGCATCCTCCGGGGCAGTGCGTGCCGAAACCCGCGAGGCGTGCTGGAGCAAGCGCATCATCGGGAACCGTGGCGGGCTCCGCAATAGGCCCCGCTGGGCGTGGCTAAGACCAAATGATGAGGGCGTTGGTGTCGCGAGGGCGGCGGATTCTGGTGCGAGGAAAAAAGCAGAAAGTCTACTTTTTTGTGCAGTAGCGAGACATGCTTTTCGTCATTACGCTCGTGGGAGCGCCTTACGGCGTGAAGCGGTGAAAAAGGATGAGTGGTTATGCGCTGATTCGCTGATATGCATAACCCATTGGAGGTAGGCGGCGCAGGAAGCTGACGATTTTCCCGACCAGACGCCGAGAAGAACTGGAGCCGGTCATGCCGGCCGGCTTAGGCAGGGCGCAATCGCGTCTCGATGTTGCAGCGGGTGTTCTCCACGGCGATGTGATGAACTTCATGCTACCGATGAGCCAGGCGGACGCGCGAAGGTGCGAAAAAAATCAGCGTGTGCCATTTCAGTTTTTTGTGCTGGTGCATGGCTTTCGGGGCGAGCCAGGTGGTGTTCGCCCGGCCTAGCAGGAAGGATCCCTATCTCACGCCATGGCGGGGGTGTTCCGCGGTCTGGTCTGGTCGGTGTTGGGCGTGGGCCAGGCGTTTGCCGAGGGCAAGCGCTTGGCGCGGTGGTGCCGAAGGCGGTGGCGTCACCGCCGCTCGAGGGCCCAGCACAGGCGGGCGATGAGCCCGCCGTCGGTGGCATTGGCCAGCGTCAAGGTGGCGTCATGGCGCTCGGCCAGGGCGACGGCAATGGATAGGCCGAGGCCGCTGCCGGTGGTGCGCTGGTCGCTGGCGCGGCGAAAGCGCTCCGTCACGGTCTTCAGCTGCGCCTCGGGAATGCCGGGGCCGGTGTCTTGAATGGTCAGCGACGTGCCCTCGCCGGAATGGACCAGGCGGACGTCGACTCGGCCGCCGTCCGGGGTATAGCGCAAGGCATTGTCCAGCAGGTTGCGAATCAGAATGCCAAGCTCGATGGCATTGCCGGCGATGACGGCCGGCGGGGTATCGTGAATCTTCAGCGTTTGTCCGCGGGCGTTGGCCAAGGGCCAGAGTTCGGCGGCCAGGTCGAGCACCAGTGGGCGCAGATCGACCGGCTCTGTGGCGGCGAACTGTCGGCGATCGACTCGGGCCAGGGTCAGCAGCTGTTCCACGACGCGTTGCAGGCGCTCGATGCCCTGGCGTGCCTTGGGTAGGGCGTTGGTTTCCCCGGCCAGGGCGTTGTCGAGGTGAATCTTGACCCCCGCCAGCGGGGTGCGCATCTCATGGGCGGCGTCGGCGGTGAAGCGGCGCTCCTTTTCCAGCGTCTCACTCAGGCGCGCGATGAAATCGTTGAGCGCGCCGCGCAGGCCTCGGAGTTCATGCGGGACCTCGAGCTCAATGTGGCTCAGGTCGTCGGCGCTGCGGTCCTGTACCTGTCGCGACAGCTGGCCGATAGGCGCCAGGCCGCGACGAATCAGGCGCAGCATCCACCATAGCGCGATGGGTAACAGCAGCAGCATCGGCCACAGGTGGTTGAGCGCGACACGCTCGACGATATCGGTGAAGAATTCCTGCTCGATGCCCAGGCGTAGCCACAGGCCGCGCTGAGCATCGTGCAGGCTGAACACCCGCCAGCGGTTGTCATCGAAAGCAACCCATTCGAATCCGGTGTCGCTGGGGGCGTCCATGCCGGCCTCCCCCTTGTGCCAGCCGGGGCCGAGCAGCAGGCGCTCGCCTTCGGCATTCCAGATCCCCACACCCATCTTGCGTTCTTCATGATGGTAGGTCTGGCCGGGGCCTGCATCGGGCTGGTCGGCGAGTGGGTCGTCGAGGGCGTGGGAGGCCGGATACAGTCGTGAGGAAGCCTTGCGCTGGTTCAGCCAGATGCTCAGCTGACGGTAGTCCGCGGGCGTTGGCGCGTCGGGCAGCATGGCCATCAGGCCGCGCCCGGTGATGCTGAGCTGGGCATCGAGGATTTCCTCGAGCTCATGGCGGGAAATCAGATAGGCCGCGGTGACCGCCAGGACCGTGATGATGGCCAGGGTGACGGCGAGCGTACGAAAGAGGTAGCGACGAATCGACGTCATGGGTAGGGCGCTTTCAGGTGGTCGGTATTGAGGCGATAGCCGATGCCGCGAACCGTGGTGATCATGGCCTTGTCGAGTTTCTTGCGCAGATGGTGGACGTGGACCTCCAGCGCATTCGACTCGAGCTCCTCCCCCCAGCCGTACAGCAGGCTTTCGAGACGAGGACGTGACAGCACCATGCCGGGCTGGCGCGACAGCTCCACCAACAGGGCAAACTCGCGGCGGCTGAGCTGAACCGACTGGCCTCGCCAGATGACCTGATGGCCGGTTTCATCGATGGTCAGCTCGCCCAGGTGAATGGCCGAGCTGGCCCGGCCGGCGGCCCGGCGCATGATGACGCGCAGGCGGGCCAGCAACTCTTGCAGGTCGAACGGCTTGAGCACGTAGTCGTCGGCGCCGGCATCGAGTCCTTTGATGCGTGCCTCGATGGCGTCCCGCGCGGTCAGAATCAGAATCGGCAGCGCGCCACGTTGACGCGCCTGTTCCAGCACCGTCAGGCCGTCGATATCGGGCAGGCCGAGGTCCAGCACCATCACCGAAAACGGTTCGGCATCCATGGCGTCGAGCGCCGGACGCCCTTCGCAGAACCAGTCCACCGCATAGCCCTCCCTCTCCAGGGCGGTCTTGATGCCGTCCCCGATCAGCGGATCGTCTTCTACCAATAGCGCGCGCATCGTGGTGTTTTGCCTCACGTCGGATTGCCGGTGGTTGCCACCGGTGGACGACAGTGTTGCCGATGTTCATTAATCGTCCCTTAAGAAAGGTAACGCAAAGTGGCGGCCATCATTCAATGACAGGTATGAATCATGACTGCTGTCACCCTTTCCGTGCTGGTGCCGGCCCACAACGAGGCAGGCAACCTGCCGGCGTTGCTCGACGAGATCGCCGCCGCGCTTCATGGCGTCTCTCACGAAGTCATCGTGGTCGATGATGGATCCAGCGACGAGACC
>Ga0114954_1000046_pt1 | contig 45003 bp, 44 predicted proteins | sample Porto_4metaG_FD_87299 | JGI IMG/M metagenome (GOLD analysis project Ga0114954, IMG submission 87299) | Marine algal microbial communities from Porto, Portugal - Porto_4 metaG | ecosystem: Host-associated > Algae > Red algae > Unclassified | place: Portugal: Porto | collected 2015-02-02
CGGCGTGCGCTTCGTGGCGGCCAAGGACAGCTCGGACAGCTTCATGGATGACGTCGAGAACGACCGCGAGACCCTCTATGGGGTGATCGCCGCCGAGCTGACCGACAACACCGAACTCAGCGTGGGCATCGAGTATCAGCACTATGACCAGGACGGCGCCTACATCGGCATTCCGCAGTACTACCTGGACGGTGGCCGTACCGACTTCGACCGCTCCACCGCCAACAACACCGACTGGGCCAACTTCTCCACCGAGAACACCCGCGCCTTCGTCGACCTGACCCACCACTTCGACAATGGCTGGTCCGCCCGCGCCGCCTACAGCTACGGCGACGCCAACTATGGCCTGACCTACAACTATCGCGGCGGCTACCCGGATCGCGAGACCGGTGTCCTCTACTACGCGCCCGGCGCCGCCACCGAGTCCTACCTGGTCGACTATCGCGGCGATCGCACCCAGAAAAACCTGCATGTCAGCGCCGAAGGCCCCTTCACCCTGTTCGGCCGCGAGCACCAACTCGGCTTCGGCTACATGGACCTGCACGAGGACTACCAGATCAACAGTCGCGGTCCGGCCGGCAACGTGCCGGCGCTGGGCAGTTTCACCGACCGCAACGACCCGGCCCTGGCGGAGCCGGTCTGGGGCGAATGGGGGCTGACCGACGACACCGTGACCGAACAGCAGGGCTACTACGCGGTATCCCGCTTCTCGCTGGCGGATCCGGTGCACTTCATCGTCGGGGCGCGCATGACCGACTGGAAGATCGACCAGGACTACCGCGGCCAGCGTGAGTACGAGTACGACGACGAGTTCACCCCCTACGCGGGCCTGATCGTCGACATCACCGAGGACCTCAGCGCCTACGCCAGCTACACCGAGATCTTCAACACCCAGAGTGAGCGCTCGCCCAGCGGCGCCTTGCTGGACCCGCTGGAAGGCGCCAACTACGAGGCCGGCCTCAAGGCCGCGCTGTTCGACGATCGTGCCGACGTGTCCTTCGCGGTCTTCCACAGCCAACAGGACAATCTGGCGGTGGAAATCCCCGGTGTCTTCGTGGCGGGCACCGCCGACCAGGCCTACACCACCACCGACGGCGCCGAGGTCGAAGGCTTCGAGCTGGAGATCGCAGGCGAAGTGGCCGACGGCGTCAACCTTTCCGCGAGCTACGCCCTGGTAGACGCTGAGGACGCCGACGGTGAGCAGCTAAACACCAGCTACGCTCGCCAGCAGGCCAAGGTGTTCGCCAGCTGGCAGCTGCCTGGCCGCTGGTCGAATCTGACCCTCGGCGGCGGCGCGCGTTGGCAGGGTGACACCTACCGCGACAATGCAACCCCCAACGGCACCGAGAAGATCGGCCAGGGGGACGTCTTCGTCGCCGATGCCATGGCCCGCTATCGCATCAACGACAGCATGAGCGCCCAGCTCAACGTCACCAACCTGTTCGATGAAGAGTACTACTCGCAGCTCGGGTTCTATAGCCAGGGTATCTACGGCGAGCCCCGCAGCGCGCTGCTGAGCCTGACCTACGACTTCTAAGACCTGGGCTCCCGTGTCGGGCGCTTTGCGCCCGGCCGGCATTCGCTACACACCTGTCAAGCTGGCTCGCGAGAGCCAGCCCTCGCCTCTATAAGGACGACCTCATGTCTTTGATCAACCCGCGCTGGTCCCTGGGCCTGCTGTTGCTGGCTACCGGCCAGCCTGTCCTCGCCGATGGTGTCGACGACTACCCCATCGACATCGAGCACGCCCTCGGCGTCACCGTCATCGAGGAGAAACCGGAACGAGTCGCCACGGTCGCCTGGGCCAACCACGAGGTGCCGCTTGCGCTGGGGGTGGTGCCGGTGGGCTTTGCCGCCACGACCTTCGGCGACGACGATGGCAATGGTCTGCTGCCCTGGGTGGAACAGCGTATGGAGGAGCTCGGCGCCGGCCCCGCCAACCTGTTCGACGAGGGCGATGGCATCGACTTCGAGGCGGTCGCCGCCAGCCAGCCCGACGTCATTCTGGCCGCCTACTCGGCTCTGAGTCGCTCCGACTACGAGACCTTAAGCAAGATCGCCCCGGTGGTGGCCTACCCCGAAGCACCATGGTCGTCAGGCTGGCGAGACATGATCCGGCTCAACAGCGCCGGCATGGGCATGGCCGAAGAAGGCGAAGCCTTGATCGAACGCCTGGAGGCCCAGGTGGAACAGCGGATCGCCGAGCACCCCGAGCTGGCTGGCAAGAGCGCCATGCTGATCAGCCATATCAAGCCCACCGACCTTAGCCAGATCAACTTCTACAACGACAACGACGCCCGGGTGCGGTTCTTCCACGAGTTCGGTCTGACCTCTCCCCAGTTCGTCACCGACAGCTCCGTGGACGGTCATTTCGCCGGCTCCATCAGCGCCGAGCGTATCGATGAGATCGCCGATGTCGACATCATCATCACCTACGGCGGACAGCCGCTGGTCGAACGGCTCAACGAGCATATGCTGACCTCACGACTGCCGGCTGTGGAACAGGGCTCGCTGGTGCTGCTCGGCAACGATCCCATGGGAACCGCGGCCAACCCGACACCGCTGTCGATCCCCTGGGTGCTCGACGACTACGTCGAGCGACTGGCTGAAGCCGCTCGCAAGCGCCAGCAACCCTGAACGGACGGGCACTAACGGATGAAGATGAAGGCAAGGCCGCTGGCGCTGCACAGGCCGCGCCACTCGCACCCAACCGGCGTCTATCTGCTGCTGGCGGCCCTGGCCGCCAGCGTCATGTTGTCGGTTGTCATCGGCGCCAGGCCCACGGACGTCACCGCGCTCATTGGCCTGCTGGATGGACGTGTCGACTCCATGGACGAAGCAGCGATCGCCAGCCGCCTGCCGCGCACGCTGCTGGCATTGCTGGCGGGGGCCTCACTGGCCGTGGCCGGCGCCACCATGCAAGGCCTGACCCGAAACCCCCTGGCCGATCCGGGCCTACTCGGAGTCAACGCCGGCGCCGCGCTGGCGGTGGTCATCGGCATCGCCTGGTTCGACATGCAGCATGCCTCCCGCTACATCTGGGTGGCCATCGCCGGTGCCGGCACCAGTGCGCTGCTGGTCTACCTGGTCGCCAACCTCGGGCGAGGCGGTGCCACCCCTCTCAGGCTGGCCCTGAGCGGGGCCGTGGTGACCGCCGCCCTGACCTCGCTGACCTCCGCCGTGATTCTGCCCCGCGCCGATATCGCCGGGCTGATCCACTCCTGGCTGATCGGAGGCGTCGGCGGCGCCACGCTCGATCGCATTGGCCCGGTGCTGCCCTTTCTGGCCTTTGGCCTGACCGCGTCACTGCTGGCGGCACGCAAGCTCAACCTGATGGCCCTGGGCGATGAGGCAGCGACTGGCCTCGGCGAGCGCGTGGCACTGGCTCGGGCACTGGCCGCGGTGGGGGCCATCCTGCTATGTGGAGCGACCACCGCGGCCTGCGGCCCCATCGGCTTCGTCGGTCTGGTGGTACCCCACGCGCTGCGCCTGCTGGTCGGCGCCGACTATCGCCGTCTGCTGCCGCTGTGCGCCCTCGGTGGTGCTCTGCTGGTCATCCTGGCCGACACCCTGGGCCGGGTACTGGTCCGTCCGGCCGAACTCGACGTCGGCATCGTCACCGCCCTGCTCGGCGGTCCGGTATTCATCTGGATCGTCCGCCGCCATACGCTGAGGTCCCTGTGACGACGACATCCACTCAAGCAACACCCACTCAAGCGACGCCCACTCAAGCAAGCTCCACGCTGAGCCCTGTCGGACAGCGCCGGCGTCGACGCCATCGGCAGCGCCGGCGGATCATTGTGCTACTGCTGTCCGCGGTGCTCGCTGGGGTCTGCCTCACACTGATGCTGGGCCAGACGTGGATCGATCCCGCCACGGTGATCGCGGTGCTGTCCGGCGAACAGGTGCCCGGCGTCTCCTTCACCCTGATGGAGCTAAGGCTGCCCCGCGCCCTGGTTGCCGTGCTGGCCGGCGCCTGCTTCGGCCTCGGCGGCGCCGCCTTCCAGACCATGCTGCGCAATCCGCTGGCGAGCCCCGACGTGATCGGTATCAGCGCCGGCGCCAGCGCGGCAGCGGTATTTGCCATCGTCATGCTGTCCCTGCGCGGTGCTCCGGTTGCACTGGTGGCCATCATCGGCGGACTGGGCGTGGCCTTGCTGATCTATGCGCTGTCATGGCGCCGCGGCGTCGCCGATACCCGGCTGATTCTGACCGGCATCGGCCTGGCGGCCATGCTGCAAAGTGCCATCGCCTACCTGCTGACCCAAGCCCCGGCCTGGCCGCTGCAGGAGGCCATGCGCTGGATGACCGGTAGCCTCAACAGTGTGCACCTGGACCAGAGTGTGCCCCTGCTGCTGGCGCTGATCGCCTTGGGTTTGCCGCTACTCCACTTCGCCAGAGACCTGGAGGCGATGCGCCTGGGCGATGATATGGCCAGGGGGCTCGGTGTCAGACTGTCCCTCACCCGCCTGGGTATCGTGGTCGCGGCGGTGGGGCTGGTCGCCTTCGCCACCGCGGTGACTGGGCCGATCGCCTTCGTCGCCTTCCTCAGCGGTCCGGTAGCCGCGTGGCTGATCCGTCACAACGGCTCGGTGCTGATCCCCGCCGCCCTGGTCGGCGCCCTGTTCGTGCTGACAGGCGATTTTATCGGCCAGCATCTACTGCCGGCCCGCTATCCCGTGGGGGTGGTCACCGGCGTGATCGGCGCTCCCTACCTGATCACCCTCGTCATGCGCGACAACTCGCGAGGAGCCACCTGATGACGCCCACCCGACTCAGTGCTCGAGGCCTGGCCGCCGGCTACCGTGACCGCGTGGTACTCGACGACATCGACCTGGACGTGAAGCCCGCAGGCATTACCGCCATCGTCGGCGCCAACGCCTGCGGCAAGTCGACCCTGCTGCGTTCTCTGTCGCGTCTACTGGCGCCGCGGCGCGGCCAGGTGCTGCTCGACGGCCACGACCTCCATCGTCTGCCCGCCAGGCGCCTGGCCCAACGCCTGGGGCTGCTGCCCCAAGCGCCGCTCGCCCCCGAGGGCATCACCGTGCAGGATCTGGTCAGCCGTGGCCGCCACCCCCACCAGGGCATGTTTCAGCGCTGGAGCCGCGACGACGACGATGCCGTCAGCGAGGCGCTGGAGGCCACCGACACCGCAGACCTCGCCGACCGTCTGCTGGAGGAACTGTCGGGAGGTCAGCGCCAGCGGGTGTGGATCGCCATGGCCTTGGCCCAACGCACCGAAGTGCTGTTGCTCGACGAACCCACCACCTATCTCGATATCCATCACCAGGTCGAAGTGCTCGATCTGCTTCAGGATCTCAACCACCAGCGCGGCACCACCATCGTCATGGTGCTCCACGAACTCAACCTTGCCGCGCGCTACGCCGACGAGTTGATCGCCATGGCCGCCGGCAGAGTCTACGCCAGCGGCCCACCCCACGAGATGATGACAGCCACCATGGTCAGGGAGGTCTTCGGCCTGGACAGCCACGTCTTCGCCGACCCGATCAGCGGCCGCCCGATGATGGTCCCGCTAAATCGACAGAAAAGGGGCAAGGCGCAAGCAAACCCGGTAACAGCTGACGCAGCGGCTTCCACCAACAGGCCTGCCACGATCACATCTGGCTGACATCGCGGCGTCATCGTCGTGACACTCCCTGGGCGCCAAGCTTGAGACGACATGCGCCCCCGCGACGCCTTGCCTGTCTAGGGCGGCTGACGGGGTTGAGGTCCACCACGGCGGGACGTTAGGGTCGTTCGTGGCCGCAGTGGCGCCGGGGGCTAGCTTCGGAACTTGAGTGCGGAACCTTGGTTCGTAACCTGGCGTGGGAGCATCGCTTCGACCCGCGTTCCGAGCCCTTGAGCCAGGCTTTGCGCCCGGACCTGACGGCGACAGTTCCTCTTTCCGACAGGAGCACAAAGATGAAGACCATTCTGATCACCGGCGCCGGCAGCGGCCTCGGCGAAGGTACGGCACTGGCCCTTGCCAGGGCGGGACACCGGGTCATCGCCGCTACAGAGATCTGGCCCCAAGTCACGTCACTCAAGGAAAAGGCCAGACAGCAGGAACTGACCCTCACCGTCGAAAAGCTCGACATCACCGATAAGCGCGACCGGGACACCGTGTTTTCCCGCTACGGACACGAGGTCGATATCGTGGTGGCCAACGCCGCCATCGGCGAAACCGGCCCGCTCGCCGAGATACCGGTGGACCGGGTACGCCGCGTGTTCGAGACCAACGTCTTCTCGACCCTAGAATTCGTGCAGCCCTACGCCCACGAGTTCGTCGAGCGTGGCAAGGGCAAGATCGTGCTGATTTCCTCCATTGCCGGCTTCACCACCTTCCCCTATCTCGGTCCCTACGTCGCCTCGAAGCACGCCCTCGAAGGCATGGCGCAACTGCTTTACGAAGAGCTCTCGCCGCTGGGCGTCAAGGTGGCCACCATCAATCCCGGGCCCTTCCGCACCGGCTTCAACGACCGCATGTACAACACCCTGGACCAGTGGTACGACCCCGACGCCTGCTTCACCCCTGAGAAGCCGATTCGTTCGGTGCAGCAGCAGTTTGCCGGCGACGAACTGCAGCAGGACCCGGCGGCGATGATCGACGAAATGGCACGGCTGATCCCGCTGGACGAGCATCGCTTCCGCAACGTCTACCCGGACAGTTTCGAGGCCAGCGCCAAGGAGTATCAGGATGGGCTGTGGGACCGCCTGATCTGAGGCTTGTCTGAAAAGTGCCTGCGCTCGTCGACTTTTCGGATAGAGCCTGGGCGCCCCTGTTGATCGTGCCCCGGGCCCTGTAAGGTTGTTGCCCTGCTAACGACTAACCCGCGACACCTTCCTGCATGAGTAGAGCCTGACATGTCCACACGCCCAGACACTCGCGACAACACCGGCACCATCAGCGTCGACATCGTCTCCGACGTTGTCTGTCCCTGGTGCATCATCGGCTACCGCCAGCTCGCTGAGGCAGCACGCCAGAGCGGGATCGACATCGAGGTCCACTGGCACCCGTTCGAGCTCAACCCGCAGATGGCCGCCGACGGTGAAAACCTGCGCGAGCACATCGCCGCCAAGTACGGCACCAGCGACGAGGACTCGCGCCTATCCCGTGAACGCCTCACCCAGATGGGCGCCGACCTCGGCTTTACCTTCGACTACACCGATGACATGCGCATGGTGAACACCTTCCGTGCCCACCAGTTGATCGATTGGGCCGACGAGCAATCCCCCGGCGAAGGCCATCGCATGAAGCAGGCCCTGTTCGGCGCCTTCTTCACCGAACGCCGCGACCTCCACCGGATCGAGGTGCTGGCCGATGTGGCGGCAGGTCTCGGTTACGATCGCGATGAGGTCGTGGGGGTGCTTACGTCGGGCGTGCGCGCCGAATCGGTGCGAAAGCGCCAGGCCTTCTGGCAACAACAGGGCATCAGCGGAGTGCCCGCCATGGTGTTCAACCGCCGCTACCTGGTCACCGGCGCCCAGGGCGTGGAGAACTACCAGGAGGTTTTGCAGCAGGTGGCCGCCGAGCAGCCCGAAGTGACGTCGTGACGTGAACGCCGGATGCGACTGCACCCGGCGCTCGTTGGTCAGACCCGCAGGGCCGCCTGGGCCGATAACGCAACGCTCAGGTGGCGCCTGGCGGCCCAAGACAAGCGAGCAGCCCCTGAAGCGGATGTGACAATGCGGCCCCGGAAAATCGCCGAGCTTGGCACCGGCAGGAGTAGCCGGTGGCCAGCAGGCGCCCCTGAAGGCCGGGATCCTCTACCCGGGGTCGCCAGGATTGACCATAGATGACCGCGGAGGTCTCTCGATGCTCTGCTTCGTGGCCGTAGGTGCCGGACATGCCGCAACAGCCGTTTTGCAGCACCTCGAGCGACAATCCTAAGGCCTCGAACAAGTGCTGCCAGTCCTGCGCTGCCCCGGACGCATGGGTTGCCTCGGTGCAGTGCAGCAGCAAGCGATAGCCTGGGTCTTCGATGACCCGCTGCCGCGCGGCCTGCTGCGCTGTCGTTCCATCGGCGAGCCACTGCACCAGCCAAGAGGCCAGCAGCTGCACCTGGGGCACCGCGGCTGCGCCCAGCGCCTTCACATACTCCTGGCGGTAGGTCAGCGTCATGGCCGGGTCGATGCCGACCAGTGCCACCCCGGCGTCGGCCAGTGCCTGCAGTCGGCTCGCCTGCCTTGCGGCGGTGCGTTCGAAGGCACCGAGAAAGCCCTGAACGTGCAGTGGCTTGCCGTTGGGGCCATAGGGCGCCACGAATACCCGCACTCCGAGACATTCAAGCAACTCGACGGTATCCATCACCACCCGGGAGTCGAAGTAGCTGGTGAAAGCGTCCTGCACCAGTACCACGCTGCGCGCCTTTTCTGCATCGTCCAGGCGCTGCAGCGCCCCGGGTGTGGCCCGTTCGATCCCACGCTGCTCGAGCCAGACGTCCAGACGCTCTCGCGACAGCCGCGGACTATCGACCAGGCCGAGGACGCCGGCCATCGCTCGCTCCACCCCCGGGGTCCGCAGCATGGCGTTGTACAGCGGTGCGAACCGCGCCAGCAAGGGCACCATGCGCTCCAGTCCGCCGACCAGGTGGTCCCGTGGCGAGCGCAGGTAGCGACTGTGATACAGCTCGAGAAAGCGCGCCCGGAAGCTCGGCACATCGACCTTGATCGGACACTGGCCAGCGCAGGACTTGCACGACAGACAACCGGCCATGGCTTCGTGCACCTGGTGCGAAACGTCTCTCTGGCCCCGTCGACGCGCCAGGCTACGCCCGAGCTTGGCCGGAAAGACCTTGAGCGCGCTCCAGGCGTCGCGCTTGCGCAGGCGCCGGGACACATCGAGCACATCGACACCGGCCTGCTGCTGCAGCCGCAGCCATTCCCGCATCAGGCTGGCACGCCCCTTGGGCGAGTGGATGCGCTGCCGCGTCGCCTTCCAGGAGGGACACATGGCGTCATCGGGATGATAGTTGTAGCAGGCACCATTGCCGTTGCAGTGCACGGCCTCGCCGTAGGCCTGCCATACCCGCTCGTCGATCTGTCGGTCGAACTGGCCACGGGTCGCCACCCCGTCCACCGCCAGCAGCCCCGGATCGCTCCATTTTAGCGGCGCCTCGCCGGCGCCATCGAGCGGGGGAGAAACGCGCGCCTTGCCAGCATCGTCGGATGGACTACTCAGCGGTGTCGCGATCTTGCCCGGGTTGAGCTGGTTGTAGGGATCGAAGGCGCCCTTGAGCCGACACAGGCTTGGGTAGAGGGGCCCGAAAAAGGCCGGAGCGTACTCCGAGCGAAGGCCCTTGCCGTGTTCGCCCCATAGCAGGCCGCCATACTTGTGCGTCAGCACGGCGACCTCATCGGTAATCTCGCGAATCAACGCTTCCTGAGCGGGGTCCTTCATGTCCAGCGCCGGGCGCACGTGCAGGACCCCGGCGTCGACGTGGCCAAACATGCCGTACTCGAGCCCCCTGGCATCGAGCAGGGCGCGAAACTCGGCGATATAGTCCGCCAGGTGCTCGGGCGGCACGGCGGTGTCCTCGACGAAGGGCAACGGCCGTTTTTCCCCGGCCACGTTGCCTAACAGGCCCACCGCGCGCTTGCGCATGGCGTAGACCCGGGAGATGGCCTCGCGCCCCTGGGCGCGGGTGTGGCCCAGACGCCTGACGCTCGGATCCTCGTCCAGATGCCGGCAGAAGGCCTCGACCCTGCGCGCCAGCCGCGCCGGATCATCGTCATTGAACTCGATAAGGTTGATGCCCTGGGTCCGGCTATCGCCGGCGTCGGGGAAGAACTCGCCGACAGAGTCCCAGACGTAGTCGCCCCGGGCGAGCTGCAGCACCCGTTCGTCCACCGTCTCGATGGACGTAGGAGCGGCGTCGCTGGCCATCAGCGCCTGGGCGTCGCCCAGCGCATCCATGAAGCCGGCATAACGGACATTGACCAGGGTCGAGTGGGCCGGGATCGGCAAGACCCTGAGTACCGCCTCGCTGGTGAAGGCCAGCGACCCCTCGGCTCCACACAGCACGCTGGACAGGTCGAAGCTACCGTCCTCCGTGATGAGGTGGGCAAGATCGTAGCCGGTCAGGCAGCGGTTGAGCGGCGGAAAGGTCTTGCGGATACGCTCGCCTTCACGCTCGAGAATATCACGGGCGGCCCGGTACACCCGGCCCACCGTATCCTGGCGAGCGCATAGCGCCGACAGCTCGTCCTCGTCCACCGGCCGAGTGACCAGTCGCTCTCCGCCAAGCAGGACACTCTCGAGCTCGAGCACATGGTCGCGGGTCTTGCCGTACTCGCAGCTGCCCTGGCCGCTGGCATCGGTGGCGATCATCCCGCCGAGGGTGGCGCGGTTTGAGGTGGACAGCTCCGGGGCGAAGAACAACCCGTGGGGCTTGAGCGCGGCATTGAGCTGATCCTTGACCACCCCGGCCTGGACACGCACTCGATGACCCTCCGCATCGATCTCGAGGATGGCGTTCATGTACCGAGAGACGTCCACCACCAGGCCGTCGGTCAGGGCCTGCCCATTGGTGCCGGTGCCTCCTCCCCGAGGCGCCAGCACCACCTGATGATACGCCTCGCGTCCCGCAAGCTCGGCGATACGCACGAGATCCTCGGTCCCCCGAGGATAAAGCACAGCCTGGGGCAGGCGCTGATAGATCGAGTTGTCGGTGGCCAGGACCGTGCGGTTGGCGTAGTCGGGGGCGATGTCTCCTTCAAAGCCCTGATCCACCAGGGCCTCGAGAAAACGCTGATAGGTCGCGGCCACATCGGAATGGGCGTCGATCCGGGCGATCATGGCGTGAGCGTCGCCAGCGCACTCTCCAGGCGCACCATGCCTTCGTTGAGCACCTCGGGTTCTGCGGTCAGCGGGGGCAGCAGGCGCAGCACATTGCGGTGACGCCCGCTCGGCATCAACAGTACCCCCGCCTCGCGCCCGGCGACCAGCAGCGCGGCCAGGTGTTCGGCGCCACTGGCACGCTCGGTATCGTTAAAGACGATGCCGCGCATGGCGCCCACTCCAGTCAGCGCCCCCACCATCGGGAAGCGTTCCTTCAGACGTGCATGGGTCGCCACAATCAGCGATTCCTGGGTCTCGCCCCAGTACGCCAGCTGAGCCTCGGACATCACGTCCATCACCGTCCGTGCCGCCGCGCAGGCCACCGGGTTGCCCGAGTAGGTACCGCCGAGCCCGCCCTTGGGCAGCACATCCATGAAGCGGGACCTGCCGACCACTGCTGCCAGCGGCAGGCCCGCCGCCATGCTCTTGCCCATCAGCAGCAGGTCGGGTTCGACGCCCAGGTGGGTGAACGCAAAACGCGTGCCGGTACGTCCGAAGCCCGACTGGATCTCGTCGAAGATCAGCGCGATACCCTGTCGGTCGCAGAAGTCACGCAGATGCTCGGCAAAGGCCGCATCGAGCAGGCGGAAGCCGCCCTCGCCCTGAACCGGCTCGACGATGACCGCGGCGATCTCGTCGGCGGGCAGCTCGACCTCGAGCAGACGATCGAGAGCGCGCACGGCCTCCTCGGTACTCACATCGCTGTCCTGGCTCGGGAACGGCAGGTGATAGACCGGCCCCGGCAGGCTGCCAAGCCCACTCTTGTAGGGTTTGACCTTGCCGTTGAGATTGAGCGCCGCCAGGGTGCGGCCATGAAAGCCGTCGTCGAAGGCGATCACCGCCTGGCGGCCGGTGGCGGCCCGCGCCACCTTGAGGGCGTTCTCGGTCGCCTCGGCACCGCAGTTGGTCAGCATGCAGGACAGCGGATAGGACACCGGCACGAAGTCATCGAGTGCCCGTGCCACCTCCAGATAGCCGCGGTGGGGCAAGGCGTTGAAGGCGGAATGCATCAGCTTGTCGACCTGCGACTTCACCGCCTCCACCACCGCTGGGTGCCCATGTCCCAGGTTGAGCACCCCGATGCCGCCGATGAAGTCGACGTAGTGCCGATCGTCCTCATCCCACAGTTCGGCGTTACGGCCGTGGTCCACACACAAGGGGTGCACGATGCCCAGCGAGGCACTGATGTGAGAAAAGTCCATGTCCGGTTCCTGTCGAATCGTCGGGGAATTCAAGACGACGATCAAACCAGCGACAGCGAGGCACTTCAAACGAAAAAAAGCGCCTTATGCATTCCAATTATGAATAACTATTCCACCTGAACCAGGCCGACAGGTCGCGGATAACACGCATCAATGACCAGAAGGAATGGATCGAGTACGAGATTTCTTTTGTGCACATTCAGGACGCGTGATAACAATGCCCGCCGTTCTGCATTGCACCAGCAACAATGTCCAAAAATACGGCCTGAGAGCCACGACATCCCCTCAACGACAGGAACGCCAAATGACTCATCCCCTGAAGCCGGCCGTGATCGCCATCGCTGCATCCACCCTCCTCAGCGCCTGCAGCGATGGAGCCTCCTCTACCCCTAACGTGGCCATCGGTCCGCCCGCCAGCACGACTCAGTTGGTGTCCAAGCTGCTGCTCGACGCCCACGGCGTCAAGGAAGGTGACTACAGCGCCTATCAGGAAGGTTTCGGCGCTGCGCTCGACGGCGTGCAGGACGGCAATATCGACCTGTCCATCGGCATCCTCGGCCTGCCGTCTGGCAGCATCGAGAACCTTCAGGCGGCCGCCGGTGACGTTCGCATGATCGGGCTGAGCGACGACGCGGTGGACTATATCGAGACCAACAGCGAGTACCGTCGCTTCGTCATTTCCCAGGATAGCTACGACTTCCTCGACCAGGACGTGACCACGGTGACCGCCTACGCCGTGCTGGTGGGCAACACCCACAGCATCGACGAGGAACTGGGCTACGAACTCGCACGCCTGATGCACGAGAAGGCTGAAGAGAATACCCACGCCCAGTCTGCCTTCATGACCCTCGAAAATGCCCTGAATGGCTCCGCCGGCATTCCGATCCATCCCGGTGCCAAGCGCTACTACGAGGAGCAGGGACTGGAGGTGAGCAATCCGGTGGCACAACTCGAGACTCAAGGCGACAAGAGCGAGTACATCCTCGGCACCGGCAGCCAGGGCGGTACCTACTATCCGCTGGGCGGCGAGATGGCCACCATCTGGAACAACTACCTCGATGACGCCAACTTCACCAACATCGAGACCGGCGCCTCCATCGAGAACCTGGTCAGCATCCGTGACGACCGCATGGATCTAGGCATGACCGTGCACGCGCCGGCCAAGGACGCGGTGTCCGGCAACGGTGAGTTCGACGACAACGCCATCGGCAACGTCGCCTTTATCGGCCATATCTACCCGGAAGTCATCCAGATCGTGACCCGCGAAGACAGCGGCATCACCAGTCTCGACGACCTCGCCAAGTAAACCATGTCACCCGCAGGCACCGGCGTGTCGGCGCCTGCGGGTCATTTGGAGATTCACGCTATGGTCGAAAATAAAACCGCTGACGCCTCTCAGGAACTGCTCGAAAAGTACGACCGGGAGTCCAGCGTTCGCCCTCACCTCGGCCGCTGGAGTTGGGCGGTGTCGCTGCTCGGCATCGCGCTGACGACCTTCCACCTGTATACCGGCTACTTCGGCACCTTGCCGTCGCAACAGCAAGGGGCGATACACCTGGGCCTGGCGCTGGGGATGATCTTCCTGCTATTCCCCGCCTGTCGCGGCGAACGCGCTCGCCGGTCAGTGCCCTGGTACGACGTGGTACTGGCCGTCACCGCCACCTTTGGCGCCTACTACAAGATCCTGTTCTACGACGAGGTCCTGCGTGCCCGTATTACCGGCTATTCCACCGTGGATCTGATCGTGGCCGGCGTCGGCGTGTTGTTCGTGCTCGAGGCGACGCGGCGCACCGTCGGCCTGCCCATTGTGATCGTGGCCCTGCTGGCCCTGGCCTATGCCCTGCTGGGCAATCATATTCCCACGGCGCTGCTGTCCCATCCGGGCTTCTCCTTCGAGCAGGTCGCGCCCTACCTGTGGTTCCGCGAAAGCGGCGTGTTCGGCACCCCTTTGCAGATCTCGGCGAAGTTCATCTTCCTGTTTCTGTTCTTCGGCGTGGTACTGATCCAGACCGGGGTCGGCCGCTTCTTCAATGACCTCGCCTTCGCCGCCACCGGCCGCTTCACCGGCGGTACGGCCAAGGCCGCGGTGATCGCAAGCTCGCTGCAGGGCATGATCTCGGGTAGCTCGGTCGGCAACACCGTGGCCTCGGGTTCCTTCACCATCCCGATGATGAAGAACGCCCGCTTCCGTCCGGAGGTCGCCGCCGCGACCGAAGCCTCGGCATCGACCGGTGGACAGATCATGCCACCGCTGATGGGTGCCGCCGCCTTCATCATGGTCGAGTACGTGGGCGTCTCCTACCGCGAGATCATGTACGCGGCCCTGATACCGGCGCTGATGTACTTCACCGGTATCTTTATCGGCGTACACTTCGAGGCCAAGCGCAGTCGTATCCTCGGCATTCCCAAGGACCAGCTCCCGAGCAAGCGCAAGCTGCTGATGCGCCAGGGCTACATGCTGCTTCCGCTGGCGGTGATCGTGACCACCGTAAGCGTCGGCTTCACCGCCCAGCGCGCCGCCCTGCTAGGTATCGCCGCCGCACTGGCGGTCAGCCTGTTGCGCAAGGAGACCCGCCCGTCACTGGCCGACCTGGTGCGCCTTCTAGACAAGGGGGCCAGGGTCGCGCTGCCGGTGATCGCTGCGGTAGCCACCGCCGGCATCATCGCCGGGGTGGTGGGGATGACCGGGCTGGGTTCCAAGTTTGCCGCCGGCATCATCAGCCTGGCCGACGGCACCCTGATCCTCGCCCTGATCTTCACCATGCTGGCCTGCATCGTGCTCGGCATGGGCCTGCCGACCACCGCCAACTATGTCGTTACCGCGACCATCGCCGCGCCGGCGCTGATCAACGAGTTCGGCCTGGCACCCATGGCGGTACATCTGTTCGTGTTCTACTTCGGGATTGTGGCGGACATCACGCCACCGGTCTGTCTGGCCGCCTACGCCGGTGCAGGCATTGCAGGGGCCAATCCAATGAAGACTGGCGTGACGGCACTGAAGCTTGCCATCGGTGCCTTCATCATCCCCTATGCGCTGATCTACAACCCGGCGCTGGTGATGATCGACGCAACACCGCTTGGACTGGTACGAGACGTCGGCTTCCTGGTGGTGGGCCTGGTCGGTGTGAGCGCCGCCCTGATCGGCCATTTCGTACGTGACGCCTTGATGTGGGAGCGTGCGGTGCTGCTGGCAGCGGGCCTGGCCATGGTGGCCCCGGCGCCCATCACCAGCTCCCTGGGACTGGTGGCCCTGGCGCTGATCGCCCTGTGGCAATCGCGTCGCCCGAAGGCGCCGATGGATTCGGCGACGTCGGTTCAGCACTGACGTCGACGATGCCAGGACGTGGCAACGCCCGGCGGCCTCAGCGCCGCCGGGACGCCAGGCGACGGATTGGACAGGCGCTCGCGTCGCCGGCGACGCTTGCACCAGCGGTACTGCCTCGTTTGGGGTAGAATGGCGGTTTTTTACGCTGGAGTCAGCGTTCGATGAAGGCCCGCCATCTCCCCTCGACCACCACGCTGCAATGTTTCGAAGCCGCCGCCCGGCACCTGAGCTTTACCCGGGCGGCGAATGAACTGAGCATCACCCAGAGCGCCATCAGCAAGCAGGTGGCTCAACTCGAGGACACCCTTCAGCACAAGCTCTTCCGTCGCCTCAGGCGAACTCTGGTACTGACACCAGAAGGCTCGCTCTATCTGACAGAGGTGCGCAAGATCCTGGCCCACCTCGAGATGTCGGCCAACGCCATCATGACCTACAGCGGCCACGGTGACGTGCTCAAGGTCGCGACGCTTCCCACCTTTGGAACGCGCTGGCTGTCGTTGCAGCTACCGGCGTTCTTCGAGGCCCACCCCGGGATCACTCTGCACCTGTCAGACCGCGTGGAAACCTTCGACCTGGAAAACGAGGGGATCGACGTAGCCATCTTCCACGGCCACGGCAGCTGGCCCAATCTCGAGTGCCACAAGCTGTTCGAGGAAGAGGTGATGGCGGTCGGCGCACCCGGTTACCTGGCGCGTCAACGGATCGCCAGCCCCGCCCATCTGGCCGACTGCCGCCTTTTGCATCTGTCCTCTCGTCCCGACGCCTGGCACCGCTGGTTCGACGAACAGGATATTCGTACCGACCGCAGCTACCACGGCATCCGCGTCGAGACCTTCCAGACCCTGATTCGCACGGTGATGGCCGGCGGCGGCCTGGCGCTGATTCCGCGCTTCATGATCGACCATGAACTGGAGGCCGGCGCCCTGGTCCCCGCCTGGCCCTCGCTGCTGCACGGCCCCAACGCCTACTACCTGGTCTACCCGGAACACCTCGGCGAACTGGCCAAGGTGCGCCACTTTGTGGACCACCTCAAGGGCTGCGCCGCTACCCTCACCGCACCAGAGTAGAACGAGTAAAGCAGGTCGCTATGGCGCCAGCCACACCCGTACCCGGTGACCCAGCCCCCATCGACGGCGCCTCGTTCTCGGTCGTTCACCTCAACGACTCTGCCGCGCCCCACCGTTTGATGGGGGTGTCATCGCGCATCCCGTCCTCCGGGTAGCTGCACTTTCCCCTGAGCAGCAATGGAGGGGGGCACATCACCACCGCCACAGCGGCGGTCGTTGGCGTCAGCTACAAGCTCGATGAGTGCCCCGTTCCCAGCGCTTGTCCATCACCTACAATCCGGGCAGGGATACGGTGAAACACGCCGAGAGCACCCAGAAGACTGGCACGGCGTTTTGTTTCACCCGCATAACCCCAGGCGGTGTCACTTCTTTCCGACCTGCCGCGGGCGGTGGGTAACCCATACGTATTCCCTGGAGCACGACTCGACAGGCCCCTGTCGAACATGGCGATGCTGCAACCAATACGCGGCATGGGGTGTGGCGTCGGGGGCGGGCGTGGCGACTACGTCCCTCACGGCTTCCGTTCCGGCTTTCGCGACTGGACCGGCGTGGTCACCAGCTACCCCCGTGATGTGGCCAAAATGGCACTGGCTCACACCAGCGAAAACAAGGTAGAGGGGGCCTACCGACGAGGGAACCTATTCGAGAAGCGACGAGCAATGATGCAGGACTGGGGAAGCTACATTCAGCCGTGACAACAACATCCAGTGAATCGTGTCGACGCTCGAGCCACCGCCTAACGCGGCGCTTGTTCCTGCGACGCAGCCAGCAGGCGATCGATCGCCTCCATGAGTTCTCGACACCGTTGCACGTCTTGCGCATTGGCAGGCGGCGAAGCGCCCTACATCGTTGTCAACGTACTGGCCGGTAGCACCGGTGAATTCATCGTCCAGCACGGCGCGGGCCAGGATGCCGGCCCCGATCTGGAGGTCCTTGCCGGCGACGCTGCCCCCCTCCTTGACCATCTTGCAGCCCAGCGGGGAGCCGGGGTTAACCGCGATGACGGCCGGCCCCTCGCCCCCCAACTCCAGCGCCAGGCCGTGCGACCACATGGTGAGGGCCAGCTGAGCTTTTTCACAAACGAGTCATTAATCACACGGGATCCGACAGATACCCACACGCCTTGATGACAGGTAAGCTTGCGTGGTTAAGCAAGAGAATAGCCGTTCGACATCGCCCAGTTAGACAGACCTCATACCCCCACCTGCGTCGAGCGGTCCATCAACTGGGCCTAAATTTCCAATGGCGCCAACCGCACCTCGACGTAGGACCAGCTCGTTTACGGCGAGATCTATGCGCGCACGTGACGTTTGGAGGAGCCTCCTGAAGATATCGGAAAATCCGTGCATTGCCTCAACGAATATCTGACCCATGACCAACAAATCCACGTGCTTTGCGCCAGTCTGAGGGTGATAGGCCCGTCGCGGTGCGGAACATGTAGCCGAACGCCGAGGGTGAGCTATATCCCAGATCGAAAGCGATCTCCGTTATGCTGCGCTTTTGTCCCAGCCACTCCAAGGCCCGAAAAAGGCGCATGCGCTGACGCCAGAGGCTCAGGGGCATGGCTAGATCATCGTGGCAACGCCGTATCAATGTTCGCTCGGACATACCGAAGGCGCGGGCCAAGTCTGCTACAGATCTCGTGTCTGCAGGATGGTCGTAGAGGGTTTCGCAAAGCCGTCTCAATTTAGGGTGTGCAGGCCAAGTCAGGCTGCCCCCGTCATGGGGCTGGTGTTCCAGATGCCGCAAAATGGTTTGATGCAATGCGGATCGGTAGCTCCGCGATGCACCGCCCGACGGCAAGTCGTCCAACTCCTTGATCAAGTTGCGCAGCAGGGCGGAGACAGAGAGCACACGCACTTGTGCCGGCATGTCGATCGCTTCTGTGGAGATGTAGAGCGTGCGAAAGGTTGAGTCGGTCAGGGCCGCCGTCGCATGGTGAACACCTATCGGAATCCAGACCGCTTGCTCTGGTGTGACCACATGCCAGGCCTGGGCAAGCCGGATCATCAAGGTACCTTGCCTCGCATAGACAAGCTGATGCCACGGATGATCGTGCATAGGAAAAATCTCGCCGCCCATCATGTTCTGTGCCCGAAGATGTAGCAGGGCGGGAAGGCTTGATATTTGCGCCAGAGAGATTTCGGTCCAGTCGCGTGCGCTCATAGAACTACCTTTGGCGGATTCTCGAGTTTTTTTGGCAAATTATCGTGCGTAAGACAAGCCCGCCGCCCTCTAAACTGCCGTAAACAGGTTGAGGATACGTGAATGTCCACGCATTTTATGTCACAAACAGAGATCGCAGCAGGCCCCTCCTACACCCGGGTCATGACTGCGGGCGTGTGCGCCCTCATCGCCACAGTTGGGTTTGGACGGTTCTCGTTCACGCCCCTTTTGCCGCTGATGCGGGTGCAGGCGGATGTAAGTGCAATGGAGGGTGGGATGTTGGCGGCCTCCAACTATGCGGGTTATCTGCTTGGCGCTATCGTGGCCTCCGCTATTCGTGACCTACGCGTCAAGGTGCTACTTTATCGGGCTGGATTACTTCTGGGAGTGGGGACCACGCTCGGTATGGGAATGACAGAGGATCCTGCAATATGGATCATCCTGCGGTTCCTCTCGGGCATGGCAAGCATCACTGGACTGCTTCTGGCATCGGGATTGATCCTGAACTGGCTGATCCATCAGGGGCACCGGCCTGCGCTTGGCTTGCATTTCGCAGGTATGGGGGTTGGCATCGTCGCAACCGGAGTTGTGGTGATGGCTGCAACACCTTACCTGTCATGGGATTTGCAGTGGATCGTCTTTGGCCTTCTCGGCCTAGCTCTCTCCATTCCGGCGTGGCTCTGGATGCCATCTCCCCGTGCAGGCTCAACACCGCATAGCCAAGCACAAGAGGACAAGCAACATGGTTTCCTGACTATCTGGCTTTTGAATGCAGCCTATACCACCGCTGGTGTCGGTTATGTGGTTTTGGCCACGTTCATTGTCGATATCGTGTCACAATTGCCGTTCTTCACAGAAGGCGCCACGATGGTCTGGATCATGGTCGGGCTTGCCGCCATTCCTTCCGCCTATGTCTGGGACCGAATTGCTACCATACGGGGAAGCATTATGGCGCTCATTCTGGCATTCGGTTTGCAAATCGTATCGGTTCTTCTGCTGATGGCGGACTCCATGGGGTCCAATCTCGCCGCAGCTCTTTTTTACGGCGGTACATTTGTCGGGATCGTGAATATGACCCTGTCTGTTGCGGGTCGGATGCAGCCGAAAAACCCGGCGCGCGCTATGGCACAAATGACGATTGGATATAGCGTCGCCCAATTCATTACACCGGCGGTCTCGGGCTATCTCGCCCGTGAAAGCGGCAGCTACGCCAGCGTATTGCCCTTATCTGCCATCGTGCTCGGCCTAGGCATGGCGCTGCTAATTATAGTTAAATACCGATGTTACAAAGCCAACATCTCAATATAAAATACTGAAAAATATTTTATATTCTGACTGGAAAAACACTTAACAGCGCTAAAGGAAGCCACCTGCCTAGCAGGTATTATAATGTCAAACCATGATGATCAAAAATATTCGTTCCTCGTGGTCGTTTTTATTTATCTAATATATTAAATCCCTTCAAAATGAGCCCCCAAGTTAAAACAGTCGAGCTTCTCCTGAGCGCTGCTTCTGCTGTCGAGGATGGATCACCTGCCTACCGTGCTGTGGAAGCTCTCAACATCTGTAATGACCCCCTGGTTTCTACACACCTTACGCGGCTAACGCCGGGTGTGCTCGGGGTGCCATATAGCCCAGAGATTGATGTGGCCGCTCTTCGTTGTAGTACCTAATCCAGCGATTGATGACGGCCCTGGCCTGGCCCTGCGATTCAAAGCGATGGAGCCAGATACACTCCTCCTTCAAGGAGCGGAAGAAGCGCTCCACGAGCCCGCTCTGTTCCGGTGTATATGGCGTCGTGAACTCCTGAGTCAGGCCATAGGCCTTCACCGTGCCCGTATAGTGGCAACTGCGGAGCGTAATGGGAAATATGTCGGCGAACTGGAGCCTCCCCTTGCCGTACCACCAAGCGCAGAGAGAAGCGCCTGCGGAGGGTGACTAGCAACCGTCCTGGCTTAGTCCAGCATCTCGCAGAGATTGTGCTAAATGCACAACCTTACTCGAGGACCGGAAGCGGTTAGTGATCTTATGGCCTGATTCGTATCGCTCCGTGACGCCTACCTGGAACTACAGCCTTCCGTCAGCTCCAGTAAGACTAATGCTCCATCGTTCTCTCAAACCGGTTGCTAGCAACATTCCTTTCCGCCAATGAGTCGAGTTTTAGCTGACGAATGATACCGGTGATCATGGCCAACTCCTGTTCCAGCAGTGGCATCTTGTCCAGATCATAGGCAGACACGTCAATATCCGCAACATCCAGCAAGTCGCCGTAGTAGGACAGCAGGAAAAGGGCCTTATTGTCGCGGAACTCGCAGGTGATCCCCGCTCCCTTGGCCCGTGCCCGGAACAGATCGTCGAGACCAATAATGCGCTCCATCAAACCAGGCGACAGAATATATCGAGCGTACTGCTGATCAGAACCGTAGACTTCGAAACGATCCTCAAACTCAGGATTCTCCAGCGCCACCCTAGATATCGCTAGTGGTGATGTCAGACGGTTGCCAACCTTACCGTAGTCAGCACTTACTACGGTGTATCCGCAAAACTGAAACGGCATGGCGATGAGAAGTGCTCCTCCACCATGAACCGTCTTATTCGACTTTCTCCCTCGACGTTTGAGCTTCAGCTCGCAGAATTCAAAGTGGATTCCTTCGACATCGCCACTGATGTAGTCCTCGCTAGTCTTACTCGAAAATTTTGGCAAGATACTGAATGATTTTACGGCCTCTAGGTCTATGCAGCCGTTTTTTTCGTAGGTGTAATCGCCAAAGTCCTGGAGCAGCACCGGAATTAATTTCTCCTTATAGTGCCGCGTGTACTGGAGCTCCGGGGCGAGAATCCAGGCACCTAACCCACCGACTACGAACAGTGTGTACAGAGTTGGCTCACCAGATATCAGCATGAAGAGATCCAACGCTAACGAGGGCAGCCACAACAACCAACCAAGGCGACGAAACCAGGTCTTGCGACGTGTCTTGCTCGCCAGTTTTTCCAGCCTGAACTGCTCTAGCGGCTCCAGCAGTGGCAATATCTCTCGGTCTATCGTAGCGCGGACGTCGTCGGACAACTCGGCGTTTTCCTCAGGAGGGCGGAAAGCCGTCCCGCTGCCAAGTTGCTTGAGCGCCACACCGGCCTGGAACAGAGTGCTCAGAATGCTCATGAGTTTAGATAACGGTCTGCGTTGACTGGCGCGCGCTCGGCTTTCGATACCTCGAAGAACGGCAAGGCTTCTAATCCCATGACCCTCGCAATCAATGTCCCCGGGAATATCTGGATGGAATCTTTGAACCGTCGTCCCGCAGCGTTGTAGCTACGTCGAGCGGCTGAGATATGCTCTTCTACATCCGCGTACACTCGCTGGGCTTCCAGCATGTTGGTTTGAGACTTCAGATCGGGGTAGTTTTCCACCGTCACCATCAGGCCAGACAGTTTTCTTTCCAGCTCCGCCTCCAATTCAAATCGTTTCTCGGTGCTGTCGCGGTCGGTTGCCTCTGCCGCATTCAAAACTTCGGTGCGCAGTGTGGTAATTTCAGTGAGCAGCGTTTTCTCGTGCTCCATAAATCGAGAAGCTATTTTCAGAATATTGGGAACCAGGTCGGTGCGTTTCTTCAACTGGACATCGATTCCGGAGAAAGCTTCTTGGGCGGCGTTACGCCTAGAAACAATTGCAACATACCAAAAGTAAATTAAAATCAGGGCGGCAGTGGCAGTCAAGATAATCCAGTTCATGATACGTTCCTTGTCATGCGCAACGATGGAAAAGCCTGAAAGACTGCACCAAAACAACCAATATTACAATAATTTAATGCTGGCGTGGGTCTATAGACCTGGATTCTCAGAATAACTGCAGCACTTTGGACCATGAGGTAGAGGCAGGAAGGCCAGTGCCCTCCTCGATTCACCGTCCAAAGTGAAGCAACGTGTGGATACTCACAACTGATCCAAACCCAACGTTACCAAATCCGCGCCCGCCATGGCGTGGCCAGGAGCCAACGCCAATTCGGCAGGGAACTGGGCCGCCACAGCAGCAGGATTTGTCGTAAGCTGAGCCGCAACACCACCTCCGGCGACTACGATCCCGAACAAGCTGGATTTCAGCCATCACTGACGCCCTAGCATCTTCAAGCGGACGAAGCGCCGGCCGAGCATGATAGCCGCCGTCACCGGCAGGCTGCAGTCGATGAACGGCGCCTCATCGGCCACTGGGAGAGCGACACCGTGCTCTAGAGGCACATGCACTCGAGCCAGGTCACGTTGGTCGAGCGTCGCAGCGGCTACCCCTGTTGACAGCTCGACTCTCGGCGAAGCTGACGAAAGCGGTCATGACCCGCCTGCTGATGCCTTGTCGGGAAGCTTTCCAGACCATCACTCTGGACGATGACTCGGAATTCGCAGGCTACGAAGCTGTTGCCAAGACAGTGACAACACCCACTTGGTTCTGTGATCCCTGTTGATCCGGACAGCTCGGGCCCAACAAGAACACGAACAGCCCTGATACGGCAATATTTCCCGAAAGGAACGAACTTTCGAAAAATCACCATCGTCGAGCTGCACAAGGTGGTCATTAATCTGAATGAGCCCCCCTGAAAGTAACTCGGCTATCGGACACCGGAGCAAGTATTATCAGGAGAATACTCAGAACTTATGGGCACCCAAGGGGTTATAATTTCTTGTAAATCATAAATTCCTACTGCCGAATAAAAGCACGATTATAGTCTAAAGAACTTGGTCGCAAATCAGGAGCAGAGCCGTCGTCTTCGCCTTCGCCATCAACATCGCCAAAGTAAAGATTGTCACCATCAATTAAATATACCCCAAAATCATCAATATCAAATGGCGCCCCGTTAAACATATCAATGTGTGTGTCTATTTCTGTCCCCGCCTCTCCATCATCCGTCATCACGCTCCCCCCTACAATAAAAACCCCGCTTGCTGTAGGGTTTGGAGAAAATGACAGTGAAGCTAAACACTGAGGGTCCGTAAAATTAAGAATACTTGAACTAAACTCATTACCAGAAAAATTCAGCTCTATAATGTCATATAAAGTTTCAGGGTCATGTTGATCAACTGCGCCACAAGACTTCAACCATGTTCCGTCAAGGTCTGATGATACGTTCCCTTTGTTCTCATGGACTACTGAACCATCATCTCTGCTAACGCCGCCAATCGCACTTTCATAGCCTGAAACACAAGCCATCAACAACAAAAGGCATGTCATTTTTTTCTTCATACTCTATCCCTTGTGACTATCACCTTACCTCTACCCCTTGATTAAAATCTTTCCTGAATAAACTATATCCCTGCATTTCCAGCTGAATACTCAACCTTCATAATAGCAAGATCTAGCCTCTGGCTATAACACTGCTTGTTCATGAGGCTGGCCTGAAAATAAAAATGGCGGATGGTACTCTCTTGAAAAATCAGGGCGTTCCGCCAAAAGGCTGATTCCAGAGGACCCTCCACCATAGGTGAAAGCGTATCTCCCTGAATTCCGTCCTGCAACAAGTCCATCCGCGTTGGGCTCGACAGCTATCGCATTACTAGCGACAGTGCCGCCCTACTGCTGCGTGAGGCCCTCGATAGCAGCGGTGTGATCAATGCGCTGGAGGCCAATCTGGTTGATCCGAGCAACCCGTTGCGCATCCGTTACTCGTTGACCAGCCAGCTACGTCCCGTCGTACTGCAGAAAGCCATGGGTTGGATGGACCTGAGCGATACCGACACGTTGCACCACGCCCCACTCTGACGCCTGGCGTGCAACGTTGCCCTCGGGATGACACCACTGGCCCAAGGCCTGCCGTATCAAGCCACGCTGTCGCGTCTGCTGGCCTGGCTCGGGCGCAACAACAACATCGATGCAGTGCACGAAGGCCTGCTGCGACTAATGATCTGGCGTTTGACCTCGGAGCCTGTCAACACAGCTGACATATAAAATGGCTCTGGCTCTTTAATACCTTGTTACCTGTGGCATCGGGACCCTCTCGGGGTTCAGGTGCACTATCTCTGGCAGGCTGAGTTTCCGGATGTCACCCGACCAGCGCTCCGGGTGACGTTGCTTCGCCGCCTCGAAGACCTCCCGGCGCTGCGCCAAGATTCCTTTAGCCTCGCCGTTATGACGCTGGCTCGGCGTGACGTAGCGAAGGGCCCTGTGCCGGTGCTCATCGTTGTACCACTCGGTAAATTGCTGAACCCAGTCCTGAGCCTCGGGCAGAATGGCAAATCCGCCGGCCGAGAAGCGTGGCCGGTACTTCAGCGTCTTGAAGGCCGACTCGGAGAAGGCGTTGTCATTGCTAACCGTTTGTCGGCTGTACGACGGGGTGATACCCAGATCGTCGAGCTTCTCCAGGAATGTTGCCGCCTCCATCGGACTACCGTTATCTTAGTGCAGAATCAATGGCTTGTGACGATCGATGAGGTGCTCCTGCCATCAAGCCTTCTGGAACAGCTCAGCGGCCAGCCCACCGGTCTCCGTCTCGTAGACCTCGTGTCCAACGATCTTGCGGCTGAAGACATTGAAATGATCTCCAATAGTTGGACGGTTAGTTCTCTTAATCGACCGCTCCAATCCTGGACCAAGGCCTGTCATGCCTGAGAGTAGAGGTGATCGACCCATGGAGAAAGGAGACTGCCGGGTGCCAGCGCTCACGGCAAGAACGGACGTCCGCAGGTGTTCTGGAAGGACCGGTGGAAGCCAGATACGAGGCGTAGGAAACGTGTGGATTGTTAAAATATTGGCAAAGAAAAAGCCGCTGAAATCATCAGCGGCTTTCTCAAAATTCTTGGCGGAGGGGGAGGGATTCGAACCCCAGCACAACACAAGAAACGTCAGTATCTCATTGATATTAAAGCATCTAAAGTGGCAACAGCACATCTCGGCAGTCCCAAGTCAGTCCCTGGAGAACGATGGATACGTGCGTGACGCGCGTGCATATCCGTGCGTGAGCGCCCCCTCGCTAAAACTGGTGGGGGGTCAGGAAAAAGGTAATAAAGGTAATGTGCCGCCAAAAATTGACGCATCCCATTGATATGAAAGGATAAATCATTAATTCAAAAAGGTAATAAAAAGGTAAGGTAAAGGTAAGGTTATTACCCCTCCATGAGGTGATATCAGCCATAAGAAAAACATCTACAAAACAGATACTTATGATTTCATTACCTTTTTCATTACCTTTTCTAACCTTTGTGGGGTAATAGGCAAAATCAATAAAATCAATAGCTTATATCGACTTTCCGGCCACCTAACCTTTATTACCTTTTTCCCAACACCCCCCATCTCCTCTGAGTGGGCTCATACCCTACCCTTCGTCTACCTCGTTGATTTCGCATGATTCCGCATGAAAACCATCACTCCACCCTTCGTGAGGAAGCCCAGTGCCTGTGCGGGCTGTACCGTGACGCATGGGTGCATAAAAAACGACAGGTTTAGCGCGCAGGCGGGGCGGGGTGTCGACGGCGCGCGAGCATGCGAAGTGGTCTACGCTGGGTGACGTGGTCTGAAAACGCAGGAGAGAACATGGACAACTACCACATCACCAAGGACGACCAAGGTTGGAAGCTGCAGAAAGAAGGCAGTGATCGCGCCATCAAACGGTCAGATACGAAAGACGAAGCCATTCAGCATATGCGCGGCTACATGGACGATAAGACGGGATCTGTGAAGATTCACCGGGAGGACGGAAAATTCCAGGAAGAGCGAACCTATCAGCGCAAAGACGACCCAAGCAAGTCGCCAGGCTAACGAAGAAGCCGCCCTATCCGGGCGGCTTCTTCGTTCATGGCATTTCAGGTTGGTCCTTTCATCGAGCGGGATTGAGCGGCGCTGCACCGCCGGCGTCCAATGAGTAGGGCCGGAACTTGACGACCTCCTCGCCCAGGTAGTCGTTGATCTCGCTGAGGGTGGCTTGCAACGGCTCGAGCTCGTTGGCGACGAAGACCCTGGCCGCCTTCTCGATGTCACCGAAGCCACCGGTGTTGTTGGGGATGATGCCCATCAGCTGCGGCGGGATCCGGTGGCCGGCGAGCTGGTCGTCGCGAGTGATGTTCTTGATCGAGGCGAAGTCGTCCTTGGCGGCCACCTCCGAGATCGGGATGATCTGGATGCCGTCCTTCTTGCCGTTGGGGCTGTAGAGGAAGAGGTTGCGGAAGTTGCCGACACCCTTCGACTCCTTCAACGCGGACCGCATGGCGTCGATGTCCTCCTGGTTCTGGGCCGCGTCCGAGACGTACATGATGAAGCCGGCGTGGCTGCCGTTGAGGTAGTACTTGCGGCGAAACAGGGTGGCATTCTCGTTGAGGTAGATCGACTGCAGGGCCCCCAGGTAGTCCGGCACCCCGTAGACCTCCTGGTTGATGTCGGGCTCGAGCAGGTGGATCAGGTTGCCCCGGGCGAACTCGCTGCGATCGGCCCAGTTGGGGACCCAGAAGTAGCGGTCGAGATCGGCCCCGCGACGCACGTACTTGGCCCGGGCCGGGCGCAGCTGCAGCAGCTTGCCGAGGCGCCCGCGGATCTGCTCGAGGTAGCAGTTGCCGAACACCAGATAGTCGGTGGCCAGCGCGCTGAAGGCCTGCCGGCTCAGCAACGGGTGCGGCACGAAGGAACGCACCAGGATGTTGCGCTTCACCTGGATGGCACTGCCGTGATGGGCGGTGGCGCGATAGGTCTGGGCCAGCGCCGGGAAGTCCACCGGCGGCTCGTACCACTCGCTGCCCAGCATCCAGCACCCGGTGTAGAAGAAGTCGTAGCCATCGGTCACCGGTACCGGATCGCCGAAACTGAAGGCCTCGGCCTTCGCCGGCGTCGGGACCTGGTCGCCACCGCCATCGGCGCGGTAGGCCGGTACGCGCACCCGGGGCTTCTCTGCAAGCGGCTCGCTCATCCAAACATCTCCATCATTGATCGTCCGGTGCCGTGCTCCGCCGGCCCGTCCAGGGGTTCGTTGTGCAGGGCATGCATGGTCGCCCAGGCCAGATCGGCATGGCCGGTCAGGTTGTTGCGCCCTGCGGTGTAGGTGATCTGGCGGCCCGATGCGGTGAGTCCGCGCCGGATCGCCATGAACGACTGGGCGAGATCCGCCCAGCCGGCGTCGAATTCGAGCCGCCCCTTGTTGATGATCTGCTGGGCCTGCATGACCAGGCGCGCCTTGATCTCGGGGGTGTAGCGGTAGCGGGTGACCGTGGGAAAGAACTTGGCGACCAGCTGGGCGACGGCCTCGCCGAGCCCAGAGGTGTCGATGCCGATGAAGGTCACGTTGTAGCGGCGAGTCACGCCGCGGATGAATTCGGCCTGGGCCTCGTAGTCGCTGCCCTTGATGCGATGCTTCTCAAGGATCCGGTGCTTGCCGTTCATCGCGCGCGGCGGCGCCACTACCACCAGCCCAGCACCATCCCCCTCCTCGCCGTCGCCGGCGGGGTCATAGCCAACCCACACTGGATGCTCGCCATAGGGCCGCGGGGCCAGCGGCTTGATATCCCGCCACACGTCCCAGCTATCGACCATGCAGCGCTGCATCATCGCCAGCGGGAAGGCCGACTGGGTGTCGTCGACGAACTCGCACATCAACAGGTTCGCGAACTCGTCATCGCTGTATTCGAGGCGCAGCTGGTCGATGTCGAACAGGTCACAGCCGCCGGCGATCGCGTCCTCGATGGTGACGATCTGGCGCCACTGGCCATCCGGCCCGCGGGCGCCGTCCTTGAGCGCCGCATGGCCGACATCGATCTTCACCCGGTCGGCCTTCTTGCGCCGCTTGTTGAAGCGCTCGCCGGTCCAGAACGGATAGGCCTCATGGGCCACGCTCGACGGCGTCGAGAAATAGGTCTGGCGCCACCTCTTGTGCATCGCCATCCCGCTGGTCACCTTGCGGAAGGTCTCGAAGCCGTGGATCCAGAAGTACTCATCCAGGTAGGTGTCGCCGTGGTAGCCCTGGGCCGTCTTGGCGTTGGTGCCCAGGAAGTGCAGCTCGGCGCCATTGGCGAGGATGATCGGGTCACCCTTGAGTTCGACGCCGGTGACTTCCTTCACGAACTGAACGATGTAGTGCTTGAAGATATGGGCCTGAGCCTTACTCGCCGACATGAAGATCTTGTTCTTGCCGGTCTCCAGGGCGTCGGCGATCGCCTCCCGGGCGAAGTACCAGGTGGCGCCAATCTGGCGCGACTTCAGCAGGTTGCGGATCCGCTCATGCTGGCCGGCCCGGTACCAGGTGCGCTGGTAGTCGAATAGCGAGGCCTCGAAGGCCTCGACGATCTGGATCACGCCCTCGTCGCCGACGTCGTTGGTCTTGGGCTTGCGCTTCGGCCCGGCGTTGCGCCGATCGATGTTGGGATTGAGGTCGCTCTCCTTCCCGCTGCCCTGGTACTTGTGCACCCGGGCCAGCCGCTCGACTTGCCGCCCTAGCAGGTCGATCTCCTTGAAGTCCTTGCCTTCCTTCTGGTCCTTCCAGATCAGTTGGACCATGCGTGCCTCGAGCGCGCCCTTGATCCGCTGGGTGGGAGTGGCGTCGTCCCAGGCATCGCGCTTCTTCCAGCTGTCGATGGTGGCCCGGGGCACGTCCAGGAACTCGGCGATACGCGCGATGCGCCACCCCGTCCAGTACAGGTGCCGGGCGGAGAGGCGTGAAGCGTCGAGGATATCCAGGTCGGGCGTCGGTGTCGTCATGCCGCCCAGCGTACCCGCGCGCGCGACGGCGCCCTCGCGGTGCTCGGTGTAAGTCGGCCCAGCGACACCGGCAACGCGTTGAGCCCCAACGCCTCTACGCGGAACCTGACGGCAGCACCGAGAGCCCATGAACCGAGGACACCCCATGCCCTTCTTCCGCGTCGCCACCGAAGGCGCCACCACCGATGGCCGGATCATCTCGCGCGACTGGATCACGCAGATGGCCGGCAACTATGACCCCAAGAAATACGGCGCCCGTGTGTGGATGGAGCACATGCGCGGCATGTTCCATGACGGGCCCTTCCCCGCCCTGGGCGATGTGAAAGCGGTCAAGGCCGAGGAAGTCGAGGACGGCAAGCTGGGCCTGTTCGCGGACATCGACCCCACCGACAAGCTCAAGCAGATCAACGGCGAGCGACAGAAGGTCTACACCAGCATCGAAGTCGACCCGGACTTCGCCGGCACGGGAGAGGCCTACTTCGTCGGCCTGGCCGTCACCGACAGCCCCGCCAGCCTGGGTACCGAGATGCTCCAGTTCTCCGCCCAGCAGGGCCAGGCGTCACCGCTGGCCGCGCGCAAGCAGAAGATTGACAACCTCTTCACCGCCGCCGTCGAGACCGAGCTGGATTTCTCAGATCCGGCGCCGGAGCCCGAGAAGGGGCCCAGCCTGACCGAGCGCGTCACCGCCCTGTTCAAGAAGCACGACGCCAAGTCGAAGGCCGGATTCGACGCCTTCAGCAAGGATCTGGAACAGACCCTCGAGCTGTTCGTGAAGCGCCACGCCGCGCTGGAATCCGATCTCGAAAAGCGCCCCACCGCCGAGGCCTTCAATGAACTGAAGACCGCCCATGGCGAACTGCAGCGCCGCTTCGACGAGCTCTACACCCGGCTCGACAACGAACCCTCCACCCAACATCACCGCTCCCGCGCCACCGGCAACGACGGCGGCATCGTCACCGACTGCTAAGGAACCGACCCGCTCATGCGCAACGATACCCGCATCCTCTTCAACCAGTTCGCCTCCCAGGTGGCTAAGCTCAACGGCGTGCCGGAAGCCACCCAGAAATTCGCCGTCGATCCCAGCGTCCAGCAGCGTCTGGAGAAGCGCATCCAGGAGTCCAGCGACTTCCTGAACCGCATCAACATGATCGGCGTTGACGAGCTGAAGGGCGAGAAGCTCGCGCTAGGCGTCTCCGGGCCGATCGCCGCGCGCACCAACGTCGCCAACCAGGACCGCCAGACCCGGGACCTCTCGACGCTGGACGCCCAGGGCTACGAGTGCCGGATGACCGAGTTCGACACCCATGTCGGCTACGCCAAGCTCGACGCCTGGGCCAAGTTCCCCAACTTCCAGGCGATGATTCGCGACGCCATCGTTCATCAGCAGGCCCTGGACCGCATGATGATCGGCTTCAACGGCACCTCGGCAGCGGCACAGACCGATCCGGTCGCTAACCCGATGCTCCAGGACGTGAACATCGGCTGGCTGCAGCACTACCGCACCCAGGCCCCGGCCCGGGTGCTGGACGGCGGCAAGACCGCCGGCAAGGTGGTGATCGACCCGACCCTGACCACGGACGCCGAAGGCAACGTCACCGGCATCGTCGGCGACTACGCCAACCTCGACGCCCTGGTCTACGACGTCGTCAACAGCCTGATCGAGCCTCACTACCGTCGAGCGCCGGGTCTAGTGGTGATCGTCGGGCGGAACTTGATGGCCGACAAGTACTTCCCGCTGCTCAACCAGAAGCTGCCCAGCGAGCAGATGGCCGCCGACCTGGTGATCAGCCAGAAGCGCATCGGCGGCCTGCAGGGCCTGGACGTCCCCTACTTCCCGGACAACGCCATCATGGTGACCACCCTCGACAATCTCTCGATCTACTGGCAGACCGGCGCGCGTCGCCGCCACGTCGCCGAGAACCCTAAGCGCAACCGCATCGAGAACTTCGAATCCTCGAACGACGCCTATGTGGTCGAGGACTTCGGCGCCGGCTGCCTGGTCGAGAACATCGAGATGTCACCGGCCGCACTGAACAGCTAAGGGAGGGACAACATGACCACTCTCGCCCGCCGACACTTCCAGCGCGTCACCGCAGCTCAGGCTGCGGCTGACGCAGGAGAAGCGCCCATGAGAGGTGATGCCTATGAGCTGATGCAGGCCGCCCTGTTCGAGGACTACCGCCGCCTCAAGTCGACCCAGTCGATGGAGCGCAAGGCCGAGATCAAGCGCGAGATCCTGCCCAAGTACGCCGACTACGTCGACGGCGTGCTCGAGGCCGGCCAGGGCGCCCAGGACGACGTGCTGATGCGCGTCATGCTGTGGCGAATCGATGCCGGAGATATTGCCGGCGCCGTGACCATTGCCCGTTACGCCCTCACCCACGATCTGAATCCGCCCGACCAGTTCGAGCGCTCCACCGCGGCGATCATCGCCGAGGAAGTCGCCGACCAGGGCTTGAAGCAGCTCGATGAGGAAGGCGCCGATGTCTTGGCGCTGCTCAAGCAGCTGATCGACGCCGAGATCATGACCCGCCAGGCCGACATGCACGACCAGGTGCGCGCCAAGCTGTTCAAGACCCTGGGCTATGCCCAGCGCGCCGCCGGCCAGCTGGTCGAGGCCCAGTCCAGCCTGGAGCGCGCCCTGGCGCTGAACGACAAGGTTGGGGTGAAGAAGGATCTCGAACGCATCGAGCGCGAGCTCAAGCAACAGAACGCCGGCGATCAGGGCTCTCCCCAGAACGGGGCCTGACGCTGCCACCGAGTCGCACGCCGACGTCAGGGGGCGCCGAGTGAGAGCAGGCAGATAGCAGACCCGCTCGCAACCCGGCCCACCCCCTTCAACCAGGAGCCCGGATGAACAGCTTCGTCTCGACCGCTACCACCAGCGCCCCCGCCGCGGAGCCGGTGCAGAACAACGGATTCTGGCCCGACATCGCGCCCGCCGACTTTCGCGATCGCCATCGGCTGGACGGCGCCATTACCGCGGCAAGGATCGAGGGTGCCCTGCTCGCGGCCATCGCCACCGTCAACCGCACCCTGCGGGAATGGCAGGCCCGCCAGGTCGACGCCGGCCACGCCAGCATCGACGAGGTGCCGATCCCCATCTGGCAAGCCCCAGGCGTCTACCAGGGACTCTATCAGCGGGCTGTCTACTCCATGGCGCACGCCAGCCTGATCGAACGCTACGCCGACTACGACACCACCAACAGCGGCCGCGAGCGTGCCGAGAGCCTGATGAATCCGGCGGACAGCTACCGTCGCGATGCCGTCTGGGCGATCGCCGAGATCGAAGGCCGGCCCCACAGCACCATCGAGCTGATCTGATGCCTCGCACGGTCTATGCCCAGCAGCACGACACCCTCGACGCCATTTGCCATCGCGCCTTCGGCCGCACGGCAGGCGTCACCGAGCAGATGCTTGAGCTCAACCCCGGCGTTGCCGACCTCGGCCCGACCCTGCCCCAGGGCACGCCGGTGCAGCTGCCCGAGGCCACGCCACAGCCGCAGCGCTCCCCCACCGTGCAGCTGTGGGACTGAACCTATAAACGCGCCCGGCTAACGCCAAACCAGCGCGATAACCAGCGCCACAAGACGCGCGAAGTACGCAGAGGAACCTATGGCAGAGCCCAGCACCGCCACCGCCGTCGCCACCGCCACCGGACTCGCCGCCCTGGTCGGCTGGTTGCCCGGCGTCGACGCCAATGCCGTCATCGGCGCCTTCTGCGGCGCCACGCTGTTCGTGATCAGCGCCAAGGACCTGCCGATCGTCGTGCGCCTGATCTACCTGCTGATCAGCCTGCTGATCGGCTACCTGGGAGGCCCGCCGGTGCTGGGCCAGTGGGTTCCGCACAGCGCGGTGTCGGCGTTCATCGCCAGCGCCACCGCGGTGACCGCGGGACTGCGCGCCATCGAAGGGGTCAAGACACTCGACATCAAGTCGCTACTGGGAGGCCGCAAGTGACCACCCCCACCCTCGTCACCCTGCTCTGTGCCCTGCTCATCTGCGTTCGGCTGCTGACCTTTCGCCGCCGCGGGGCCCGCTACCGGCTGGGCTATTCCTGCACCGCCTGGCTGCTGATCGCCGGCACCGGCACCGTGGCCATCCGCATCATCACCCAGAGCGGCTATCCCGCCGGCTGGGGCATCGCCCTGGTCATGGCGGTACTGGCCTGGCTGATAGTGCGCGCCCGGGGCAACGTCGCTCACGTCATCAAGCTCAGGAGGCTGTGATGCTGCTACGCCATGGAGACACCGGCTACCGGGTCGAATCCCTGCAACGCGACCTGGTGCGCGCCGGTCACAACCTCGCCATCGATGGCTGGTATGGCGACGAGACCGAAGCCGCAGTGCGTGCGGTCCAGCGTCAGCATGACCTGGTCATTGATGGCCTCGCCGGCCCCAAGACCCGCGAGGCCCTGCACCGCGGCAAACCGGATCCCCTCGCCCTGTGCCAGATCGACCTGGTGCTGGCCGCCGAGGTTCTGGGTGTCGAACTCGCCGCGATCATGGCCGTCAACGAGATCGAGTCGCGGGGCCGTGGCTTCCACCCCAGCGGCGAGCCCGTGATCCTCTTCGAGCGCCACATCATGCGCCGCCGGCTGATCCACCACGGCATCGACCCGGTGCCCTGGCAGCGCCGTCAGCCCGACATCGTCAACGACAAACCCGGTGGCTACGTCGGCGGGATCCGCGAGCACCGGCGCCTGGACCGCGCCCACGCCATCCATCCGGCCAGCGCCTGGGAGTCCGCGTCCTGGGGTGCCTTTCAGATCATGGGCTTCCACTGGCGGACGCTGGGCTACGAGAGTGCCGAAGCCTTCGTCATTGCGATGCAGCGCGACGAGGCCGCCCAGCTCGACGCCTTCGTGCGCTTCATCGCCGCCGACCGAGGGCTCCATGCCGCCCTGCGTCGCCGCGACTGGCGTGATTTCGCCCGGCGCTACAACGGGCCGGCCTTCGCAAAGAACGACTACGACACCAAGCTCGCCGCCGCCTACCGGCGCCACGTTCGAGACCTGGAGATCGCCGCATGACCCGGCTCCGCCTACTCGCCACCGCCTTGGTGCTTGCCACCACCGCCACCGGCGGCTGGATGGCCCGAGGCTGGCTCGAGGACAGCCAGCGCCTCACTGCCGAGCGCGCCACCGAACAGGCCATCGCCGCCGCCATGGCTCGCGAGTCCGAGATCGCCGGTGCCGTCGAGACCAGGCTGGCCGAGCTCAAGGCCAACGAGCGCATCATCGATCGAGGGATCATCCGTGAAATCGAGAAGCCCATTTATCGGCGCGTTTGCCTTGAGCCTCGCCTTGTCCGGCTGCTCAACGACGCCGCCGCCGGCCGCGCCCCCGCTTCAGCAGACGTTGCTGACGCCCTGCCCAACGACGCTGCCACCGCTGACTGACGGCACCGCCCGGGACGTGGCGCTGACACTGCGCGGTTGGGCCAGCCAGTACCACGGCTGCGCCACGCGCCATAACGGCCTGATCGAGGCCCTGGATCGCCGCTAACGAGACGCCCGCCCATGAAGAAGCTGCACCTGCTGCGAAAGCACCTGATCGCCGCCGTTCCGGCCCTCGCCCGAGATCCGGACCGCCTGCTCACCTTCGTCGAGGAGGGCAGCATCGAGTTCCACCGCGGCCCCAACCTCTCCCACGAGTACGCCTTCGCCGCCCAGCTGGTCCTGACCGACTTCGCCGAGGATCTGGATACCGTCATGCTGCCGCTGCTGCAGTGGCTCGCCGAGCACCAACCGGACGTAGACCCTGGGGAGGCGCTCACCTTCGAGGCCGAGATCCTCAGTAACGACGCCGTCGACCTCGCCCTGCGCCTACGCCTCAGCGAGCGGGTGATCGCCCGGGTGGACTGCGACAGCGGTCGCATCGAGGCCGAGCACGTCACCCTGCGCTTCGAGCGCGATACCTGCCCCGCCGCCCAGTGGCAGCTTTATACCCGCGAGCCCGGCGAGGACGACTGGGCCCTGGCCAGCGCCTGGGAGGCTGCTAATGGCTGACGACCTGCAGGAGCTGGCCGACTGGGCCGGGCCCTTATTGGCCCGGCTCGACGCCAAGGAGCGGCGGGCCCTGGCCCGATCCCTGGCTCGCGAGCTGCGCCGCGGCCAGCGCGAGCGCATCAAGGCCCAGCGCAATCCCGACGGTAGCGAATTCGCGCCCCGCCAGCCCCAGAAGTGGCGCGCCCGCCAGGGCGGCATCCGCCGCCGGGCGATGTTCGGCAAGCTGGCCACCGCCAAGTGGCTCAAGGCCACCGCCCAGGACGATACCGCGGTGGTGGGCTTCTTCGGCAACGTGGCGCGCATCGCCAAGACTCACCAGTATGGCCTTCGCGACCGGGTCGACCGCAACGGCCCCACCATCGAGTACCCGCAACGCGAACTGCTCGGCTTCACCGAGGCGGATCGGACGCGGATCCGTGATGCCCTGATCGAGCACCTCGCCTCGGTGTAAGTCCCCGCAGTCACACCCGCCGCCGCTTCGCGCACTCCGCGCCGGCCCGCACGATAGCGGGCATGAACCTCGTCGAACTGCTGCGCCTCATCCACAACCTGATCCGCCTGGGCACCATCGCCGAGGTGGATCTTGACCGTGCCCGGTTGCGCGTCCAGTCCGGTGAGCTGCTGACCAACTGGCTGCCCTGGATCGAGGCACGCGCCGGTACCACCCGCGATTGGGACCCGCCCTCCCAGGGCGAGCAGGTCGTGGTGTTCTCACCCGGTGGCGACCCCGCCGCCGGCTTCGTGATCAGCGGGCTGTTCTCCGACGCCCACCCGGCGCCGGCGGATAGCGCCAACCTGTGGCGACGACTGTTTCCCGACCAGGCCTTGTTCGAGTACGACCACGCGGCCAGCCGGCTGCGCATCAACCTGCCCGGCTCCATCGAGATCAGCGCCCCCGGCGGCACCGCCTGGGTCGGCGACATCAACCACCAGGGCGCCATGAGTCGCGAGGGAGCCTACGACCAGCAGGGCGGCAGTCTGACCCACAACGGCAAGAACGTCGGCCACGACCATGCCCACAAGGGCGTCGTCGCCGGCAACAGCAACACCAAGGGGCCCGTGTAATGCCTGGAATGAACGCCAGCAGCGGCCGTGCCATCGAGGGCATCGCCCATATCCAGCAGTCGGTGCGCGACATCCTGACCACGCCGCTCGGCTCGCGGGTCATGCGCCGCGACTATGGCTCGCTGCTGCCCGAACTGATCGACCAGCCGCTGCATGGAGCCACCGCCCTGCGCGCCTACTCGGCCACCGTCGTCGCGCTGATGAAGTGGGAGCCGCGGATCCGCGTGCAACGCATCACCCGCCTGGCGCCCGCGGACAGCCCCGGCACCCTGGTGCTCGAGATGACCGCGCGGCGCACCGACACCGATGAGCCCATCGAGCTGAGCGTGCCCCTGGGCAGCGCCGCCGGAGGCCTGACATGAGCAGTCCGATCGATCTCTCTCGTCTGACCGCGCCCGATGTCGTCGAGGTCCTGGACTTCGAAGCCGTCCTCGCCGAGCGCAAGGCTGCCCTCGTCGCCCTCTATCCCACCGACGAGCAGGACGCCATCGCCGCCCTGCTCGAGCTCGAATCCGAGCCACTGACCAAGCTCTGCGAGGAAAACGCCTATCGCGAGCTCCACTGGCGTCAGCGGGTCAACGAGGCGGCGAAGGCCGTCATGCTGGCCCATTCCCGCGACGGGGACCTCGACCAGCTGGCCGCCAACTACAACGTCGAGCGCCTCACCATCGCCCCCGGTGATCCCTCGGCCGTGCCGCCGGTACCGCCGACCCTGGAATCCGACGAGGATCTCCGCCTGCGTGCCCAGCGTGCCTTCGAGGGGCTGTCGGTGGCCGGTCCGCGTGGTGCCTACGTCTTCCACGCCCTGAGCGCCGATGGTCGAGTGGGCGATGCCACGGCTATCTCGCCCGCCCCCTGCGAAGCACTGGTCACCGTGCTGTCCCGGCTCGGCGATGGCACCGCCGACCAAGACCTGATCGACACCGTGACGGCCGCGCTCTCCGCCGAAGACGTGCGACCGGTCGGCGACCGCCTCACGGTGCAATCGGCCAGCATCGTCGCGTACAGCGTCGAGGCCGTGCTCTATCTCTACCCCGGTCCGGAGCAGGAGCCGATCCTCGCCGCCGCCCAGGCCGCCCTGGATGCCTACGTCTCCACCCAGCGGCGCCTCGGGCGCGACATTCGCCTGAGCGCGGTCTACGCCGCCCTGCACGTTGAGGGCGTTCAGCGCGTGGAGCTTGTGAGCCCCGCGGCGGACGTGGTGCTCGACGAAACCCAGGCCGCCCACTGCACCGGTACCAACGTCTCGATCGGGGGCAGCGATGAATAACGCCCGCCGCCCACTCCTGCCGCCCAACGGCACCCCGCTCGAGCGTGCCGCCGCCGAGGCCCTGGCCGAGATCCAGCGGGTTCCCGTGCCGCTGCGGCAGCTGTGGAATCCGGCAACCTGTCCCGCTCACCTGCTGCCCTACCTCGCCTGGGCCTTTAGCGTGGACCGCTGGGACACCACCTGGTCGGACGCCACCAAGCGCGGCGTCATCAGCGCCGCGTTCTACGTCCACCAGCGCAAGGGCACCATCAGTGCCTTGCGCCGGGTCGTCGAGCCCCTCGGCTATCTTCTCGACGTCGATGAGTGGTGGGAAACGACGCCCGAGGGCACCCCAGGCACCTTCGCCCTGCGCATCGGCGTGCTCGATACCGGCATCACCGATGGCATGTACACCGAGCTGACCCGCCTGGTCGACGACGCCAAGCCGCTCACTCGCCATATCACGGGCCTCGACCTACTCGGTGAGAGCCGTGGCCACCTCTACCTCGGAAGCGCGGTATACGACGGCGAAGTCACTGCCGTCTACCCCTACGCCGCGCCCGAGTCCCAGAGCGCCGGGCCCATCTATATCGGCGTCGGCCTCGACGTACTCGACACCACCACCGTCTACCCGTCCCCCTGACAGCCAGGAGAGCCAATGCCCAGCTTCTACACCCTGCCCACGGCCCTCGGCGAGGCGAAGATCGCCAACGCCATCGCCCTGGGTACCCAGGTCAACATCAGCGAGCTCGCCGTCGGTGACGGCGGCGGCAGCCTACCCACGCCCGACAGCGACCGCACCGCCCTGGTCAACGAGCTGCACCGGGCGCCGATCAATCGCATCGAGGTGGACGACGAGAACCCTAACTGGATCGTCGTCGAGCAGATCTTGCCACCGGACGTGGGCGGCTGGACGGTCCGCGAGCTGGGCCTGCTGGATGACAACGGCAACCTGATCGCTTACGGCAACTACCCCGAAACCTATAAACCGGTACTCAGCGAAGGCAGCGGCCGCACCCAGACCATTCGCTTCGTGATGCAGGTCTCGGACACCGCGGCGGTGACGCTCAAGGTGGACCCGTCGGTGGTGTTGGCGACACGGGAGTATGTCGATGATCAGCGCGCCGAGCACGAGGCCAGCCGCAACCATCCGGCCGCCACCACTGCCGCCCAGGGCATGGTCGAGAAAGCAACCATCGCCGAGGCCAAAGCGGGCACCGCGGACAAGTATCCCGATGCCGCAGGGGTGCAGGCGGTGATCGCGGACTCGCGTTCAAGCGACCAGTTCGCAACCTATGACATTGACCGCACCTACACCACCGGCGAGATCGCGCGCGGCAGCGATGGCCAGTTCTACGAGTTCTACGACCGCGACCAGGCTGGCACCGTCCAGGGCGTCGACCCCACCAATGCCGCCAACCGGCCGCATATCTGGATGGAATGGCATGGCGTGCTCCCCGGTACCGTCATCGAGTGGCGCTCGGAAACACTGCCCGAGGGCTATGTCGAGAACGACGGCGCCGAGATCAGCCGCGCCGACTACCGCCGTATCTTCGGAGCGATCGGAACCGTCCATGGCGCAGGTGACGGTAGCACGACATTCCTGCTGCCGGATGACCGGGGAGAGTTCAAGCGTGGTTGGGACCATGGGCGAGGAGTCGATAGCGGACGAGATCTAGCATCTCATCAAAAAGGAAGCCTGCTGACGGGCAACGACAACACAGACAATCAAGTTCATGGTTTTCATAGCGTTGGGTCTACACGCAGTGCTCTTGGCTGGGATTCAGCAGATCTGTCTAAATACGTCGGCGCGCTTCCAGTCGATGGCGGGGGGACGCCACGATCTGATCTCTATGACTCCAGTCACTATGGTGTTGCTCGTCCACGCAACAACGCCGTCATCTACCTGACCAAGATTTAAGGAGCCGCCGTGCGCATCTACGACATCAACCCCACCGACGGCACCGTGATCGACCCGGCCGGCCGCGAAGCTCCCCTCGACCCCATGCGCCGCGAACCACGCATCCCGGCAGAGGCCACCAGTATCAAGCCGCCGACTACTAGCGTGGACGAGGCCGCCCGCTGGATCGGCGATCGCTGGAAAGTCGTGCCGGACTGGCGTGGCCACGTCTACTGGCTGCCCGACGGCAGTCGTTACGAGATCACCGAACTTGACATAGAACCTCCAGCAAACGCGCTGGATGAAGCGCCCCCAGCGCCTATTGTCGATCTCGCTACTCAGGCAACGCACCGCATCAACTTAGGCTACCAGGCCGAGATGGGCCAGATCCTCAACGACTACCCTCAGGCCGAGACGCTGACCTTCGACAAGCAGGAGCGCGAAGCTCGTCAGTGGCAGGCGGACAATAACGTAGCCACACCCTACATCGATGCGATGCTCGCCGAGCGGCCACTGGAGAAGGCTGAACTGATCGCCCGTATCCTCGGCAAGGCTGACGCTTTCACAACGGCCAGCGGTATGGCTACCGGGAAACGGCAGCGCCTTGAGGATGAGATCAAGACTGCCCTCGCCGCTGAAGATCGCGTCGCCCTGGAGGCCATCACCTGGTAAAGCACGAGGCCAAGCCCGCCGGCTAACCGTCGGGCTTATTGAGTCAACCTCTTGGCATAATCGATGTACGAGAATAGCTCTCTTGCCAACTCAGTTAGCTTGTTACTATTAGGCGTTGGCCCGCCAACTGCCGGAGTCTCAGTAGTGACCAGCCCTGTACGGGCCAAGCCATTCGTAATAGCCGCCAGCATCGGTGGCTCTAGACCAAGATCATCCTTGCAATCTTGAATAAAACTGCTCCTACACCGGTCTTTATTCGCCACTTCAGGATTGTCTAGATATATTCCGCGCTTATGCATGATTGCCAGTATGCTAAGCTCGGTTTTTGTAACACCTATGAGCGAACCAATAGTCATCTGAACAAAATCGGGCTTCCTATCCAACTTTTCGGACTCAACTCCCCCTATCAATGCTTGAGCCAGAAAGTCCACCACTTCTTTTTCATAGCATTGCTCAAAGGCTCTAGCCACTCGCATGAACGTAGCGAAGCGCTTGTCGCTGTTGACTAGGTCATCGACACTCAGACCCTTCTCATGAGCTTTCTGTTCCAGCCTTTCGAACTTCCACTCCATGCTCTGGGAATACGCACCCTTGAGAAGAGCTGCCACTATCTTAGTTCCTATCGTAGAGGGTTCCATCGGCTACTTATCCTTTAACATAATAGATCATAATTCGCTTGTCTCTGCTGGCAAGTGAACCTTCCAATGTTCTGCTTTGGCATTACACTCTCAATCATCCAGCCGGCATTTCCGGCCCTGTTGCAATAGCTTCACCCAGCCACAAGTTACCCTTGGGCAAGCGTTATACTTTCCTCCCCTTGATGAACCGAGCCCATAGGTAACGCGGATTCCACCAGGCCCGGCGATACGTATAGCCTATGAATTCATCAATCGTATACACCCAACGGCGACGGTAAATATCTTGGTACCGGATCACCAAAGCAACCGGCTCAAGAAATGTACTGAAATGATCATCACCACATGCAGCCAAGGCGCTATCAACCCTGAAACGACCAAGAACTATTTTGTCACCCGCACCAAAGGCATGGCCCGTATCTACACTCTCCACTTTCTCTATTTCACATCCATACGGACCGAACACCTTGACAATCAACTCACGCATGGGCACATGGAATCGCCCAGGCATCAGATAATGGCCATTCCAGACCTCAGCAGAGTTGATCAACGCAGGACCGAACCCTTTGTTACTTAGGGTTATTTCGCAAACCCGACTGTTCTTTGAGGGGTATTCTGCCCATGTCGCAAAAGCTGGTAGTACAGAAAGGCGCCCATGCCTCCAGCCGGTCCATGCGCTGACTAGGCTGACAAACACTGCAGAAAACGCAATCACATTGGCTGGAGTCGAGAATACTGACTTCATCCAACCTAGCCATGTAGACAACTCGAGCAATTGTCCCCACTCCATCCCTGCTTCTCCCTTGTTCCGGTGTAAGTCTCGCTAGCCACACCCACCAACGCTAACACCCTGCACTCGCGCCCCGCACGATACCAGCGTGATTTCACGTTTCCGCTGAACCGTACCAAGCCCTGCGCAGGAGCCCACATGGCAACCGACTATCACCATGGTGTGCGCGTCATCGAGATCAACGAAGGCACGCGCCCGATCCGTACCGTCAGCACGGCGGTGATCGGCCTTGTCGCGACCGCCGACGATGCCGACGCCACCTTCTTCCCCTTGGACACCCCGGTGCTGGTCACCGACGTCTACGAGGCGCTCGGCAAGGCCGGCACCACCGGCACCCTGGCCCGCGCCCTGGATGCCATCGCCGACCAGACCAAGCCACTGATCGTGGTGGTGCGGGTCGCCGAGGGCCTCGACGAGGCCGAGACCAAGACCAACGTCATCGGCGGCGTCGACGCGACCACCGGCAAGAAGACCGGCATGAAGGCGCTGCTCTCGGCCCAGCAGTCCTTCGGCATCAAACCCAGAATCCTCGGCGTGCCCGGGCTCGACGATGCCGACGTGGCCGCCGAGCTGATCGGCGTGGCCCAGCAGCTGCGCGCCTTCGCCTACGTCAGCGCCTACGGCTGTGCCACCGTCGACGAGGTGGTGATGTACCGCGAGAACTTCGGCGCCCGGGAATGCATGGTCATCTGGCCGGAATTCACCGGCTTCGATACCACCGCCGGCGAGACCGTCGAGCTCTCCGCCGTGGCCCGGGCCCTCGGCCTGCGCGCCCAGCTGGACGAAACCGTGGGCTGGCACAAGACCCTATCGAACGTGCCGGTGAACGGCGTCAGCGGCCTATCGAAGGAGGTCTACTGGGACCTGCAGAACCCGGCGACCGATGCCGGCGTACTCAACGCCGCCGACGTCACCACCCTGATCAACCAGGGCGGCTTCCGCTTCTGGGGCTCGCGTACCTGCGACACCGACGGCCTCTTCCCCTTCGAGAACTATACGAGGACCGCGCAGGTCGTCGCGGACACCATGGCCGAAGCCCACCTGTGGGCCATCGACAAGCCCATGCATGCCTCATTGGTGAAGGACATCATCGAGGGCATCAACGCCAAGTTCCGCGAGTGGAAGGCGCTGGGCTACCTCATCGACGGCAACGCCTGGTTCAACGAGCAGGCCAACAGCGAGACCACCCTCAAGGCCGGCAAGTTGTACATCGACTACGACTACACCCCCGTGCCGCCTCTCGAAAACCTCATGTTCCAGCAGCGGATCACCGACCAGTACCTGGTCGACTTCGCCGCACGGATCAACGGCTAACCACCGGTTCAGCACCGGGAACCCATAGGAGGCGCCAACGATGGCACTGCCCAAGAAACTCAAGGACCTGAACCTGTTCGGCAATGGCGATAGCTGGCAAGGCCTGGTCGATACCCTGACCCTGCCCGCCCTGGCGCGCAAGATGGAGGAATGGCGCGGCGGCGGCATGGATGCCCCGGTTGATATCGACCTGGGCATGGAGAAGCTCACCTTCGAATGGACCATCGGCGGCCTGGTACCGGCGATCTTCGACAACTTCGGCACCAACCGCCTCGACGCCGACCTGCTGCGCTTCGAGGGCTTCTACGAACGCGACGACGTGGGCCAGACCTCCGCCGTCACCGTGGTGGTACGCGGCCGCCACCAGCAGATCGCCATGGGCGACGCCAAGGCCGGCGACAACACCGCCCACCAGGTCACCACCACCTGCAGTTACTACAAGCTCGAGATCGACGGCGCCACCGTCATCGAGATCGATGTGCCGGGCCTGGTGTTCAAGGTCAACGGCGAGGACCGCTATGCCGAGCGCCGCAAGGCGCTTGGGCTGTAACTCCTCACCCCACACGAGCGCGCCGGCTGCAGCGGGCGCGCCGCCCATCACTCCCCCATTGCATAGGAAGACACCATGACCAAGCCAAAGACCGCCCAGGCCATCAGCGAGACCATCACCCTCGACACGCCGATCGCACGCGGCGAGACCACCATCGACGAGATCATCGTGCGCAAGCCGACCTCCGGCGAGTTGCGTGGCGTAGCGCTGTCCGACGTGCTGCAACTCCAGGTCGACGCCCTGGTGAAGATCACTCCGCGGCTGTCCAGCCCGGCGCTGACCGAGCCCGAGATGCGACACCTCGACCCTGCCGACCTGGTGCAGATCGGCGGAGTCATCGCCGGTTTTTTGCTGACGAAGCGGGCCAAGGGCGAGACCGCGTAAGTCTGCCCGACCACGTTGAGGAGGCGATGGCGGATCTCGCCATCACCTTCCACTGGACGCCGGCGGACTGCGCCGGCTTCTCCCTCACCGAACTGATGCAATGGCGCGATCGCGCCCGCCGCCGCACCCAGGGCGACGACGACTGACAGGAGCCGCTGGTGGCCAAACCGCTCAAACTCGAAGTGCTGCTGGGAGCGATCGACAAGGCCACCGGCCCGCTCAAGAAGATCACCGAAGGCAGCGGCAAGACCGCCCAGGCACTCAAGGCCAGCCGGGACGAGCTGCGCACCCTGGAGCGTGCCCAGAAGGACCTCAGGGGCTTTCGCCAGCTCAAGCAGCAATCGCAACAGACCAGCACCGCGCTCGAGGACCAGCAACGCGAGATCCGCGAACTCTCGCGGCAGATGGAGCATGCCGAGGGCAGCACCCAGGCGCTGTCTCGCAAGCGGGACGCTGCCATCCGCCAGGCCCGCAAGCTGAAGGAGCGCTACGAAGGCGAACAACGGCAGCTGCTGCAGCTGCGTACCTCCATGCATCGCGTGGAGGGTGTCACCGGCAGCTACAGCGATCAGCAGCACGAACTGACCCGCCGCATTCAGCAGGCCAACCAGCAGCTCGGACAACAGCAGCATGAGCTCAGCGAGACGGCGCGCCGCCAACGCCAGGCAGCCGATGCCGCCAAGCGTTACCAGCGAGCCACGGCCCGCGGCGGCAGCATCGCTGGGGCCGGGGCCGCCGGCGCGGCCACCGGCGGCGTTGCGCTTACCGCCATGAGCGCTCAGGCACTCAGCAACCAGCGAGGCGGCGCGCGCCTGGCCGCGCAATTCGGCGAGGGCATCGAGGCTGCCGAGCGCTATCGCGAGGTGATCACCGGCGTTTACCGCACCGGTCGCGGCGGTGGGCTCGAGGACGTGACCAATGCCGTGGGCGCCCTGGGCGCGGCCTTCGGGTCATTGGAGACCCAATCCAGTGCCCAGCTACAGGCGATCACCGAGCGCGCCCTGACGCTTTCGGACGCCTTCGGTATCGACGTGACCGAGGCCGCGCAGACGGCCGGCATCATGGTCCAGAACGGCCTGGCCAAGGACGCCACCGCCGCCTTCGACCTGATCACGCGAGGCTTCCAGGAAGTCTCGGTCGGCATGCGTGACGAGCTGCCCGAGATCCTCCACGAGTAC
>Ga0114954_1000050_pt1 | contig 43740 bp, 37 predicted proteins | sample Porto_4metaG_FD_87299 | JGI IMG/M metagenome (GOLD analysis project Ga0114954, IMG submission 87299) | Marine algal microbial communities from Porto, Portugal - Porto_4 metaG | ecosystem: Host-associated > Algae > Red algae > Unclassified | place: Portugal: Porto | collected 2015-02-02
ACCAACTGGCCGAGCCGGCACTCTATTACTTCCAGACCGACCACCTCGGCACGCCCTTGGAGCTCGCCGGCAGCGACGGTAACCTCGCCTGGATCGGCCAGTACCGCGCCTGGGGCAAGCTCACCAAGGCCAACGATGGTAATGGCGGCAACGCGGCCACTGACAACCCCTTCAGATTCCAGGGCCAGTACCACGACGAAGAGACAGGCCTTCACTACAACCGCTTCCGCTACTATGATCCGGAGATAGGGCGCTTCACCACCCAGGACCCGATAGGACTCGCGGGCGGCACCAACCTGTATCAGTACGCGCCAAATCCGACCGGATGGGTGGATCCGCTTGGGTTGAGTCGCACTAAGGGAGGAGCATGCTGCAGATGCCTCTATAGAGGCGTGAGTGCAAACCATCCCAGCTTACCAGATGCCCGAAACGGGGTTGTTAAACCTGCAAACACTGATGCAACCCTATCACCAGAACAGCATGCCGAAGGAGGGATGACCGGAGATAGCCAGTATGTTTCATGGACTCCTGATAAAAGCCTAGCACTTCAACATGCAAACAAGGACGGATCAGGCGGCGTACTACTCAGCGTTCCCCAAACAAAACCAGCCCCAGGGGAAACATGGTCTTGGGGCTGGACTCATGTCAATGACTGGGGTGAGGTAGAGATGTTACAAGAGGGAACCAGAACCGGTGTCGACGTATCACGAGATGGATGCCTATAATGGATATTCAAAAACATGCAAAAACTCTGTTAGAGCAAAAAATAACCCCTCAGATATCGGGAAAAACTGAAGGCATAATTTCTTCAAGAGATCTCTACCTATATGGAAAAAATCCTCGGCACTGCTCTGCCATATTCGCTAGAGAACAGGCCATATCTCGCCTAAAAAAAGTTGAAAAAGGAATGATTGAGGCCTTTGGAATGCAAGATCTCATTAGCAACCTAGAGAAAGAAAACGATCTAGAAAAAATTTCATACTATAGTGTAAAAACAAAAACTCACGCCGGAGAGATATATTTTAAAGGGGATATAGCACTAGGAGTACAATTTGTAAGAAAAGGGAGAGAAAAATACTCAAGAGGTTTAGACTTAAAAAAACTTGAATCATAATTCCAACGTCCCATATAGCCAGTCACTGAACAGGTAGCCCCAGTACAGCACCGAGCCAAGGCTCCGGCACTCTATTACTTCCAGACCGACCACCTCGGCACGCCCTTGGAGCTCGCCGGCAGCGACGGTAACCTCGCCTGGATCGGCCAGTACCGCGCCTGGGGAAAACTCACCAAGGCCACCGACGGCAGCGGCGACCCAATCACCACCGACAACCCCTTCAGATTCCAGGGCCAGTACCACGACGAAGAGACAGGCCTTCACTACAACCGCTTCCGCTACTATGATCCGGAGATAGGGCGCTTCACCACCCAGGATCCCATCGAGCTCATGGGTGGTGCGAACCTGTATCAGTACGCGCCGAATCCGACCGGATGGGTGGATCCGCTTGGGTTGAGTTGCTCTCGCAGATGTGGTGATGTTACAGAAAACATCTCACTTGTTAACAGCAGAAGGCCAATTAACAGTCGATATGCAGACAGCACTCATCCTTCAGGCGTGAGATTCAATGAGCAAGGTTTTCCCGACTTCGCACCCTACTCCAAGGCTCAGGTTGAAATTAACGGGCTAACCGGAAACTATGCTAAAGACTCAGCAATGGCTAACAAATCCGTCGGATTAAACAGCACTCCAGAAGAGTACGTTTGGCATCATGTCGAAGATGGAAAAACGATGCAACTCATACCAAAAAACATACATAACGCAGCCCGTCACACCGGTGGAGCAGCGGTACTTCGCAATCAATAATTTCAGGAATAAAATATGATCATAAAATTCTCAACCCCAATATCCATATCACAGAAAGACATAGACATTCTTTCTAAGGACATAGATTGCCCCATACCTAGCAATCTAAGAAAATTTTTCTTTGATTTTAATGGATCCAAACCCGAAAAAAACATATTCTCCGTGGGAAAAAAAAATGAATCCGGAATTAATAAATTGATACCCGCATCCCAAATAATGGAAGAGAAAAAACACCTTGACCATGTTGGAAAAAAGATTATCCCGGTAGCTGAGGCTGAAGGCGGAAACTACGTCGTTATTGATCTTGATCGAAATCAAGCGGTCTACTTCTGGGATCATGAAGAGCCAGGAAATATGACAAACCTGGCAAACAATATCTATGAATTCTTAGAAAAACTAACACCCTTCAACCCTAATGATGTTGAGTTAAAAGAAGGGCAAGTTGAGTCAGCATGGATTGACCCTGATTTTTTAAAAAACTTAAAATCATAATTAATATGATCATGGAGTTTAGGATGATAGATTTCTGAGATGACAAAACCGATGCAACATCGAACAAAAACTTCGGCACTCTACTATTTCTAGACCGACCACCTCGGCACGCCCTTGGAGCTCGCCGGCAGCGACGGAAACCTCGCCTGGATCGGCCAATACCGCGCCTGGGGCAAGCTCACCTGTCGGCGTCCGAGCTATTAGTCCGTAAATCATCGAAACAGACTCTCCTTACCCACGCTACGGGCTCACCGGCATCGGCGAACGGACCCATCAGGCCGCGATGGGCCGGTCGAGTACTGGCGCCCCGCACACGAAACGGGCGTCCTTCTCGTGAAGGGCGCCCGTCATGACATCGCTCTTTGGGCGGAAGATTGCCGCCCATATCTCTTACAGGGCTTTCACCAGGTCCTCGATATCGCTGTGAGCCTGGGTCAGGGCCGCTTCCTTGGCGTCTTCACCCATGTTCAGACCCTCGGCGAACACGCTGTCGAGCTGCTTGATGCCGATCAGCCCCAGCATGTGGGTGATGTGCGGCGTCTGGGTATCCATGGCGGTACCGGCATACTTGCCGCCGCGGGCACCGAGCAGGATGGCACGCTTACCTTCCAAAAGCCCAACCGGACCCTTCTCGGTGTAGCGGAAGGTCTCGCCGGCGCGCAGGATACGGTCGAACCATGCCTTGAGCTGAGACGGAATCCCCAGGTTGTACATGGGGACCGCAAGCACGATCACGTCGTTACCGCGCAGCTCGTCGAGTAGCGCATCGGAGCGAGCGGCCAGCTCGACCTGAGCCGGTGTACGCTCGTCGGCGGCGACCTGCCAGCTACCCAACTCGTCGATGCCCAGGTGCGGCAAGTCGTCGGCCACCACATCACGAGTGGTCACCGCGATATCGTCTCGCCGCTTGGCCAGGCGCTGGAAGTGACGAGCAAGCCCGATGGACTGACCGCTGTCGCCGAGAATGGATGAGGTGATCAGTAGAATGCGAGTCATCATGGGCCTCCTGGGCCGTTGTTGAACCATGACGCGCATCATATCCGCTAATTTTTTCGACAAAAAGCGCAAATAACCGGGGAGTTCGTTCGATAAAAACGAATCAAGTTGACCGAAGCTCGCCCCCCGGTCGACGAGTCGCCGCGCTCGCCAGCGGCGCCCGCGGTGCCTCTCCTCTGCCCTGCCGGCGTGGTTCAAGGCCCGGGCACCCCTGGCCATATTGCCCCCGGTAGAACGGTCGAGCCCGCGATAGCCGTGACGCCTGCCCTTATCGTTGCGACCTATCGTCGGCCCCGCTGGCTTCGCGTCAGGGGGCGATGCCCTGGCCACAGCCCTTGAACTGGCGGCCGTTGATGTCCAGCGTGACCCGCGCCGGCCATGGCGTGCCGGCCATGTCGTCGAAGCAGGCCCGGGACTCGACGCGCAGCTTGAATGGGGCGTCGGCGCGACCGCTTTGCAGGATCACCCGGCCCTCTCCGTTATCCAGCGTGGTGACCCGGTACGGCAGGCTTACCTTGCGCTCACCGTAGTCCAGGGTCAGGTCGATACGCGGCACGTCGTTGGCCAGGCTCAGGTGCCAGCCGGGTTCATTGCCGCGGGCGAAGAACATCACGCCGGGCTTGTCGCTGCGACGCAGCGAATCGCGCCGGGTATTGGCCTGACATTCCAGACGTCCACGAGAGCTTTCCACCACCAGCTCATCGCCCTTGTCCCAGGCGCTGATCTCGCCCTTCTGGTAATGGCTGCCACTGGCGACCACGGCCTGGGACAGTTGCTCGGCGCCATGGGCACTCCACAGGCGCAGCGCTTCAGGCTGCGCGGCGGTGATCACGTCCTGAGACGGTGCACAGCTCCAGCCGACGAAACTGGTGGCATCGCCGATAAACAGCAGCGATGGCAACAGCGGCGCCTTGGCCTCGCCTCCGGATACCGTGCTGGACGCTCCCCCGGCCGAGGCATTTCGATCCTCTAGCGTCGGCGAGCCACTCGGCGCCGAAACGCAGCCGGCGAGCCACAGCACACCGACAATGGCAGATAGGGGACGCAACAAGGATCGAGACATGACGAGCTCCTGACGACACAGTAAGAGGACGATGAACTACCACAAAAAGCGGGCGGGAGGCTCACTTGCCCTCCCGCCCGCTACCTTACCAGCCCTGGCCGCATGCCGTTACTCAGGCGTGGCGACGGCGCAAAATCCGCGCGGCCTCAACCATGTTGGCCAGCGCCGGTTCGACCTCCGACCAGGCTCGGGTCTTGAGCCCACAGTCGGGGTTGACCCACAGTCGCTCCAGGGAAATCCGCTCGGCGGCCTTCTCCATCAACGCAACCATCCAGTCGACGTCGGGCAGATTCGGTGAGTGAATGTCGTAGACGCCCGGCCCGATTTCGTTGGGGTAATCGAAGTCGCGGAAGGCATCCAGTAGTTCCATGTCCGAGCGCGAAGTCTCGATGGTAATGACGTCGGCATCCAGGTCGGCGATGGACTCGATGATGTCATTGAACTCCGAATAGCACATATGGGTATGAATCTGGGTGGCATCGGCCACGCCGGATGCCGACAGACGGAAGGCTTCCACCGCCCAGGCAAGGTACTCGCCCCAGGCCGCGCGGCGCAGAGGCAGGCCTTCACGCAGTGCCGGCTCATCGATCTGGATGGCGTGGATGCCGGCGGCCTCGAGATCGCAGACTTCATCACGCAGGGCCAGCGCGATCTGGCGGCAGGTCACCGAGCGCGGCTGATCATCGCGCACGAAGGCCCACTGCAGCATGGTCACCGGCCCCGTCAACATGCCCTTCATCGGCGCGTTGGTCAGTGACTGAGCGTACTGGCTCCAGGCCACGGTCATCGGCGCGGGGCGGGCGACATCGCCGAACAGGATCGGCGGCTTGACGCAGCGCGACCCATAGCTCTGAACCCAGCCGAAGCGCGTGAAGGCGTAACCGTCGAGCTGTTCGCCGAAGTACTCGACCATGTCGTTGCGCTCGGGCTCGCCGTGGACCAGCATGTCGAGCCCCAGCGTTTCCTGAATCTTGACCGCGTACTCGATCTCCGCCTTCATCTGCGCTTCGTAATCGCTTGCCGGCAGGTCGCCAGCCTTGAACCGACGGCGCGCGGCACGAATCTCGGCGGTCTGGGGAAAGGAACCGATCGTCGTGGTCGGAAACAGCGGCAACCCGAGCACCCGGCGCTGCGCTTCGCCACGCGTGAGATAGGCACTGTGGCGTTGGGTATCGGCATCGGTCAGTGCCGCCAGGCGGGTCGCGACCTCGGGGCGGTGGATGCGCGGCGAGGCCTGGCGCGACGCCTGTGCCTGACTGGCCGCCGCCAGACGTGCTTCGTCCTCGGCGCCGAGGCGGCCGCCCAGGGCTCGGGCCAGGATCACGGTCTCATCAAGCTTCTGGCGAGCGAAGGCGAGCCAGCTCTTGAACTCGGCATCGAGCTCGGATTCCCGTTCCAGGTCGACGGGCACGTGCAGCAGCGAACAGCTCGGTGCGATCCACAGCCGCTCACCGAGGCGTGCCTGGGCCGAGGCAAGCTCGTCACGCAGCCGAACCAGGTCGGCGCGCCAGATGTTGCGGCCATCGATGGCACCCACCGACAGCACCTTGTGGGGCAGCAGGCGGTCGATCAGGACGTCGACGTCCTGGGGGGCACGCACGGCATCGATATGAAGCCCCGCCACCGGCAGCCCCACCGCCAGCGACAGGTTGTCGCCCAGCCCCCCAAAGTAGCTGGCGACAAGCAGCTTGACCGGGGCTGCCTGGAGGCTGTGGTAGGCGCGTTCATAGGCACTCTGCCAACTCGCCGGAAGGTCCTGGGCCAGGGCCGGTTCATCGAGCTGTACCCACTCGACCCCAAGATCCGCCAGACGCACCAGAATCTCGTCATAGACGCCGATCAGGCCATCGAGCAGGGTCAGGCGATCGAAGACCGCATCGCCGCGCTCCTTGCCAAGCCACAGCCAGGTCAGCGGGCCGGTCAGCACGACCTTCAGTGGATGTCCGAGCGACTTGGCTTCTTTCACTTCGTCGAACAGACGGCTGCCGGCCAGGCGGAACTCCTGGTTGGGGTGCAGCTCCGGCACCAGGTAGTGATAGTTGGTATCGAAGTACTTGGTCATCTCGCAGGCGGCGGCGGGCTCGCCGCTGGGCGCCCGCCCCCGGGCCATGCGAAAGGCGGTGTCGAGATCGACCTCCCCGCGGGCGACTTCATCCTCGGCGGCGAAGCGCTTCGGCACGGCACCGATCAGGGTGGAAACGTTCAGGACCTGATCATAAAAGGCAAAGTCGCCCACGGTGATCATGTCCAGGCCGGCGTCACGCTGGTCCTGCCAGTGGCGCAACCGCAGCTCGCGGCCCGCCTGCTCAAGGGCGCTGCGATCGATGTCACCCTTCCAGTACGCCTCGGTGGCGCGCTTGAGTTCGCGGTCGGCGCCGATGCGAGGATAGCCGAGAACATGAGAAATAGTCATGATTAACCCTTGAGACCATGAATGATACGACGAAGTGTCGCTGGCCAGCAGGGGGTGAATCAAACTAAACTTACTAATCTTTACTATGAAAGCAGCTCACGATCATGCTTGAACTCCGCCATCTGCGCACCCTGGTCGCACTGCGCGACGCCGGCTCCCTGGTGGAAGCCGCCGAGCGGGTCCACTTGACCCAGTCCGCCCTCTCCCATCAGCTCAAGGATCTGGAGGAGCGCCTGGGCAACCCGCTGTTCCTGCGCAAGACGCGGCCGGTCGAGTTCACCCGAGCCGGCCTGCGCCTGCTGGCTCTGGCCGAGCAGGTCCTGCCCACGGTGCGAATGGCCGAGCGTGACCTGGCCAGGCTCGCCGGCAACGAGCAGGGCCGCCTGCACATGGCCATCGAGTGTCATAGCTGCTTTCAGTGGCTGATGCCAACGGTGGATCACTTCCGCGACCACTGGCCGGAGGTGGAAATCGATATCCCCGGCGGCCACCACTTCGATCCGTTGCCGGCGCTCGCACGGGAGCACCTCGACCTGGTCATCACCGCCGATCCCCAGCCGCTGTCCGGGGTGCACTACGAGCCGCTATTCCGCTACGAGGGGCTATTGGCGGTGGCTCGCCAGCACTCCTTGGCGGGTCGGCCCTATGTAACGCCAAAGGATCTCGCCGGCGAGACCCTGATCACCTACCCGGTGGAACGCACGCGACTGGATGTCTTTACCCAGTTTCTGGACCCTGAGGGGGTCACGCCAAAGGAAGTGCGTACCGCCGAGTTGACCATCATGATGATGCAGCTGGTGGCCAGCGGGCGCGGGGTCTGCGCTCTGCCCAACTGGGCGCTGACCGAATACCTGGAAAGGGACTATGTGAAGGCGGTAGGACTCGGCGAGACCGGGGTCTGGAGCACGCTGTTTGCGGCGATACGTGAGGAGACCCGCGATGCCCCCTGGATGGAAGACTTTCTGCGTACCGCCAGGGAAACGTCCTTCGCGGTGCTCGAAGGCATCAAGCCGGCCTGACTGGGCGCCACGGCACGTGCCGCCCTCAGTCTCGGCGTCGCGGCAGTATCAACGTAAACCTCGCACCGTGTAGCGTCGGGCTCTCGTCGACCATGACGCTGCCGCCGTGCCAGGCCATGATCTTCTGCACGATGGAAAGGCCAAGGCCATAGCCACCAGAGCGCCGAGTGCGGCTGTCATCGAGTCGGGCAAAAGGCTTGAAGATGTCCTGGCGAGACCGCGCTGGCACCCCTTCTCCGTCGTCTTCCACTTCCACGCGCACCAGCCGCGCCTCTCGCTGCAGGCTGACCCTCACCCGCCCATGGGCATGCCGACAGGCGTTACCAACTAGGTTCTGGATCGCCCGCTGCAGATAACGCGAATCGGCCGACACGTCGATCTCGGCCCCGGCGGCGAGCTGAACGTCGAGGTGCCCATGCAGCGGCATCAGCGATTCGATCACGCGTTCGCAGGTCTCGCGCAGGGCCACCGGCGACGGCGTCGGTTCGACGCCATTGATCGTCTCACTGTCCAATCGCGCGTAGGTCAGGATTTCATCGATCAGGTCATCGAGCTCGTCGATATCACCATCGACGCCCTGGAGTTGGCGCTGAACCAGGGTGTCTTCAGACATGTCACCGACCATCTGCACGGCAAAGCGAATCCTGGCCACCGGCGTACGCAGTTCGTGGGAGACCGCACGAATCATGTCCTGCTGGGCACGCAGCAATGTCTGTACCTGGGAGGCCATGCCGTTGAACGCCATGCCCACCCGTCCGAGAAAATCACCGCTCTCGACCTTGACCCGCGTGTCCAGTCGGCCGTTGGCCAGACGGGTAGCAGCCATCTCCAGGCGTGACATGCGCGCCTCGATGCCGCGAACGATCAGGTAGATGACGATGGCAAGTGCCGCCATCAGCAGCACCAGCAGCGATACCAACAGGGCCGGCGGCAGCGTTTCATAAGCGGCCATCGGCCCGACCGTCAGCCAACAGATCGGCTCGCCGGGAGGGGACAGCTCCATGAACAGCATCACCGACCAGCGCTCGGGCAACAGCCGCAACTGGACTTCCCCGTTGGAGAGTCGCTCGAGCTGGCGAGCGTCGAGTTCGGCCGGCGGCTCTCGGCTCAAGGCAATATTGAGTCCAGACTCGGCCAGAAAATCGAGCCGCTCCATGCGATGTTCGGCCTTGACGCTGGTCAGCCAAGTGCCCGCCAGGAGAGTCAAACCACGCAACTGGCGCTCCGAGAGACCGACCATGGAAACTTCCAGCACCGCCTCCCCGCTGGGAATCATGCGCTGAAACCGCCAGCCATGCTCGCCGTCGTTATGCACCAGCACGCCGCCACGCTGCAAGCGGATCCGAGTGAAATAGCTAGGCGACAGGGCCGCCATGGGGACCAGCCGAAACGACATGTCGAGGGCTTCGGCGTGGCCTTGCAACCAGGCCTTGCGCTGATCCATCGGCAAGTCGTCGACGATCTCGGTCAACAGCCGCAGCGGGGCAGCGGCCAGCGACTCCCGGTACTGCTCGATACGGATCTTGTCGATCAGGGCAAGCCCCGCCATGGCCACCCCAAGCGCCAGTACCAGGGTCACCGCCAACATGACGTAGACCCTTAGAAAGGTACTGTCAGCCAGGGTTCTACGCATCGACTCAGTGGTCCTTGACGAACAGGTACCCCTTGCTCCTCACCGTCTTGATACGATGGGGATGATGAGGATCGTCGCCGATCTTGGGACGAATACGAGACACGCGCACGTCGATGGAGCGATCCTGTCCGTCGTAGCGAATACCACGCAGCTGGGAAAATATCTCTTCGCGGGTCAGCACCCGCCCGGCATGACTGGCCAGCAGCCACAGCAGGTCGAACTCGGCGCTGGTCAGTTCGATCCGCTCGCCCTTGAGCCAGGCTTCCCGAGTCGAATTGTCGACCTCGAGATCGGAGAACGTCAATCGGCTGTCGCCACCGTTGTCGCTGGCATCCAGCCGGCGCAGCAAGGCGCGCATGCGCGCCAGCAGCACTCGGGGCTGAACCGGCTTCGGCACGTAGTCATCGGCGCCCATCTCGAGACCCAGGACCTGATCCATGTCATCGGTGCGAGCGGTCAGCATCAAGATCGGACCCGGGTAGTCACTGCGGACCCGACGGCAGATCGAGAGGCCGTCTTCACCCGGCAGCATCAGGTCCAGAATCACCAGGTCCGGCTGTAGGGCAAGAATTCGCTCCACTCCCTTGCCGCCGTCATCTTCCAGCGAGACACGAAAGCCATTGGCTTCCAGGTAGTCCCGGGTCAGGCCGGCGAGGCGTTCATCATCTTCGATGATCAGCACATGATCCTGCTCACGTTGATCCAGGCGATCTTCCATAGAGTCTTCATTCCTTCAGCGGTCTCGACGCGCTATCCACACTAGCCACACCGCTACGGGCGAGCAATGTCACAAGCTTTCACACAAGGATACCCGAAATTTCTCGCTGCGCCTGCGCCTTCAGCACACTGCCACAACCGCGCCACCACGGGCGCTTCGGCGGTGGCCCCATTTGATCCCAGTTTGAACACAGTCCATCCACAAGGTTATCCACTTGATGAGTGCCAAAAACCACACTATCTTGTGTTCCAAATCAAATGAGGCACCACATCATGTGTCTCTAGCAATCACACCCGCGACTGTCAACCACCGCTTTCCGGCATGGGTGGCAGCGTAGAAATCCCCAGGAAGGAGCCTCGGCGCCATGGACACCCTCGCATCCCCGGACCGCTCGTCCGTCTCCGTCACTGCACCTCAGACCTTGCGCGTGATCAAGCGCACTGGCGACGTGGCGCCCTTCGACGCCGGCAAGATCGCAGTCGCCATGAGCAAGGCCTTCATTGCGGTGGAAGGAGACAACGCGGCCACGTCATCCCGCGTCCGCGACCTGGTCAAGGAATCCGCCGATGCCATCGCCAGGGCCTTCGCTCGGCGCATGCCCGACGGCGGTACTGTCCATATCGAGGACATTCAGGACCAGGTCGAACTGGCGCTGATGCGTAGCGGCGAGCAAAAGGTCGCCCGCGCCTATGTCCTGTACCGCGAGGAGCACACCCGTGCCCGCGAGCGCCAGGACGCCAGCGGCATCGAGAAGCCCCACCCGACCCTGAACGTGACCGCTCTGGACGGCAGCGTGCGTCCGCTCGATCTGGGCCGGGTCGAGACGCTGGTGTTCGATGCCTGCTCGGACCTGGAAAACGTCGATCCCAACAAGATCGTCCAGGACTCGCTGAAGAACCTGTATGACGGCGTGACCATCGACGGCGTCTCCCAGGCGTTGATGATGACCGCCCGTACCCTGGTCGAGAAAGACCCCAACTACACCTACGTCACCGCTCGCCTGCTGCAGGACAACCTGCGCCGTGAAGCGCTGTCGTTTCTCGACATCGCCGAAGACGCGACCTATGGCGACATGGCCGAGCTCTACAAGCCGGCCTTCGTGCGCTACCTCGAGCGCGGTATCGAGTTCGAGCAACTCGACCCGGAACTGGCCAACTTCGACGTCGAGCGTCTCGGCGAAGCCCTCGACTATACCCGCGACAACCAGTTCACCTACCTGGGCCTGCAGACCCTCTATGACCGTTACTTCATCCATCGCGATGACGTACGCTATGAGCTGCCTCAGGTGATGTTCATGCGTGTGGCCATGGGCCTTGCGCTGAACGAAGACGACCGCGAAGCCCGCGCCATCGAGTTCTACGAACTGCTGTCGAGCTTCGACTACATGTCGTCGACGCCGACCCTGTTCAATGCCGGCACCGTCAGAAGCCAGCTATCGAGCTGCTACCTGACCACCGTGCCTGACGACCTTGACCAGATCTACAGCGCCATCCGCGACAACGCCCTGCTGTCCAAGTGGGCCGGCGGTCTCGGCAACGACTGGACGCCAGTGCGAGCCCTGGGCTCCTACATCAAGGGTACCAACGGTAAATCCCAAGGCGTCGTGCCCTTCCTCAAGGTGGTCAACGACACCGCCGTGGCCGTCAACCAGGGGGGCAAGCGCAAGGGGGCTGTGTGTGCCTACCTCGAAACCTGGCACCTGGACATCGAGGAATTCCTCGAGCTGCGCAAGAACACCGGTGATGACCGTCGCCGCGCCCACGACATGAACACCGCCAACTGGGTGCCGGACCTGTTCATGAAGCGCGTCTTCGACGATGGCGACTGGACCCTGTTCTCGCCGTCCACCTGCCCGGACCTGCACGACCTGTACGGCGTCGCCTTCGAGAAGCGCTACCAGGAATATGAAGAGATGACGCGCAACGGGCAGCTCAAGCTGTTCAAGCGCGTCAAGGCCAAGGACATGTGGCGCAAGATGCTCTCGATGCTGTTCGAGACCGGCCACCCGTGGATCACCTTCAAAGATCCGTGCAATATCCGCAGCCCGCAGAGCCACGCCGGTGTCGTGCACAGCTCCAACCTGTGCACCGAGATCACCCTGAACACCTCGGTCGATGAGATCGCGGTGTGCAACCTGGGGTCGATCAACCTGGCGCAGCACATCACCGACGGCAAGCTCGACGACGACAAGCTCAAGAAGACCGTACGCACCGCCGTACGGATGCTCGATAACGTCATCGACATCAACTACTACGCGGTGCCCCAGGCCAAGAACTCGAACTTCAAGCACCGTCCGGTGGGCCTTGGCATCATGGGCTTCCAGGATTCGCTCTACGCCCAAGGCATCGCCTACGCCAGCAACGAGGCCGTGGACTTCGCCGACCGCTCCATGGAGTTGGTCAGCTACCACGCCATCGAAGCCTCCAGCGACCTGGCCGCCGAGCGCGGCAGCTACCAGAGCTTCGACGGCTCGCTGTGGAGCCAGGGCGTGCTGCCCATCGACTCCATCGACAAGCTCAAGGCCGAGCGCGGCGAGAAGTACATCGAGGTCGACACCAGCCAGACCCAGGACTGGGACCGCATCCGCAACAAGGTGGTGGCCCAGGGCATGCGCAATTCCAATGTGATGGCCATCGCCCCGACCGCGACCATCTCGAACATCTGCGGCGTGACCCAGTCGATCGAGCCGACCTATCAGAACCTGTTCGTCAAATCGAACCTGTCTGGCGAGTTCACCGTGGTCAACTCTTACATGGTCAATGACCTCAAGGAGCGCGGTCTGTGGGACGAGGTCATGATCAACGACCTCAAGTACTACGACGGCAGCGCCCAGCCCATCGATCGCATTCCGGAGGATCTTAAGGCGAAGTACGCCACCGCCTTCGAAGTCGAGCCGAGATGGCTGGTCGAGGCTGCCTCGCGTCGCCAGAAGTGGATCGACCAGGCTCAGTCGCTGAACCTCTACATCCAGGGTGTGTCCGGCAAGAAGCTCGACGTGACCTACCGCATGGCATGGTTCCGTGGTCTCAAGACCACCTATTACCTGCGCGCCCTCGGCGCTACCTCGGTGGAAAAATCCACCGTCGACCGCGGCAACCTGAACGCCGTGAGCAACGGCTCTGCCGCCCCGACGCCGAGCGCGGCACCGGCGTCCCAGCTTGACGCCGGCCCGACAACTCCGCCGGCACCACAAGAGCCCCGCGGCATCGATGACTTCTTGACCGGCAAGGGCGGCCAGCGCCCGCCGTCGGCCGGCGAGATCGACGAGCTAGGCTGCGAGGCCTGCCAGTAAACCGGCGAAAAACCTGACGCTGAAAGCGGCCCGTCCCGATTGACGGCCGGGCCGCCAGCAGCCTTCGCCAGGGCTTCTCGAGAGAGCCCTGGGAGAGCGCCACACGAGAGCGCCCTGGATGGCTTGGCTGGTGAACAACGCTTTAGCGGGCCGTGACGCCCCCTCAATTTCACGCCGGCACCTTCCTATCAGGCCGCCGGCCCCGTCTGAAAGACGATCGGGAGAGAACACATGCTGAACTGGGACGAGTTCCACGAAGACGATACCGCCACGGCCCCAGCGCCGCAGGCCAAGAGTGCGCCGCAGGCCAAGAGTGCGCCTCAGACCAAGGCTGAGCCGAAGCCTCAGCCGGAAGGTGCCGGCGTCGAGGAAAGCGCGGGCAACTACACTGCCGGCAACGACAGAGCGAGCAACTACGGCGTCGCCGACGAAGACCGCATGGCCCGGGCGCGCAAGTCGCTTGAAGAGCTCGACGTGGCCGCCGGGCTGGAAGAGCTCGAGATGGGCGCGGCGCGCATCGAGGTCGACGACAAGAAGATGATCAATGCCCGCGCCGACCTGAACCAGCTGGTACCGTTCAAGTACGAGTGGGCGTGGCAGAAGTACCTGGACGGCAGTGCCAACCACTGGATGCCCCAGGAAGTGAACATGAACGCGGACATCGCGCTGTGGAAAAGTCAGGACGGCTTGACCGCCGACGAACGCCGCATCGTCGAGCGTTCACTGGGTTACTTCTCCACCGCCGATTCACTGGTCGCCAATAATCTGGTGCTCGCGGTCTACCGCCTGATCACCAATCCGGAGTGCCGCCAGTACTTGCTGCGCCAATCCTTCGAGGAAGCGATCCACACCCACGCCTATCAATACTGCGTGGAGTCACTCGGCATGGATGAAGGCGAGGTCTTCAACATGTACCGCGAGGTGCCGTCGGTGGCTGCCAAGTCCGCCTGGAGCCTCAAGCACACCCAGTCACTGTCGCGTCCAGACTTTCACACCGGCACCGACGAAACCGACCAGGAGCTGCTGCGCAACCTGGTGGCGTTCTACTGCGTCACCGAAGGCATCTTCTTCTACTGCGGTTTCAGCCAGATTCTGTCCATGGGCCGGCGCAACAAGATGACCGGCGTCGCCGAACAGTTCCAGTACATCCTGCGCGACGAGTCGATGCACCTGAACTTCGGCGTCGACATGATCAACCAGATCAAGATCGAGAACCCGCACCTGTGGACGCCGGCGTTCCAGGACGAGTGCACCCAGATGATCCTCGAGGGCACCGAGCTCGAGATCGACTACGCTCGCGACACCATGCCCCGTGGCGTGCTCGGCATGAACGCCGCGATCATGGAAGAGTACCTGCACTTCATCTGCAACCGCCGCCTGGCCCAGATCGGCCTGAAGGAGCAGTTCCCGGGAGCCAAGAACCCGTTCCCGTGGATGAGCGAGATCATCGATCTGCGCAAGGAAAAGAACTTCTTCGAGACCCGCGTCACCGAGTATCAGGTGGGTGGCGCACTGAGCTGGGATTAAGGTGAGCGTTGCTGCGCCCCGAGCCTTCCTGGCGAACCGCTTGGCGGCGCAGCGTACGTTCTCGGCACAAAGCAACACACCGTTGTATCGGGAGGGCGTCATGGATTATCGCTCGGCCAGGTTGCTGAACCGGTTTGCCGCCGGCGCGAGGCCCTACAAGCGCCTCTCGTCGCGTTCCCGAAATTGCAGGCTCTGCCGTCATGGCAGAGCCTGTTTTGCGTCTGCCTCTCGACACAGCATCCCCACAGTCCCTTCGGCAGATCCGCTCAGCAGTCACAGAGCACCCGACCAAACCGTATCGAGCAACAAGAGAAATCACAGGAACCGTCGATAGCACAACGTTGAAGCGTCCATCCATGCGAGTCACCCAAGGAGGGCATCAAGATGCCTGAATTTGACCATCATCCTCGTGACGCCCGGGCCTGGCAGTCGGCCCTGGACCAGGCACTCACCGCCCACGGCGGCGAACGCGCCCTGGCCCGCTACGATCACCTCGCCCACGCCTTTCCCGCGCCGGAATACGATCCTCGCGACGAGGCCCACCCGCACCTGAATCTGGATGCGCTAAAGCGCTGGGCGCTGTATCGCGGCTGGCGGGCCCAGCCAGACACCGAACGCATGGGTGCGGCGAGCACGCCACCGATTCGCTTCACCCGCCTAGCACGCTCGAGGAGACAGTTCACCAGTCATTGACACGTCCATCCGCTGCGAGGTGTGTCATAGGCTCTTGAATGCCCCGCGACGGAGCCCGGCGATAACTCCCCTGACCACAGCCACCAAGGTGTGGTCAGGGTTGGCAATGCGCGAGTCTGGCCGTTGTCATGCGGTGATCTTGCGGCAGCCGTTCTAGCGCGCATGATGCGCCGAGTGCTTTCCAGCCAGGCTCGACGCCCTGGTTGGCCCTAACGCGAGACCAGCAGGCGTGCCCGTGGCTCGACCAGGATCACATCGTGCATGGCGCTGCGCATGGCTTCGCCGACACAGGCGCCCGGGCGAGAAAAGTGCAGTGCGGCCAATCCCTTGAGGTTGCCACCGACCAAGACATCGTGACAGCCGGCATTTTCCAGCAGCGTGGCCAATGCCTGTGATGACAAGCCCTCAGGCAGCGTGAACGTCAGTTCAAAATCGTGTTCCGACATGGTCTGGCTTCCTCCATGAGCCGCGCTCGCCCACAACAAGCGGGGCCAAGGTGGCCGGTTGAAGCCACCTTCCGCGGTGACTAGGTGATGTGTCACCCAGTCTGGCTCGTCGATGCCTCCCGCCAACACTGTCCCGATGACGTAGAAGCGCGGACGAGCACTAGGTCGTCGGTATTTTCTTCTGACATCGACCGATCCGGCCGCTGCCCACCAGCATGCCAAGGGTGATGAGACCCGCGGCAAGGGCCAACCACACCGTGAGCTCGGCGTAGCCGGTAACGACCAGTACCAGCGTCGAGAGCAGCGGCGTGAAGTAGGCCAACAACCCAAGCAAACGAAGGTCACCCTGCTTGACTCCAACATCCCAGGTAAAGAAGGCACTGCCCACCGGGCCTAGGCCCAGTCCGATGACGCCGAGCCAGGCGCTGCCCTCGGGCCAGCGCGTGGTCTCGAAGGCCAGATGACAGGCTCCCGCGAGTACCGCCGTGCCCAGGCAAAAGCCCCCTACCGCGGCGGTGGGAACATGGCGCGCCGCCCGCGACAACACCGAATACCCACTCCAGACGAAGGCGCAGGCGAAGGCGGCGCCATAGCCCAGCAGGCTGCCGCCTGCATTGACATCGCCCCCCACCAACAAGGCAGCGCCGGCGAACCCGAGTAGACTGCCGACGACGTGGAATGCCCGCAATCGCTCACCGGGCAGCAGTGCCACAAACAACACAATCAACAGCGGCCAAAGGTAGGCGATCAACCCGGCGTTGGCCGCCGGTGCGTTCTGCTGGGCAACAAAATAGAGCGCGTGATAGCCGAACAGGCCGCCGACACCAAGCGCCCAGATCCTGGGAGGCTGGCGCATGGTGTCGACGAGCGACTGGCCACGCAGCCCAAGCCAGACCAGAAAGCATGCGAAGGCGACGGTGAAGGCCAGGGCCGTCAGCAGAAACGGCGGGACCGGCCCCGAAAACTGCGTCAACGCCGCCAACAGCGCCCAGTTCACTACCGTGGTGGCGCCGATCAGGGTCGCGCGCCTGGCGCTCGCGCCCTCAGTGGCTTGAGAGGAAGAGCCTTCAGCGGGTGTGGAAGAGCCTTCAGCGGTTCGAGACGAAGAGCTTTCAATGGCCCGAGACGAAGCGCCATCGGTGCCTGGCCGTTGGCCCTGAGGGTGCTGGTCGGACGAACGTCCGGGGGTATCGATCACGGGAGACACTCCATCGAGAGAACCTGCCCTCAGTCTGCTCGTGCCAGGTCTCTGAGACTTGTCGATTCCTGACCATTGTCCTCCTCGCTCAGGCAGGCTGCCATGCGCTCGGCCCGCCACTGACGAGGAGCCTGGTCGTGCTGGCGCCGAAACACTCGGGAGAAGTGAGCAGAATCGGCAAAGCCGCAAGCCAGGGCAATATCGGTCAATGACGCATGCCGGTCCTGCATCAAGCGACGAGCCAGGGCCAGGCGCTCGCGAGTCAGCCAGGCGTACGGGGAACACCCCACCAGCGCACGAAACTGACGGGCGAAGGCGGCTTCGGCAAGGTGGCAGCGCGCCGCCATGTCGGCAACTCGCCAGGGGCTTGCCAGGTCGGCGCGAACGAGCGGAAGCAATTCGATCAGGCGCAGCCGGTGGCCTCCCACGCGGCGACCCAAACCACGAGCGACACTGTCCTCGACCCGGGACAGCCAGCGTGCCAGATCACAGGGGTGGGCGAGCAGTGCAGGGGCCTGGGCGGCCACATCCGCGGGCAAACGCAGCGTCCGGCCCCCCACTGAGCCGTCGAACAACGCACTCAGTTCGAGGCTTTCACACCAGCGTTGCGGAAGATCCAGCACGAGTATTCGGTTGGCGCACGGCGCCAGATAATGGTGCGATGAGAGCGCCGGGACAGCGGCCAACACGCCCTCGGTTACATGGCTCGAGCGTCCTTCGACCTCGAGCTCCACACCGCCCGAAAGGCCCAGCAACAGCTGATGAAATCCGTGGCGGTCACAAAGCACCCTGTCGGGATAGGCACGGGGCTCGACCATGGGAACATTCATTTCGGGCATCTTGCGACCATCGCCTCCGACCAGGAGCTGCAGTGTGTCATGTCAGGGGGGCCGTTCGTCTATCGTGAAAAAAACCGGCGCCCCGCCGCGGCTTGTCTGCGGCGTTCTCCCTTTCCTTGTCCTTTCCTCGCACGCCGTGACATGGATCAACGAACGCGCGCCTTGGAAGAATATCGCTTTTCATTTGCATTGCGATGGTAGCGACGGGGGCGTAGCGTATGGGTGTCGTCTCTTACACTGTTTGCAGGAGGCCAGTCATGGCGCAAGACAAGAGCGTAATCAAGAGGGTTTACGTGCCAACTCATGTAAAGCAGCTACCGAACGGCGACCGCGTCACCGTCCCCGGCCACTACAAGACCCCGCCGCCGCGCTGAAAGTGCTTTTCCATCTTGCGACTCGACTTCAATGGTTCTCCCCGATAGGCGAAGGCCGCGCTTTCAGAACACGGCCTTTTTGCTGACAGGCGGTTTCAACAATTGGTATTGCTGGCTCTGTCACCTGGTGGCTGCGGGCGGCTTCAACTTGCGTGCTGCGCCAAGTTCCTTGAGCCATCGTTTGCGCCTCTTGCCCTTCCCTGGCCCATCGCTCACTGGCCCAACGCCCACTGGCCACGGCCTCAGGCCTCAGAAATGGCGCGACACACCCGCCACCAGCCAAGCCCTACCGGAATGCCATAGAGAAAAGCATGCACCAGCAGCTCCTCACCGAGTGCGTAGCCCTGGGAAAGCCCGATATTCAAGTTCCAGGCGCATAGCGCCATCCAGGCCAAGCTAAAGATCCACATGGCAAGATACTGCCGCGACTTGGGACAAAAGCGTAGCAGCAGCAGGACAATGACCACGCCAATGGCGATGATCAACAGCATTCTCATGTTGGCCTCATTTCCAGCAGTTGAGAAATCTCAGCATAGTCTGGACCCTGGCACTACGCCGCCCCTCTCCGTGATCAACACAGAGCCACCAGCCCCTGCGCAAACAGGCACCGCGTTGAGGCTGTCGCGAAACGATCGTCACTCGGGCAAGGCATAGCCGATCACGTAGTCCCCCATCGTGCTGCCGAAGGTGCCATGCCCTCCGGCCGTCACGACCACGTACTGGCGACCGTCATCCCCCCGATAGGTCATCGGCGTCGCCTGGCCGCCAGCGGGCAGGCGCGACTCCCAGAGTTGCTCACCGGTGACCACATCGTAGCCACGCACGTACTGGTCGAGGGTTCCACTCACGAAGGTCACGCCCCCGGCGGTGGTGGTCGGTCCTCCCAGAGCCGGCACGCCTAGCTTGAGTGCCACAGGCAGGTCGAACGGCATGCTGTCCCGGGTGGTGCCATTGCGGTGGCGCCAGGCCACCTTCGGACCGCCTTCCGCGGCCAGGTCGATGCCGGCCACCTCGCCCCACGGCGGCGCCTGACACGGAATGCCCAAGGGCGACAGCAACGGTCCCAACTCCACCGCATAGGGCGCACCGGTATTGGGTTGCAGGCCCTGCTCGCTGGCCGAGCCCTCGCCAGCGCGAACCTGATCACGCGGGATCAGTCTCGAGACGAAGGCCAAACTGTTGGGAGTGGTGAAGATTGCCTGTCGCCGAGGGTCCACGGCGATACCGCTCCAATTGAAGACCCCGACGTTGCCTGGGTAGACAATGCTGCCCTGCAGCGACGGCGGCGTGTACTGGCCGTCATAGCGCAGGGAGCGGAACCGGATCCGGCACATCAGTTGATCCAGCGGCGTCCCACCCCACATATCTCGGCCGGTCAGCGGTGGGGGCACCAGATTGAGCGCCGAGCGGGGCTGGGTAGCCGCGGTCCAATCCCCGTCCACCGCACCCTGGGGCGCCGGCAGTTCGTCGATGGGCACGATGGCGTCACCGGTCTGGCGGTTGAGTACGAAAAGGCTGCCCTGCTTGGTCGGCTGAATCACCGCCGGCACGCTCCTGCCGTTCACGGCGAGATCGATCAGCACTGGCTGCGCCGGCGTGTCCATGTCCCACAAGTCGTGGTGGACAAACTGATGCACCCAGGCGACGCCGCCGGTCTCGAGCTCCAGCGCTACCAGACCTGCGCTGTAACGTTCGTCATTCTCGCTGCGCTCGGCGCCCCACTGGTCCGGCGTGGCGTTGCCCATGGGCAGGTACACCAGACCAAGACGCTCGTCGACACTCATCGGTGCCCAGACGTTGGGAGAATTGCGGGTATAGGCCTGGTCGTCCCCCACGGGGGTAGTCTCGGTCGGATTACCACTGTCCCAGTTCCACACCAGTTCGCCGCTGCGAACGTCGAAGGCACGTACCACACCGGACGGTTCGTCCATCGAGCTGTTGTCGGTCACGTGGCCACCGACGATGATCAGGTCGGCGGTCGCCACGGCCGGCGAGGTAGCGTAGTAGCCGCCGGGGGGAATCTCTCCCATGTTGCGCGTCAGATCGACCTCGCCATCCTCGCCAAAGGAGGTGCAGCGCTCGCCGCTGTCCGCGTTCAACGCGATCAAGCGCGCATCGGCGGTGGGGACGAAGATCCGCCGCGGGCACATCACGTCGGTCTCGCTGATCATCAGTCCGGGGTCGCCTTCGTGTCCGGCGGCGGCTTCGGCGGCATCGATGGGAGCATCGGTTGCGTTGCCGACCTCGTCTTGAGGTTCGATATCAGCAACGCGGGCCACGTCGTAGTAGGTCACGCCGCGGCAGGTCATATGGGCCCAGTGCGAAAAGTCCTCTGCGCCCATGGTGCTGAGCTCCGGGTCGAAGGTCCATTCGGTCTCGCCGGTTTCCGGGTCCAGCGCCTTGACTCGGCTATGGGACGTGCAAATGTAGAGACGGTCGTTGACCTTGAGCGGCGTGTTCTGGTTGGTGATTTCCGGCGGCGAGGTTGGCGTCGCCGTGTCGCCGGTACGAATGCGCCAAACTTCCTGCAACTGCGCGATATTGTCCGGCGTGATTTCATCGAGCGACGAATAATGCGTCGCCGCATTGGTGCCGCCGTAGGCGACCCAGTCATCACTGGCCACCTGATCGGGATTGAGCGGCCCAGGCAGGCTGCTGGCACCGACGGGAGCATCGATACCGGTGGGAGCCATGACCTGACTTGCGATGGCGACACCGATGGCCACCATCACGGAGAATGCCAGGGCCAGACTGCTGAGTATCGACGTCCCCCGACGCCACCAGGGCAGCAACAGCACAACGCCGATCACGCCAAACAGCGCGATGCGGGGAGCCAGTTGCCACCCATCGAACCCCACTTCCCACACCGCCCACAGCGTGGTACCCAGCAATACCACAGCGTAGAGCGCCAGGGCACCGTGGCGACGTGCCATCAGCACGGCGCCACAGAGTACCAAACCAGCGCCGGCAAGCAGGTAGTAGGGGGAGCCTCCCAGCATCAGCAAATAGCCGCCCCCGGCCAACAGCGCAAGGCCCAGCAGCAGGATGAGTGCACCGAGCAGCCGGGCTGGCCACTTGCTTGCGCGTCTAGCGTCCATCGTGATTCCCCTTGTTCGGTCCCTGACACCTGGCTGGCATCGCTACGACGCGGCCTGACGGGAGCGGACTGATGCCAAGCGACGCGCACCCCGGTCCCGATGACAAGCATGGGCGCCACCCGCCGCCCCCATCGCGGAGTCCCCCCATTGGCCTTCTTGCAAAGATGAGAATAGTTGGCCAACCGCGGGCCTGCGACCTGGATTATCGCGACCCCGGCAGGCCGCCCCCCGGCTCGCCACCAACGGTCCTAGCGTCGCCTCTGGCGCCGGGCGGCGACCTCTCTGCGCAAGAGCCCCCGACTTTCCCTTGCCGTGTCACGCAGGCCGCTGTCAGTCGATCATCGACATGGCAGTATAGAGGCTCAAATGTCGACTCCAGGACCGGCCAATGAACTTATACGGCGATACCCGCTCGGGCAACTGCTACAAGATCAAGCTGCTAAGCTCTCTGCTCGACCTGCGTCTGGTCTGGATCGGCATCGACATCATGGCCGGTGATACTCGAGAAGAGGACTTCCTCGGCCGCAACCCCAACGGCAAGATTCCATTGCTGGAACTCGATGACGGCCGCTTTCTGGCCGAGTCCAATGCCATCCTGCATTACCTGGCGGAGGGCAGTGCCTGGTTGTCGACCGATCGCTTCGAGCGTGCCAAGGTGCTGCAGTGGCAATATTTCGAACAGTACAGCCACGAGCCTTATATCGCCGTCGCTCGTTTCATTAACCTCTACCTCGGGCTACCGGATGACAAGCGCGCCGAGTACGAGGCCAAGCAGGCCAGCGGGCACCGGGCGCTGGAAGTCATGGAGCGCCAGTTGGCCAGTACGCCGTTTCTGATCGGACTCCACCCCACGATTGCCGATATCTCGCTCTATGCCTACACCCACGTGGCCCACGAGGGAGGTTTTGACCTTTCGGGCTACCCCGGCATCCAGGCCTGGCTTGCCCGCATCGCTGCGCTGCCGGGCTACCAGGCCATGGGTGAGGATTGACCGGCAGGGCGACCCCGCCGAACGACCGGCGTCGGCGACGCCATGGTGCCTCTGCCGGGTGTGACATCCGATCAACGTGAAAGGAATCGTCTCGCACCTGCGCTACCCTAGTGTTCTCCTGGTCGCTGCCCTGCCGCACCGCCACCTTCGACGTTCTCCCTTCATAAGGATTCCCGGCCGTGGCCGTCAGTTTGCTCGTCAATGCCTTGATCTTCCTCGCTGCGGCGGTGCTGATCGTTCCGATATTCAAGCGCCTCGGCCTGGGCGAAGTCCTCGGCTATCTGGCCGCCGGTGTCGCCATCGGCCCCTCGGCCCTGGGCCTGGTGCCTGACGCCGATGCAGTGCTGCAGTTCTCGCAGGTCGGCATCGTCTTTCTACTGTTCATCATTGGCCTCGAGCTCAAACCTTCGCGTCTCACGCTGATGCGCAAAGCCGTCTTTGGCTTCGGCAGTCTCCAGGTCGCCATCACCACGCTGACACTGGGCCTGACCGCCCTCGCCCTCGGCCTGCCCCCGGTGGCTGCCGCAGTAGTCGGCTTCAGCCTGGGCCTGTGTTCGACACCGCTGGTATTGCACCTGCTGGGCGAGCGCCATGAACTGTCCACTCGTCACGGACGGCATGCGTTTGCCTTGCTGTTGTTTCAGGACATGGCCGCGATTCCCGTACTGGCGGTGATTCCGATTCTCGCCGCCGACTCATTGATGCAAGACGGCGCCGCCCCGATTCTCAAGGAAGTCGTCGTCGCCGTGGCAGCCTTCGTCGGCTTGATCGGCGGCGGGCGACTGCTGCTGCGTCCGTTGTTTCGCCTCGCCGCCGCCACCGGCAGCCGTGAAGTCTTCGCCGGCACCTCGCTGGTGGTCGTAATCGGCGCCGCGCTGCTGATGGAGCTGGCCGGGCTATCGATGGCTCTCGGCGCCTTTATCGCCGGTATCCTGCTGGCCGATTCCGAGTATCGTCACAGCATCGAAGCCGATATCGAGCCCTACCGCGGGCTGCTGCTGGGCCTGTTCTTCATGGCCGTCGGCATGACCGCCAAGATCGAGCTGCTGGCCGCCTCGCCCGGGCTCATTCTCGGCCTGACCGCACTGCTGCTAGCCGCCAAGGGCTTCAGCGTGATCGCCGCGGCCCGAGCCTATCGTTGCGGCTGGCGAGAATCGCTCAACCTCGGCGTACTGCTGTCCCAGGGCGGGGAGTTCGCCTTCGTGGTGCTGACGGCTGCCGGCGGCGCGGCCCTGCTCGACATGTCCCTCGTCAACCTGCTAGTGCTGGTGGTCTCTCTGTCGATGGCCGCCACCCCGATACTGTTCCTCGGCCACGAGCGGCTTATCCGTCCCCGGCTCAAGAAAGCCAAGCCGCGTCGCGAGTTCGACACGCCGGCCGACGACGACTCGCCGCGCATCCTTCTGGCGGGCTTCGGCCGCTTCGGGCAGATCATGGGCCGTGCCCTTCAAGGGCTCGAGATTCCCTACACGGTGCTCGATATCAATGCCGACCACGTCGAGTTCGTGCGCCGTTACGGCAACAAGGTCTACTTCGGCGATGCTACCCGTATCGACCTGCTCGAGGCCGCTGGCGCCGACCGTGCTCAGGTACTCGTGGTGGCCGTGGGAGATCCCGACGTTTCCATGGGGATCGTCAATCGCGTGCAGAAACGCTTTCCCCATCTCAAGATCTACGCCCGAGCACGCAACCGCCACCACGCCCACCTGCTGATGCGGGCCAATGTCTGCTACATCCTTCGCGAACTATTGCCGGCCAGCCTGGAGATGACCCGTGAAGTCCTTATCGGTCTTGGCATTCCTCGCGACCAGGCCCAGCAGACGATCGACACCTTCCGCCCCCATGATGAAGACACCCTGCGCCGCCAGCTCGAGGTGTTCGGCAACGAGAAGAAGCAGATTCAGACCGCTCAACAGGCCGCCAAGGAGCTCGAGGCCCTGTACGAAGCCGATGAGGACATCACGACCCGTGTCGAAGAAGCCCCGCGCCGGAACTGACCATCGAAGACCAGACCGCTCACGACGCCGGGGCCCACCAGTGCGGTAACCGGGCTCGGACCTCCGGCGTGGCGAAGCGGTCGTCCATCAGCACCACCACGCCGGTATCCTCCGGGCCGCGAATGACCCGGCCAGCGGCCTGGACCACCTTGATCAGGCCCGGAATGCGATAGGCATAATCGTCCCCGCGCCCGAAACGAGCCTCCAGGCGCGCTTTCAAGGCCTCCTGGCGCGGGTCATTCGGCGGCAGCCCCAGGGTGGCAATAAAGGCGCCGATCAGCCGGTCGCCGGGTAAATCGATCCCCTCGGCGAAGGCCCCACCGAGCACCGCGAAGGCGATGCCCTTGCCGCCTGGAACAAACGCCGCCAGGAAGGCGTCACGGTCCGCCTCGCCCATGCCTCGGGTCTGGCTGCGCTGCGGGATATCCGGGTGGGACTCGGCCAGCGCTTCGCGCGCCCTCTCGAGGTACGCGAAGCTAGAGAAGAAGGCCAGATAGTGCCCCGGCTGTCGCCGGAACTGGTCGGCCAGGGTGGCAACGATGCCCGGCAATGAGCGTTCCCGATCCCGGTAGCGTGTCGACAGATGACGACACACCCGGACCTTGAGTTGATCGGGATGAAACGGTGACGAGATTTCCTGCCACACGGCCGTCGTCGGCAGGCCCAGCAGGTCACGCTGATAATGCCCCGGCGCCAGAGTCGCCGAGAACAGCACCGTCGCCTGGGCGGCGGCGAACCTCGGCGTCAGAAAGTCGGCAGGAATCATGTTGGCGATGGCAATCCGCGATCGCCCCCGACCGCTGCGCGTCAGCTCCACCAGGGAATGATCGCCGAAGGTCTCCGCCAGGCGCGTGAAGGCCAAGGCATCGAACAGGAAATCGGTCAATGCCGGGGTCGTCGCCTCGGGAAACTCGCCGAGATGATCGCCAATCGCCGCGGTGGCGCCATTGAGTGCACCGACCAGCGCCTCGGGCAGGCGATCCAGCCCGTACCACCGTGGCGCCTGACGGGAGCCAGGCTCCTCGTCGCCATGGGCCAGGGCGACCTCACGCACCCAGCCTTGCCATTCGCGGCCAACCCGGTCCAGCGACCGCTTCAACACCGCCGGAGCCTCTTTGCGCAGGGCATTGAGCTGTCGCTGCTCCAGGTCCGCGGAGTACATGCCACGGGCACGCTCGACCAGATTGTGGGCCTCATCGACCAGCACCCCGAGCTTCCAGCCCTGGGCCAGTGCCAGGCCGTGGAGCATGGCACTGGCGTCGAAGTAGTGATTCACATCCCCCACCGCCACGTCGCACCAACGCGCCATCTCCTGGCCCAGGTAGTAAGGGCAGATGGCATGCTCCATGGCGACTGCTCGCAGGCCCTCACGATCCAGCCAGGCCCGCTCGGCGGCCGCGCGACGCGCCTCAGGCAGTCGATCATAGAACCCTCTGGCCAAGGGACAGGAATCACCGTGGCAAGCCCGGTCCGGGTACTCGCAAGCCTTGTCCCGCGCGGTCAGTTCGATGATGCGAAGCGGCAGCGCCGCCTTGGCACCGAGGCTGCCCAGCGCCTCCAGCGCCAGCCGACGCCCGGACGTCTTCATGGTCAGAAACGCCACTCGGTCCAGGCCCTGAGTTGGCATGGCCTTGAGCATGGGAAACAGGGACGCCAGGGTCTTGCCGATGCCGGTAGGGGCCTGGGCCAGCAATTGACGGCCGGTGGCTGCGGCCTTGTAGACCGCCTCGGCGAGTTCACGCTGGCCAGGACGAAACTCGGCATGTGGGAAGGCCAGCCCCCGGAGCGCGGCATCCCGCCCACGACGATGCTCGGCCTCGCGGTGCGCCCAGTCGTGGTAGCGCTTGGCGTGTTGCTCCAGCTCCTGCCATAGATGATCGGCGTCGGCCTGCTGGGTCAGACGAGTTTCACGCCCCGTCACCAGATCGAGATAGACCAGCGCCAACGTCACCTCTGGCTGGCCCTGCTCGCGGCACCACAGCGCGCCATAGACACGTGCCTGCGCCCAGTGCAGAGCACGCTGATTATCCGCCATACGCTCGAGTCGCCCGCGATGGGTCTTGATCTCCTCGATACAGGTGCCGTCATCGGCGACGCCGTCGATCCGCCCCTGGACGCGCAGACCCGCAACCTCGGCGCTCACCGCGACTTCAGAGCGATACGCATCACCACGCCCGGCCTGCACTCGCGCGTGACCCGCGATGCCTTCACGGGCGCTAGGCGCAGGCGTAAAGCGATGATCGAGATCGCCGCGGCGCGCCGTGAACTCGCACAGGGTTCTCACCGCCACCTTGAGCGGTGAGGCCGACAATGCCACGCCGCCGTCCCTCAAGGCGTCCACACCACATGACAGACCCGCACAGGCATCCCCTGGCGTGCAAAAAAGGTCAGCCAACGTCGCTGGTTATCCTGCAGGCGATCCCCCGGCGCCTTGACCTCGATCATCCGATAGCGCAACTCACCGGGCTCGGCACGGGGAAAGAACTGGATCAGGTCGGGCAGGCCCGCTCGATTAGTGCTCGGATCCACCAGTAGCCGCTCGAAACAGGCCCGGCAATGCTCGGGCGGTAGACAGTCGAGAGCCATCCGGATCAGCGCCTCATCGAGACCGTCCCAGTGAACAAAGGGGTTGGACAGGCCCTGCTTGGCATGCCATGTCGCGAGAATTTTCTCGCGATAGCCGCCGCTTTCGACCTGCGCCAGGGCACGCTCGAACCCTTGTCGACGTCGGGCCGTGAAGTCTTCGCGCCAAAGGTCTGCGGGCGCATGGTGGTAAGGGTGAAAGAAGGCCCCCGGCAAGGGGGCGAACACCACGTCCCAACACAGCAGACCGAACAGGCCAGCGATCAGGGTATTCTCCACGTAGAACACCGGCGCGTCATCGCGGTACAGATGATCACGCACCGCACGCTCGACGCCCCCTGAGGCCTCGAAGTCGCTACGCGGCAATGCCAGGACCACCGTCTCGGTGGCGGCTTCCGGCTCACGAGGCGCCGCCTTGCGCCCAAGCTTGCGCGCCAATCTTGGCAGCAGCCGCGCCAGCGCCTGGTTCTCGGCCTCGCTGACGGGGCCGGCGAGAGCCTGTTCGGCCAACGTCATGGCCGTGTCATGGTCGCCTCGCCGCTCCAGCAACCGTAGCCGCCGGACCCTCGGCTCACCGTTCCCGCCACGGCGATAGCACTCCAGCGCCGTAGCGTCATCCCCCTGGCGCTGGGCGGCCTTCCCAAGGCTCAGCAACAGCCGTACGCGGCGCTGCACTAGCCAGAGGTTGCCTTCCGGCACCTCGGGTAGCATGGCCAGCGCCAACGCCGGTACCAGCCCTTCATCCAATCGCTCTCGCAATGCCTGCAAGGCCAGGTAAGCATCGACCTCGGCACGCCGATGAAACGCCTTCGACGCCTCATCGAAAGCCACCGTCTCGAAGCGCGTCACGCCAAGCTCCGCCAGCACGAAGTCCGACCAGGTCTGGCGCAGGTTGCCGAAGAACATCAGCCGCAGTCGATCGCAGACCGGCATGACAGTGAGCCGCGCCAACGTATCCCGCGTCTGCGGCCACCACGCGCTCATTCGTCGGGAAACGCCACCGCGCTCCGCCTCATCAGTGCCATCGCCCGCTCTCGGGCCGTCGTCGGCTCGTGCCTCATGAACGCCCGGGGCCGGACCGTCACCGGCCTCTTCCATGTCGCTGGAGCGGGTCGGATCAAGCGCTTGTCGCAGCCGAGCCTTGGATACCGCCCCGCCCAATCCGTCTTGGCGCATGCGCTCTGCAAAGGCCTCGCGCAGTTCCGGCAGGCGCAGTTGACCAAACAGTTCATCAAGCCCAATCCGGGGATCGATCTCGGCGAATCCGGCGTCAGCCAACGGCGCCATCGCAGCGGCGCTGTCGCCGATCTCGTCGTAGGCCAATCGTGACACGCGAAACAGCTCGCCCTTGCGCGTGATCATGCGCACCAGCAGCGCTTGGGAGTCATCGGGTAGCGCGGCAAAGCGGTCGAGGAAGTCGCGTTCGGGGGTCGCCAGCAGGTCCTCATAACGCGACTGAACCCAGTCGAGCACGAGCCGGAAATGACGCAGGTAATAGCGGGGATCGTCACGTAAATCCACGAGCGCCACGGTCTGAGGAGCATTCATGTTCCGATGGTACCAGGCTTTGAAATGGATCGAACAGGGCGCCTGGCCCACGCCGCAGGAGCCCGTCGACAGCGACGATCAGACGTCTGTCCCGAGCGCCCAGACCGCCAGTTAACAAACAGCGTTCGAAATTATCACCGCCACCGAAATCTCGTTCTTGCACAGTGAATCAGTACCCCAGCGCGCAAAAGCCGATGCTGCATAAGTCGCATACGAAATACATGCCTATGATGGGGACACTGCGTTCGTGATCGATGCCAGCGAGGCCCCGTGCCCCGCATTCGACTCCTTGGACCCACCGACCTCGGCCGGCGCTGCCGGTTGATGTTGCATGACATTACCGTTGCCAGAGGAAGCACCAAATGCCCGACAAGAAGACCGCCATCATCACCGGCTCAACCAGCGGCATCGGCCTTGGCATTGCCGAGGGCTTCGCCCAGGCCGGCATCAACCTCGTCATCAACGGCATCGAACCCGCCGCCGAGGTGGAAGCGGTACGTGCCGGACTGGAAAAGCACGGGGTGAAGGTCATCTACGACAACGCCAACATGATGGATCCTGGAGAAATCAGCGCCATGCTGATGCGCGCCGAGGCCGAATTCGGTGGCGTCGACATCATCGTCAACAACGCCGGCATCCAGCACGTGGCGCCGATCGATGAATTCCCCGAGGCCAAGTGGGATGCCATCATCGCCATCAACCTGAGTTCGGCCTTCCACCTGACCAAGGCCGCGCTACCGGGCATGAAGGCACGCGGCTGGGGCCGCATCATCAACGTCGCCTCGGCCCACGGCCTGGTGGCATCGCCCTTCAAGTCCGCCTACGTCGCCGCCAAGCACGGCATCGTCGGCTTGACCAAGACGATCGCCCTAGAAGTCGCCGAGCAGGGCATCACCGCCAACGCCATCTGCCCAGGCTATGTTCTGACCCCGCTGGTGCAGAAGCAGATTCCGGATACCGCCAAGGCCCGAGGCATCTCGGAAGAGTCGGTGATTCGCGATGTGCTGCTGGCCAACCAGCCAACCCGCGAGTTCGTCACCACCGAGCAACTGGCCGCGACGGCCTTGTTTCTCTGTTCCGACGGCGCTGCCGCGATGACCGGCATCGCGCTGCCGGTCGATGGCGGCTGGACTGCACACTAACGCGCACGGTCACCGCTGCCACCATCATTCAAGATTCGTGCAAGACGAGCCAAGCATCAGGAGCCTTACATGGCCAAGCCGCCCAAGAAAATCAACCTGGCACTGCAAGGTGGAGGCGCCCACGGCGCCTTTACCTGGGGTGTGCTGGATGCACTGCTCGATGATCCCTGCATCGAAATCGAAGCCATTTCGGGTACCTCGGCAGGCGCCATGAACGCGGTCATCCTGGCCGATGGTCTCGTACAGGGCGGGCCTGCAGCCGCAAGAGAGAAACTCGAGACCTTCTGGCATGCCGTCTCAAAGGCTGCCCGATTCAGTCCATTGCAGCGCACCCCCTGGGATCGCATGAACGGCAACTGGAGCCTGGACCAGTCACCCGGTCATGTGTTCTTCGACCTGATGACGCGATTCTTCTCCCCGAGTCAGTTCAACCCGATGAAGTACAACCCGCTGCGCGACATCCTCATCGAGCATGTCGACTTCGACAACGTCTGCGGCTGTGCGCAGATGAAGGTCTTCGTGGCAGCGACCAACGCCGAAACCGGGCGCGTCAAGATATTCGACCGCGCCGAGTTGACCCCGGACATGGTCATGGCATCGGCCTGTCTACCTTTCCTGTTCGAGGCGGTAGAAGTCGACGGCGTTCCCTACTGGGATGGCGGTTACTCGGGGAATCCACCGTTGTTTCCCTTCTATCACAGTACTGAGAGCTCGGACATTCTGATCGTTCAGGTCAACCCGGTGGAGCGCGAGGGCGAGCCCAGAAGCGCTCAGGAAATCATGAATCGCACCAACGAGATCACCTTCAACGCCAGTCTGTTGAAGGAATTGCGTGCCCTGGCCTTCGTCAAGCGGCTCATCCACGACGGCCATCTCGACCCCAAGAATTACCGCGACATGCTGGTCCATATCATCGACAGCAAGGACCTGCTCAAGCCGCTAGGTGCTTCCTCCAAGCTCAACGCCGAATGGGAGTTCCTGTGCTATCTGCGCGATCTCGGCCGTCAGCGTGCCCAGCAGTGGATCGAGATGCACTACGACGACCTCGGCAAGCGCGACAGTGTCGACCTGCGCGCCATGTTTGATGGCACCCACTGACATGAGGCCTGGGCAGGGGCGCTCGCTCAAGCGCGGCACTGCCGGGCCTCCTGTGCGGTAGGGCGCGATGACTTCCCTGCCGTTTCATCCGTTCGCTGGGCTCTAGTACCGGGAGAGAAAATGATCAGACCCATCGCCCTAGGCGCCGGAGCCTTGCGCAAGGAAGCCTTGCACAAGAATGCGCAGGCATGCTCCAGCAAACGGACCTAAGAAAACCTACCACGACTTAAGCGACCCACAAGGGTTCATCGCAACAGAGGCAACGAGGACGCCCGACATGAATACTCAGAATCCCCCGGCCCATGACGACGCCCGCATGGAGCGCGGTCTGGCCTTCGTCCGCAAGCATAATCCGGCCGCCGCCAAGGCACTGCTGGAGCAGCTATCGGATATCGCGCCAGACCTGGTGCGGCTAGTTGCCGAATTTCCCTTCGGCGACATGTATGCGCGAGGAGTCCTCGGTCCCAAGCTTCGGCAGGCTGCCACGTTAACGGCACTTGCCTGCGGCGGACACGAAGCTCAACTGCGCATCCACATCGGCATTGCTCACTCTCTTGGTTTTACCCGCGATGAACTGGTCGAGCTGTTCATGCAACTCGCGCCATATGCGGGTTTCCCGGTGACGATCAATGCCGTACTCGCAGTAAAGGAAGTGTATCCAGCATCCTGATTCCATCCACCTTGTGCATTGCCCACTCTTTCCTATAGGGAGCTACGTCATGTTCGATCATCAGAAAAATCCGCCAATGGAGCCAGTCGATGAAGTCGATACGACACTTGCATTCATCGATCTCGCCGACGTCACATTGCCGCAAGGGAGCGATCCACTGGAGAAACGGCATCTGCGTTTTCGTCGCGTTGATGTAGCACCCGGCGGCATCGTGCCCTACCACTCTCACGAAAATCGTCCTGCCATCTTGTTTGTCTTCCAAGGCGAGATCGTCGAATACAACTCCAAGCACGAACAGCCCCGGACCCACAAGGCGCCATCTATCATCGCCGAATACAACGAGATCTGGCACTGGTGGAAGAACGAGACCAGCAGCGACGTGATCATCTACGCCGCAGACCTGGCCGAGCCGGAAAAATGCACCGCGGGCGAGTGCTGATCGACGTCAGCCTGAGGACAGTGCTGATGAGGCTTGCTGCGTGCCAGGTGCCTCCTCTCGCTCCTTCCACTTGACGATACTTTTCGCAGAATCAGCCGACCAGCCCCAGGGCCACGAGAAATTTCGTGGCCCTTTTTATTCTTCCATCGACACAAACAAGCACCAACGACGAAATACATAATATGCAATAAAACAGGTAAATTACGTGACTTTGCTCAAAAACAGCCTGACAACCCGAACGTATATCCACCCGCTCAATACGCCCCAGCCTCACAGGAAAAATATCATTTAAATTCAACAACAAAACCTTACACCGCAACTCCAAGAAAACAACATCGAAATGCTCGATAACCAATAGAAAGACACCACCCTACGCTGCCTATTCATCATCCAACATCCTACAATATCATCGAAAGCCTCAATATCTGATAGCCACACTATCTCGCCAACAGAATCTCCCGAACAAGCCACGACAGCACGCCCGACAGGCCCCATGGAACAAGACCGACGAAACACGACCAAGTCACATCGAAAACACCTGGGAGGGACACCATGACCATCAAGAGAAAGGTGCTATGGACTCTAATAACAATCTGTCTGTTCCTAACGTGGCTACCCTATTTCGGCATCTTCAATGGTAAAACCATGATTGCGGGACTTCCCCAGCCATTGGCCTTGACCCTTGCCTGCAATGTCATACTGACACTTTGCACCATCGCTATTTACCCGCTCTACTTCCGCCCGTTGATCAACACCCTTCGGCGACGCCCGCTCATACAGGAAGATGGCCATGAATAACGCCGTCACCATTTCCACGCTGCTGGCTTTTCTGGTGGCCTTTCTCGTCATTTCCTTCTATGCGAAACGCAGCGACGGAGGGTCCTCCAATTCATCGAGCGAAGGCTTCATCATCGGTGGCCGGTCGATGGGCACCATCGTGCTGCTGCTCTCCATGGGAGCGACCTACTTTTCCACCTGGACGCTACTGGGTGCCTTCGGCTCCTACTTTCGGGAAGGGGTCTGGTTTATCGGGTTTGCCGTTTGGACCATCTTCCACGGCATCTTCGTCTGGCTATTCGGTACGCGTATCTGGCTTGCCGGCAAGCGCTATGGCTTCATCACCCCGGGCCAGATGATCGAGCGCTACTACCATAGCGGTCGCCTGCGAATCGCCGTGGCACTGACAGGCATTGTCGCCATGGTGCCGGTGATGCTGATTCAGGTGAGTGGTGGCGCCAGAGCGCTGGAAGCCCTGACAGACGGCGGAATCCCCTATTTCATAGGGGTCAGCGTCACCTCCGTCATGGTCGGCGTCATCGTCCTCTGGGCGGGTTTCAAGGGAACCGCCTGGACCGACTCCTTCATGGGCATCTTCTTCGCGTCCATCCTCATTTTCACCGCCGTCTACGTGGTCAATCTCGCGGGTGGTAGCCAGATGTTCATGCGCATTGCAGAGCTCAAACCGAGCCTGGTGGTCAACTCCGGCCATCCCCTGAAGATGATGGAGCTATGGCTAAGCCTAGGGTTCGGCGCCTGGGTACTGCCGCACATGTGGCAAAAATTCTACTCGGCATCTTCCGCCGAAGTGCTAGGCAAGGTGTCGATCATGACGCCTTTCTGGAACTCCTGGATGATGGCGATCATCCCGTTGCTCGTCGGTATGGCCGCCGTGCTGCCGGGAGTGGCCCCCGGTGTCAGTGATGCCAAGAGCGATACCATACTGCCGCTGATCTTCAGTGCGCATCTCCCGCTGCTTGGCGCGCTGGTGGTCGCCGGCATCCTGGCGGCGGCTATCTCTACCATCAACAGTCAGTTGCTGTCGTCTGCCAGTCTGGTCGCCGAGGACATCATCGATTCGCGGCGCCGGCAGCCCCTGAGCAGCGCCGGCATCACGCGAGTCACGCGCCTGGTCGTCGCCAGCCTGACGGCCCTCGTCTTCGTTCTTGCCCTGCTTCCCGGCGGCACCGGCTTTCTCGTGCCGGTCGCCTCCCTTGGCTTCGGTCTGGGCTTACAACTGGTTCCTTCGGCACTGGGCGTTCTTCATCTGCGCGGCATCACCGAACAGGGCGCCTTCTACGGTCTCGTGTGCGGCACCTCGGTCATGGCCATCGTCGCGATCTTTCGTCCGGAGATTCCCCTGGGCCCCGGGATCAGCGGTTTTTTGCTGAACATTGCGGTGACCTGGGTGGTCAGCAGGCGCACCCCTCCGGTACCGGAAACCTCTCTGAGGGAATTTCACGACATGTTTGACACCTACTTGCGCGACAACCTTGACCGCCCGGGCGACGGTGGAGCCCTGGCCGACACCAGTGACTCGCCCAAGACCGGGACACCAGGCGACCCCGCCTGACTCCCCATACCGATAGGATGAGACCATGAAACCCGAGATCAGAGTCGCCGTCGTGCAGGACAGCAGCGTTCCCTTCGATGCCGCGGCCACGACACAAAAATGCCTACAACTTATCGCGCAGGCCGCCGGTGAGGCCGCTGAACTGGTTGTCTTTCCGGAGGCCTTTCTCGGTACTTACCCCAAGGGGATGACCTTCGACGCCCCGGTTGGCACGCGCTTGCCCGAGGGACGTGACGACTATCTGCGCTACTACGATGGCGCCATCGACATGACAGGTCCCGAGCTTGCCGCCATAGAGAAATCTGCCGGCGACAACAACGTGTTCGTGGTGATTGGCATCATCGAGCGCGGCGGCGCGACGCTTTACTGCACGGTCGTCTTCATCGACCCGGTCCGTGGCATTATCGGCAAACGCCGCAAATTGATGCCGACGGGATCCGAACGCCTGGTCTGGGGATTTGGCGACGGCTCCACACTCGACGTGGTCGACTGCAGTCTGGGCAAGGTCGGCGCGGTCATCTGCTGGGAAAACTATATGCCGGCCTTGCGAGCCGTCATGTACGACCAGGGCATCGAACTCTATTGCGCGCCAACCGCCGACAGCCGCGACACCTGGCTGCCCTCCATGCAGCATATCGCCATGGAAGGCCGCTGCTATGTGCTGAGCGCCTGCCAATACCTCAGACGGGGCGACTTTGACGACGAGTATCGCTGCGTTCTGTCCGACGACCCCGATTACGTGCTGATGCGCGGTGGCAGTGTGATTGTCGGCCCGCTCGGGGAGGTCGTGGCGGGGCCGATCTTCGACCGCAGCTGTGTGATCTACGCCAATATCGATCGGGCCAGCCTGGTGAAGAGTAAGCTCGACTTCGACGCCGTCGGCCACTACGCCCGCCCCGACGTCCTCTCGGTCCGGGTCGACCGGGAGGCCAAGAAACCGGTGCGATGAACGGCGCTCTGAGCAGGCCAAGTGAGCAGATCAAATGAGCAAGCCAAGTGAGCAGTCCAAGGACGAGCGACCAGAATAGGCCCATGCCAGGGCAAAGAGCCACCCTGGCCAACGCCCCTGGTCGCAGACGATGGCGTCGGCCAAGCCTTCCCGCGAGGCCTAGTGCAGCCCCTCGGCCAGCCAGGCCAGCTGTTCCGCCGCCGGCACCTCGCGGCACCCTCGGCGGTTCTGCCCCGACCACAGCGGGGAAAAATCACCGCTGTGGTTGGCTTCTCCCGCGGCCCGCAGTTCACTCAGACCTGCCGGCGCCAGGGGGAAATCGGGGACCCGGTCGTTCATCGGCCCAAGCTCTTGCATCAGCCGATTGACGATCCCGCGGGCCGGCCGCCCCGAAAACAGGTTGGTCAACGCCGTTGGCGCCTCGGCCTCGAGCAGTGCGCGCCGATGGACCGCTCGTGTGGTGGCCTCCGGGCAGCACAGGAAGGCCGTTCCCACCTGCACCGCCTCGGCGCCTAGCGCCAGGGCCGCGGCGACCCCGCGCGGCTCGCCGATGCCACCGGCGGCAATCACGGGCACCTTCACGCTATCCACGACCTGTGGCACCAGTGCCAGGGTACCGAGCTGCAGGCTAAGGTCGTCAGACAGAAAATGGCCGCGATGGCCCCCCGCTTCGATGCCCTGGGCGATGATCGCATCAGCCCCATGCTCCTCAAGCCAACGCGCCTCGTCCACGGTGGTCGCGGTGGACACCACCAGCGCCCCGCTGTCCTTGACCCGCCCCAGCAATGCCGGCTCTGGCAGGCCGAAATGGAAGCTCACCACCTTCGGTCGATGGCGCTCGACCAGGTCACAGGCCTCGGCGTCGAAGGGCCGTCGGCCCGGATCGTCGGAGGGTGGCGGCGGCGCGATACCCAACTCCTCATGAAAGGGGGCCAGGAGCCGGTGCCAGGCACTCAAGCGCTCCGGCTGCGCGTCGGGCGGCCGATGACAGAAGAAGTTGACGTTGATCGGACCATCACCTTTCAGCTCCGCCAAGGCACGATCCAGCGCCTCGACAGACAGCATCGCGGCAGGCAGTGCCCCAAGGCCGCCTGCCCGCGTGATCGCGCTGGCCAGAGCCTGATCCTGAGAGCCGGCCATGGGGGCCTGGAAGATCGGCAGTCGAAGGCCAATTCGGCGCATCAGAGACATGTGTCGGGTTCTCCTGGGAAATGGGTCAAACGTGAATCAGCGACCGTCCTTGCCCTTGGTCGCGCTGGGCGGCGACGAATTCACCGAGGCCGGTGGCGACAGGGTCAGTGTATCGCCGCGCATGGCGATATCGAATCGTCCAAGAAAGCTCATGCCGAGCAGCACCATATCATCCTCAAGGCCCGGGCTGATGGAGCCCGGCACGTTGCGGGCCTCGAGTCCGGCCAGGCTGACCCGCTCGAGCGTCGCCAAGTCGCCACGTACGCGCCCGTTGGCGGTACGAAACCACGCGCTACCTTCGCTTTCCAGACCCAACTCGTTGGCCAGACTGTCCGGCAGTGCCACTCGCGTCGCGCCGGTATCGAGCAGGAACCTGACTTCCTGCCCATTGATCCTGCCCGGCGCAACAAAATGCCCCCCCGGCCCGCGTTTGAGCGTCAACGGCTCACCCGGCGCGACGCTCTGCAGGTGCGCATTGGGGTTCATCTTCTCGTCCAGCCAGCCCTGCGCCCACCAGGCCCCCAGGCCAATGAACAGGCCCCAGAACAGAATCAGCATGGCGAGTCCCGGGCGGCGGGTGGCGTGTCGCCGAGTCATCGTCTCTCCTTGGGGGTACGCCAGACGACCAAGGCCGTATGGCGGGCGGCGGTGATGGCGACTGTACTGACAGCCACGGTGCCACGAGCATCGCCATCTGCCAATCCAGGGACGGTTTATCATGACAGCTTCCACAAGCTCACTCCATGCGCGCCCGTGTCACACCGACCAAGACAGCATTGCCTTACGCCACAAAGCGCCAATGACCCACGGCCCTTGTCGCCGACCAGGCCCGCGCTCCAGCCCTCGGCGGTCCGCCGTCCCGTACAGCACCTCGCTGGCGGCCGTCGTCGTCGCCAGGGGCCTGATGGTAGGCCTTCTTGGCTTGCCGGCGTTTGCGGCACAGGCCTTCGATGGCGTCGAGAAACAGGTCTTCGAGATGCCGAGCTACACCACCCTCGGCGGGAAAACCATCGCCCCGGTCCAGGTCGGCTGGGAAGCCTATGGCGAACTCAATGCCGCCCGGGACAATGCCATCCTGGTCACCCACTATTTTTCCGCCACCAGCCATGCGGCGGGACGCTACACCGAAGACGATGCCGCCCCCGGCTACTGGGATGCGATCATTGGCCCGGGCAAGGCAGTGGACACCGATCGCTACTACGTCATCTCCTCGGATACCCTGGTCAACCTCAACGCCCACGACCCTCGGGTCACGACGACAGGCCCCGCCACCCTCAACCCAGCGACCGGAGAGCCCTGGGGCACCGACTTCCCGGTAGTGACCATCGGAGACTTCGTCAACGTCCAGGCGGCGCTGCTCGACGAGCTTGGCATCGAACGACTACACGCGGTGATGGGGGCCTCCATGGGGGCCCTGCAGGCCTACGAATGGGCCAGCGCCTACCCCGAGCGGGTCGAGCGGCTGATTCCGGTCATCGGGTCCGGCGTGGCGGATCCTTGGCTGATCGCGAGCCTCGATAGTTGGGCGATGCCGATCCGCCTCGATGCCAAGTGGAATGGCGGCGATTACTACGCCAGCGAACCGCCGCTCGATGGCCTCGCCGAATCATTGCGGCTGGTAACACTGCAGGCCAATCACTGGCGCTGGGCCGATACTGCCTTCGATCTCAGCTGGGCCACCCCTGAGGCGGACCCCGCCGGCGATCTTGATGCCGAATACGCCGTCGAGGCGACGCTGGACGATATCTCCGCGGCAAGGGCCAGCACCGCTGACGCCAACCACCTGCTTTACCTGGTCAAGGCCAACCAGACCTTCATCCCCGGCCACGACGGCGATGCGGCCGCCGGGCTGGCCGCCATCGAGGCACCGACGCTGATTCTCTACAGCGAGGACGACCTGGTCTTCGCCCCCGAGTCGGTGCGCGAGACGGCCCGGTTGATCGCAGCCGATGGCACTCCCGTGGACCTTGAGGTGCTGAAGGGCGATCGTGGCCACATCGACGGCGTGGTCAACATCGCCCAGGCGGCGGAAAGGATCGGGGATTTCCTCGACGCCCCGGTCCCATCGCCCTGACGCCACCACGCCAGCCCGTCTTCGCCCGTGCCATCACACGGTGATGGCGCAGGCGCTGCGGGAGTAGCCGCCCGCGGCCATGGGGCAAGCGCTGAAGGCAACGCTGGTGCGCGAACGAGGGGAGCCGTCGGCGTCGCGCGGCGTCTCCTGGGCGAGCGGCTTTACGCGACGGGCCTCGCGTGTTCGGATACCCATATCATCCCAACCTGCCGCCGTTTGGCGACCCATCGCGAGGAACCTCTGTGAACGACGACGCCACTCTCACTGCCAGCGAGCTCGACAGCGGCATTCTCTACCGCCTGTTCTCCGGCGCTATTGCCCCGCGCCCCATCGCCTGGGTCTCCACCGTCAGCAAAGATGGCCACGCCAACCTGGCCCCCTTCTCGTTTTTCACCGTCGCCAGCGTCGCCCCTCCTGTTCTTGCGTTTTCGCCGCTGCTCAACGGCGAAGGAGCGACCAAGGACACCATCGCCAACCTCAAGGATGTCGGCGAATGCGTGGTCCATATCGGCGGAGAGGCCCTGGCTCAAGCGCTCAACGCCACCAGCGCCAGCCTGCCACCACAAGACGACGAGTTCGAGCACGCGGGACTGACCAAGGCCCCGCTCGGTGACTTGCGGGTGCCGCGCATCGCCGAAGCCCCGATCGCCTTTGGTTGCAAGCTTAGAGATATCCTCCATTTCGGCGACTCCCCCCTGGCCGGCAATCTGGTGCTGGCCGAGGTCACCGTGATACACGCCGCCCCCGAGGTATGGAACGGGCGCCACGTGGGGGTCGAGGCGCTCAAGCCCATTGGCCGCATGGCGGGCAGCGACTACATCCGCTGCACGGACCTGTTCGCCCTCGAGCGACCGAAGTAGCGAAGCGCTCTCAGCCACGGGAAGCCCCCGGCCCGTCCGTCCATCGCCGCAAGATAGTCACTGGCGCACTGGTGGCGGCGGCAAGGGCGACACCAGGTTGACGCTGACCGAGCGACAGCGGCCACGTTCGAGACAGCGGCCGCAGGCTCGAGGCGGATCATCGCTCGCGTGCCGTGGCGGCAAGGCCTACCCCATGGAGGGCCTGAGAAGAGAGAGCAGGCACAGATAGGCGCCGAGTACCAGCAGGCCGACCAGGAAGACCTGCCGAAACCTCGCCTCGGACAGGCGCCGTCGCCACCACTGCCCGAGGCCCATACCAATGAAGGCGGGCACCACGGCGACCAGCGAGCCACCGAGCAACTCCGCCGAGAGCAGCGCACGCTCGTTGAGCGCCAGGGCCAGACTCAACGTCGAGAGACTGAACAGCAGGCCCATGGCCTGCACCAGAGCATCTCGCGGTAACCCGATAGCCTGCAGATACGGCACGCCGGGAAAGACGCTGGAGCCGGTCATGCCCGTCAGCACGCCATTGAGTGCGCCTGTCACGCAGGCTTGAGCAGGGTTGCCGACGAGACGCAGCGACCGGCGGCGCAAGTTCATCACCGCATAGAGCATCAACAAGCCACCGAGCAACAGCGACAGCCAACGGGCATTGACACTAGCCAGTACCCATACCCCCGGCCACACCGCCAGCGATGCGGTCAGCAGAAAGGGCCACAGACGCCGACACAGGGCAAGCAGATGGCCGCCGCGCAGGGCCTGCCACAGGTTGGTGACCACCGTGGGCACCAGCATCAGCGCCATGGCTACCGGCAAGCCCAAGGTGGCGGTCAACAGCGCCAGCAGAATGGTCGGCATTCCCATGCCGAGGACGCCCTTGACGACACCTGCCAGCACGAAGATGGCCGCGACCATGGCAAGGCCAGCAGCGTCCAGTGACAATCCCATCAGGCCCCGCCCTCACGGCGCGACTCCCAGTCCCGAGCCGCTTGCCGTCCGCGGGCTTCGTTGACCTTCAGACAGATCACGATGGCGAGAATGAAAAAGGCAGCGCACAACAGAATAGAGGCCTGCAGGCCGACCACGGCCTGCAACAGCCCAAGCCCGACGATCCCGACCACCCCGGCTAGCTTGTTGGCCAGGCCCCAGAAACCGAAGAACTCCGCCGACTTCTGCGCCGGTGAAAACAGCCCCACCAGCACGCGACTCGCGGACTGGCTGGAGCCGAGGCTCAGACCGGCGAGACACCCCACCACCAAGAACAGCTGTTGCGCCTCCCAGGCCAGCCCGAAGGTCGCATTGAGCCACGCCGTGACCTGGGGAGTTGCCCAGATCGACAGAATCGCCAGCACCCATAGCACCAAGGTGAACAGGTAGGTGACTCGAGTGCCGATGCGATCCTGTATCACGCCAAAGCCGAGCGCCCCGGCGGCGGCGGTGAGCTGCACGATGATGAACATCAGGTTGCGGGTGGTGGCATCCCAGCCGATCACCTGGGCGCCATAGATGAAGGCAAAGGCAATCACGATGTAGACCCCGGCCATCGAGAACAGCAGCGAGACCAGGAAGACCCCCAGGTCCCGAAAATGACGCAGCTCGTGCAGGGTGGTCGATACCCGGCGCCAGGCGATCTGAGTGAAGGATACCGTCACCGGCTGTGACTGACCGCGCTCCTTGAGCCACGCAAAGGTGGGAATGGCCGCGACCAGAAAGAACCCCGCGGCGAAGGGCCCCACCCAGCGAATGCGCTCGAAATTATCCTCGGTGGCCTCCCCCAGCACCGTCAGAGTGAAACCCGCCGCCACCAGCCCACCGATGTAACCCAGCGCCCAACCGAAGCCAGAGATTCCACCAAGTTTTTCCGGCGGCCCGAGGCCCGGCAGGAAAGCCGCGATGAAGGACTCGCCCATGGAATAGGCGTAGTTGGAGAAGATGATCAATACGAGCCCCAGCACCACATAGCCAGGCTCGACGAAATAGAGCATGGCCGTCGTCGCCACGGTGGCCAGGTAACTCACGAACAAGAAACGCTTCTTCTCGGCACGGTAGTCCATGACCGCACCGCATAGCGGCCCGGTCACCACCACCAGCAGATAGCTGACGGCCAGCGCCAGACTCCACAGCAGATTGGCCAGCCGGAAGTTGTCGTCACGGTCGCCGACGATCACCGTGGTGAATAGCTCGCCGAACACCACCGTAATGATCAGCAGGGTATAGGCCTGGTTGGCGAAATCGAACATCGCCCAGCCGAAGATCTCACGGCGTGAGGCGCCGGGGGCCACAGCTCGCTCTGCACTCGTCACGCTCATCGCGCCGTCCTGTTGGCGTAGGGACGCTCAAGATACCAGCCTTGGTGCGGCCCGCGCCACGCCTTGCGCGGAGTCGCGAATGGGCAAATAACTTAAGTCCCGATGGCGGCGATGCTACCCTCAGGCTTTTACCACGTGACCCGCCCATGACTCCCACGGATCTGCTCGCCGGTGCCACCGGCCAGGATTGGCACCTGCGCCTGGCCGGTCTGATCCAGACCGCCGCCGACGCCGACTTTCCTCGCCATCTGGAGCAGGCCCTCGGTCAGTTGGTGCCTTTCGACACCGTCATCATCCACGCCTATCAGGGCCGCGGGCGCCCGTTGGTGGTGCACGACAACTATCCTCCCCATCGCCGCGAACAGGGCATCGATCGCTACCTGAGTCGGGTCTATCTGCTCGACCCCATGTTCCAGGCCACCGAAGCCGGCCTCGACAACGGCGCCCACCGGCTCAGGGACCTGGCGCCGGACCGCTTCGAAGCCAGCGAGTACCACGCCCACTACTACAGAGCCCTGGGACTGCGCGACGAGGTGGGCCTTTTCGCTCGGGTCGCAGACGATACCGTGCTCGTGGTATCGCTGGGGTTCGGTGACCAGGCCCCGGCGCTGACGCGTCGCGCTCTTCAGGCCCTGCGCCACATCACCCCGGTGGCGGCCGCTCTGCTCACCCAGTTCTGGACCTGGCAGCGCCCGCGCTTCGACACCGACAGCGATGCCGTAGAGCCCGTCGATGCCGCCTTCACCAGCTTCGGCCAAGGCCAGCTCACCCCCCGCGAGCAGGAAATCGTGCGCCTGCTGTTGGCAGGCCACTCCACCAAGTCCGCCGCCCGCGAGCTCGGCATCAGCGACGGCACCGTGAAGGTCCACCGCAAGCACCTCTACCAGCGCCTGGACGTGTCGAGTCAGGCCCAGCTGTTTCGCTGTTTTCTCGACCACGTGGCGTTGATTTCGCGCCAGCGCCGCGACTAGCGGCACTCGTGGCCCGGGGTCGGGCACTAGAAACCGTACGACAGGTAGAGCCGGCCTTCCCAGACATCCAGATCGTCGTGGCCGAGGCTGAGATAGCCGGCGCTGACCTCCAGCAGAGTCGCCTCGCCCATCAGCCAACGAGCGCCACCACGCAGTGTCCCGGTCCAGTCCGACGGCTCCTCCCATTGCAGATCGGCATTCAGGTAACGCCCGTCGTTGGGCCGTTCGAAGGCCCACTCCACCCCGGCTTCGAGGTAGGGCATGACGAGATTTTCCTGGTCGATCGTCCACAGCCGACTGACCTCGCCACTGAGCGTGGCCACGCCGACGTTCCAGCTATCCCCCGGCACCTCGACGCGAACTGGAGCTCCGACGACATCTCCGGACAGGTCATAGTCGTCGCTACGCTCATGCGAGTAGTACACGGAGACCGTCGGCCGCAGCAGCGCCTCCCCCCAGTGGTACTGGCCGTGGGCATTGATGGCGCCCCCGAAGCTCTCGGTGTCGTAGTCCCCTTCAAGGGTGGCAATATCGGTCTCATTGTCACCGAAACGCCAGATCAAGGAAGCGTCAAGCGCCCAGTCGCGTGACAACCGATAAGCCACATAAGGGGAAACGCTAAAACCGTCTGAGGCGTTTTCCCAGGCACCACCGAAGCCGTCACTGCGGCTCGAATCGACACTGACACTGACCCCGGCAACGGTGTCCTCAGCGACCCAGCGGTCTGCCCCGACGGCCACCACGCTGGATTTGCCGTCCAGGTCCTGGCCATCACGCCGATCGTTGATATCAAGGTGTCGAGCGTCTACCCAGGTGTTCCACGGTGAGGACGGCTCGCCCTGCCGCCCTTGGGTGACAGGGACCTGGGAGCGAACCGCCGCTTCCAGCGCCGTCATCGAGCGCTGG
>Ga0114954_1000055_pt1 | contig 40121 bp, 30 predicted proteins | sample Porto_4metaG_FD_87299 | JGI IMG/M metagenome (GOLD analysis project Ga0114954, IMG submission 87299) | Marine algal microbial communities from Porto, Portugal - Porto_4 metaG | ecosystem: Host-associated > Algae > Red algae > Unclassified | place: Portugal: Porto | collected 2015-02-02
TCGTCAAGACCAACTACCACCCGGCGGGGAGCGCCGCCATGGGCGCAGATGACGATCCCATGGCGGTGCTGGACGCGCGCCTGCGCGTACGCGGGGTGCGCGGGCTCAGGGTCTGCGACATGTCCGCCGTTCCCGATATTCCCGCCGGCAACACCACCGCACCGGCGATGATGCTGGGCAGCCGCTGCGCTGACTTCATCGGCGAGGAGGCCGCGCTAGGCGCCGATGCCCTGGCCGTTGAGGCCGCCGTCACGACTGCCGCCAAGGCACCCGGGGCCGCGGTGAAGTGATGTCCGTGAACTGATTTCCATCACCGGCAGGTCTCGGCGTGGTCGGCGCGATGCGTCGACTCGTGGGCGGCGCTCGGCCTGTCATCACTCTCTGTCAGTACCAACAACACGCTCCGTACCAATGATCGACTACCTACAGCAACAATGAAAAGGGAACCCCTCATGACACGTTTTTCCCCCCTTCGACTGACCCTGAGCATAGGCCTTGCCACCGCGGCTTCCATGGCGCAGGCCGCCGAGACCGTCCAGTGGGCCCACGTGTACGAACCTTCCGAGGCTTACCACCACTGGGCCGAGTGGGGTGCCGAACAGATCGCCGAGCGTACCGATGGCCGCTACGAGGTAGAGGTGTTCCCCGCCTCGACCCTGGGCAAGGAGGTCGAGATCAATCAGGGGCTGGTACTGGGTACCGTCGACATCATCTACACCGGGCAGAGCTTCGCCGCCCAGACCTACGGCTCCCTGGCGCTGTCCGATGCCCCCTTCGTGTTCCGTGACTACGAGCACTGGAAGGCTTACGCCGACAGCGATCTATTGGCGGAATTCGCCGACGGTTACCGCCAGGCCTCCGGAGGCAACGTCATCCTGGGCGACTGTTACTACGGCCAGCGCCACGTGACATCCAATACCCCCATCGTCGAGCCTGCCGACATGGAAGGCCTGAAGATCCGGGTGCCCAATGCGCCCATCTACAGCCTGTTCCCCCGTGCCGTCGGTGCCCAGCCGACGCCGGTGGCCTTCTCCGAGGTCTATCTGGCGTTGCAGCAGGGGGTGGTGGATGCCCAGGAAAATCCCTTGCCGACGATCCGCGCCAAGAAGTTCTACGAGGTCCAGGACTATATCAACCTGACCGGCCATGTGACCGGCTCCAACCTGATCGTTGCCGGTGGTCCCTTCTTCAACGGCCTGTCCGAAGAAGACCAGCAGATCTTCCGCGAGGTGCTTGGTGAAGTGGCCAGGAACGTCTCCGATGACGTGCGCGAGCAGGAGCTGGCCTCCATCGACTGGTTCAAGGAGCAAGGCGTGGAGGTGCTGGAGGTCGAGCGCGAGGCCTTCCGCGAGAAGACGTTGCCGGTGCTCAACGGTGACGAGGCGACCTGGACCCAGGAACAATTCGATCGCTTGCAGGCGCTTTGACGCCTCGGGAAGGATTCTATGAACCACACTGACAGCGAGGCACTTGGCCCCTCACGGGCATCCCGAGAGGATGCCCGTGAGGGGCCGCGAGACTCGGATATCGAGTTTGACGACGAGGGCCCGACCTTTGCCTGGCGCGATATCGGGTTGGAGGATGCTCTCACCTTGATGGTCTTCTGGACCATGGCGGCGGTGGTATTCGCCCAGTTCTTCAGCCGCTATGTGCTCGGCTCGCCGCTGGGCTGGACCGAGGAGGTCGCCCGCTACCTGCTGATCTGCGTCGGCTTTCTGGCGGCCACCGTGGGGGTGCGCAAGCGCAGCCACATTCGTCTTGAACTGTTGTATCGCTACCTTCCCTTGCGCGCATCGGCGGCGATGATCTGGCTTGTCGACCTCGGCCAGCTCGTCTATTTCGTGCTGCTGGGCTGGGTCACCTGGAAGATTCTGCCGCTGATGAGCGCCCAGAAGATGACCTCGATGGCGGTAGGCATGGACACGCTCTACAGCGTGGTGCTGTTGAGCATCGCCATCATGGTCGTGCGACAGGCCTGGCAGCTGGTGCGAGCGAGCGGCCCGAAGCAGTGGCTGGCGGCGCATCGACGCGATATCACAGACGAGGAGGCATCATGACGCTATTGGTCCTGTTCGGCGGCCTGCTGCTGATGCTGGTGATGGGCTTCCCGGTGATGGTGGCGCTTGGCGCCTCGTCGCTGGCGGCGATCCTGGTTGATGGGAGTGTCCCGGATTTCATCGTGCTGCACCGCATGGTCGGCGGCATGGACAGCTTCCCGCTGCTGTCGATTCCATTCTTTGTACTGGCCGGTGCGCTGATGAACTCGGCCGGCATCACCAGCCGAATCTTCGACTTCGCCAGGGCGTTGGTGGGCTGGATGCCGGGCGGGCTCGGCCACGTCAACGTCGGTGCCTCGGTCATCTTTGCCGGCATGTCCGGTGCTGCGGTGGCCGACGCCGGTGGTCTCGGCGCGATCGAGATCAAGGCGATGCGTCGCGCGGGCTATGATCCCGGCTTTTCGGTGGGCATCACCGCCGCCTCGTCCACCATCGGGCCGATCATTCCACCGAGCCTGCCACTGGTGATCTATGGGGTCATGGCGTCGGCCTCGATCGGTCAGCTGTTCGCGGCCGGCCTGGTGCCGGGGCTGCTGATGGCGCTGGCGCTGATGCTGATGGTGGCCTGGTACGCGGTGCGCTACCAGTATCCTCGCGACGTCGGCTTCGCGCTGGGCTGGATCGCGCAGACCTTCCGTCGCGCCTTTCTGTCGCTGTTGACCCCGGTGATCATCGTCGGCGGAATCGTGCTCGGCATCTTTACCGCAACCGAGGCCGCCATCGCCGCGGTGATCTACGCCATGGTTCTGGGCGCGGTGGTCTATCGCACCCTGACCTTCAAGCGGCTGCTGGCGGTTACCATGGAGACTATCGAGACCACCGGGATCATCATGATGATCATCGCGGCCTCATCGATCTTCTCCTGGCTGCTGACCAGTCACCACGTAGCCGAAAACTTCGCCAACTGGATGCTGGCGGTCACCTCTAATCCCACGGTCATCCTGCTGTTGATGACGTTGATCCTGTTCGTGGTGGGCTGCTTCATGGAGACCATCGCGGCGATCACCATCCTGGTGCCGATTCTGCTGCCGATCGCGGTCAACCTGGGTGTCGACCCGGTGCAGTTCGGTATCGTCATGGTGCTGAACCTGATGATCGGCCTGCTGACGCCACCAGTAGGACTGGTGCTCTACGTGCTCTCGCAGGTATCCAAGGTGCCGTTCGAGCGTTGTGCCTCGGCGACGCTGCCGTTCTTGATACCGCTTTTCATCGTGCTGATGCTGGTCACCTTCGTGCCGTCCATTTCGATGTGGCTGCCGACCTTGATCTATCGCTAGTGTTGACTCAAAGCGTCGAAGCGGAGCAAGGACGGTAAGGGCTACCGGGGTTCTACGACTATCCGGTGGAGTATCGGATACGGTTTCGTGCCGCTCATCCGATCGCGTCGACCTTTGCCGAGGTCCACTTGAAGAGCAAGCGCAGCAGAAGCTGCGGGTCCCGAAAGTCGATCTTGGCGATGGTCTTCACGTTGCTTCAGAGCGCCGCGAAGCGCTGGAAGCGCGTTGAGGAATTTAGCAGGCTGGAGTCCGTCGTGAGTCACGTCGAGTTCTAAGATAGCGAGCCCGTCACTGATCAATTAGTCAGTCAGGGCCTCCGCCTAACTGCCAAACACCGGAGTTGATGGCAACTCGCGAAGGCGGTGTCTGAGGGCAACGCGATTCAGACACCGCCTCCATCATCTCGCTGCCTTACGAGACCCGCGACTGACGCACCATGCGCACCAGCAAGAAAACGGATAGCGCCAGCATCGTCAACGAAATGGGTGAGGTCAGGAGAAAGAAGGGATTTCCGCCGGAGGCGGTGAAGGCGCCGCGCACCAGTCCTTCCAGAGTGGGAGCAAGCAGAAAGCCAATAACGAATGGCAGGATCGAGATTTTCAGGCGGCGCAGCGCGTAGCCGATCAAGGCGAAGACGCACGCGGTGATGAGGCCGAGATAACCACCGTCCTGAACGTAGGCCGCGGTTAGCGAGATGGTCAGGATCACGGGAAGCATCACGTCCTTGGGAATGCGCACCAGGTAGCCAAGCAGCCCCATCAGTACGCCGCCGACGGTCCAGTTGAAGGCGTTGGCCAGCACCATCATGGTGAAGATGCCGAAGGCCGTGACGAGGTCCTTGTTCATGAGGGTGCCGAAGCCTTCGATCTCCTGGATGGGAGTGAAGCGAAAGACCTGGGGGCCGAAGGCGAAGTCGCCTACGGTTTCTACCGCCAGGATGATGAAGACGGCGGCAAAGTTGCCTGGAATGCCGAGGCTCATCACGGGAATGAGATTGGCGCCGGACACCGCCGAGTTGGCCGACTCGGTGGCAACCACACCGTCAGGGGTGCCGTGGCCGAAGTCTTCAGGTGTCTTCGAGCGGCGCTTGGCGGTGTCGTAGCTCAGGGTCGCTGCGGTGGTGGTGCCGATGCCGGGCAGGGCGCCGATCAGGGTGCCGATGCTGGCACCGCGAAGGATGGCCGGCAGCATGCTGGCTCGCTCCCACCAGGTGAGCTTCGGTCCCATTTCGGGGGCGGCCTGGGGAGCGGCGTCCTGGTGTCGCGCGCGACGCATATCCTCGACCGAGATAAGCACCTCGGACAGCACTAGCACGCCCAGCACGGCAGAGGTCAGCGGCAGGCCGCCACCGAGTTCCGGCAGGTCGAACGTCAGCCGGGGTCCGTTGCCAGACAGCGTGGAGCCGATCAGTGACAGGAACATCCCGAGCAAGCCGCCGAGCAGTCCCTTGAGTGGCGCCTGGCCGACTACGGCCGCCATGAAGCATAGCGACAGGATGATCAGGGCCGACTTTTCCGGTAGGCCGAGTACGCGTTCTACTGCCACGGCGATGATGGGGGCGGCGATGAACAGCATCAGGTCGGAAAAGTTATCTCCCATGACCGAGGCAAAATGTGCGGTCTGCACGGCCTTGCGGCCCTGGCCCCGCTGCGCCATGGGATGGCCGTCGAGGGTGGTGAGAAAGGCGTCCGGGGTGCCGGGAGTATTAAACAGAATCGCCGGGACGGCGCCGCCCACGGTGGCACCCTTCATGATGCCCACCAGGCAGCCAAGCACCGGGTACAGTGCCTCGTTGGTATAGCCGAAGATCGAGACCAGAACGGGCAGCGCGATGGCCATGGCGAAGGGGCCGGACATGCCGGGAGTTGCGCCGATCAGAATCCCGATCACCACGCCCACCAGTGTCATCGCCAACGGCATGAGCCAGAGTCCGCCCTCGGCTGTGTGGAACACCGACGAGACCCCGAGCCCGATGTATTGCAGAAGCAGCTCCATGATGGGTCCTCAGAGGTCGGCGTTGGGCGGTAACTGGACGTTGTCGATCAGTCCGTTGAAGAGCAGTACCAGGGCGCCCGCGGCGACGAGTGCGACCAGTACGTCGAGCGGCCGAAGCCGGTGGCGGGTGGTATGGATATAGCCACACGTCAGCAGTGTCGCGCCGACGAAAAAGCCTGAGACATTGAAGGGGAAAGTCCCGGAAGCGGCGCGGTAGCCGCTGTAGTCGGTGAGCCCTATGGCATTGGTGAGCCATACCAGTGCCGGCCCCGTCCAGCTCATGATCAGCAGGCTCGAGGCAGTCAGGACGATGGCGCGCAGGACAAAGGCGAGGTTGTCGGTACCAATGTGCCCGACCGGCTCGCCGGTCGATGTATGCTTAGGTGTCGCATCGCTGGCCTGACGCCGTAACGTGGTATGGCGCAGTTGGCTTAGCAGCAGCAGGGTGGCCAGTAGCGCCATCAGCCCCACTAGCAGTACGGGAAAGAAGGCGTCACCGGGCACGGTACGCCCGGTGAGGTTTTGCTGCAGAAAGCCGCTTCCAATATCGTGCGGAAACCACAGCGTCAGACACAGCAGGCAGAAGCCCAGCACGCCGATGCTGAGCCAAAGGTTCCAGCGGCCGCCCCGCAAGGGGGCGGGCTGGGTTTGTCGACTGGCATCGGTCATTCGGCCAGTTCCTGCATCATCGTTTTATTGGCCTCATAGGATGACAGGATCTGCTCGCGCAGCGCCTCACCCTGGGTGATGATCGGGGCCGGCGGGTACTGCTTCTCGATGAACTGGCGTGTTTCGCTCTCTGGGTCGTTGAGGATCTCGGCGACGGCCTCGGCGATTTCGTCACGCACCTCGTCGGACATGCCGGCGGGGGCGGTGATGATGTACTGATAGCCAAGGTTGAGATCGATCCCCTGATCCTGGAGGGTCGGTTTTTCTGGCGCCAGGGCGACAGGGCCTTCTTCGGCGGAGGCCAGAATGTTGAGCTGGCCGGCTTCGACCAGGGGCTTCTGCACGCCGCCTCCCCAGCCCACATTGGCATCCATCGACACCAGCGCATTGAGGGTGCCGCGGCCACCCTTCATGCGCAGGTGGTTGACCTCGATGCCGAGTGCCCGGGCGACGATCTCTGCTCCGGCCTCGACCTGGGTGCCCCAGTTGGCCCAGACGATCTGCTCGCCCGAGGCGGCGGCTGCCTGAAGGTCATCGAGGCTCTGCCAACCGCTGTCAGCACGGGCGAGCACCGCCATCTGCGAGCCGGCGGTCGTGGTGATGTAGGTGAAGTCTTCCGGTGACAGGTTGTCACTATTCAGCGGCGCGAAGTCGTAGGTGGTCGTGATCGCAAAGCCCAGGGTCTGACCATCGGGCGCCTCGCCCTTGAGCTGTGCAGACATCACAGTGCCGTCGTCGCCGGCCTTGTTCTCCGGGATCACCTGCCAGCCCCGGGCGGCCTCGAGTTCCTGGGCCAGGGTGCGGCCCTGGACGTCGGTGCCGCCGCCGGCGCCGTAACCGATCCACAGCCGGATCGGGCCGTCCGGATTCCAGTCGGCCATGGCCGGACCTGCCAGCAGAAGAGTCGATGCCGCGGTGAGGAGGATGCGTTTCATGGGATTCTCCGGGGTATTGATGTTGTTGTGTCTGAACGTCACTAGGACGTCGTGGGAGTACGTCTACGCCGAGAACGTGATGGGTCAGGACTTGTTTTCGATCAGCTCCATAGGCCGGTGGCCGCGGGGCAGTTCGAAGCGTTGTACTAGCTGTAGCCTTCCTTCGCTGTCGTACTCGAAGGCGTCCCAGAGCATGCCGACATGGGGCGCGGCGAGATCCAGGTGCTCGCAGGCCTGGCGCGAAAGCAGCTCCGTCGCGGCGCTGTGGTGAACGCTCGCTGTGCGGATGCCAAAGCGTTCCCACAGCAGTCGGTGATAAGAGGCGCCGTGCTGCACGTCGGCGTTGTCCTGCAGTTCGACGGCGACCTCTGGGCGCATGAAGAAGGCGCTGAAGGCTGGTGGATATCCCGTCACCCACACCAGGCGGTCGATGCGCATGACCTCATCGCAGTCGAAGCCGGTGAGCAGGGCGCCATACTGCGACGTCGCTACCCGCTGCACGCCGAGGACGCGGGTGTAGGGCATCATGACCTCGCCGGTGGCGGGGTCACGGAAGCGATACACGTGTACCTCCGGGACCTGGTCGCGAAGATCGGTGATGAAGCTGCCGAGCTTGCGCCGGCGAACGATCAGCCCCTTCTCGACCAGCTGTGCCAGCGCTTTTTGCACGGTGGAAAGGCCCACCGGTAGGGCAGCACAGATGTCTGTTTCCTTCGGCAACTGGTCGCCCGGCGCGTAGTCGCCTGTCTGGATGCAGGCGTTGAAGGCGTCCGCCAGGCGCAGATACTTGGTGCGCTCGGGGACGGAGGCATCCCACTGGCTGATCAGGGGCCCAAGGGGCAGGGTGGTGGTCGTCTTTTGCATTCAACTAAGATAGATATGAACTAATTCTATTGTCAACTACGTAGTTAATGGGCGACGATGACGAGACGTTGATGAGCTGCAAAGGACAGAACTATGACCGAGACGTGGGCAGTGGCCAGCGGACATCCAGTGGCCACTCGGGCGGCAGAACGGGTGCTTCGCCTGGGTGGCAATGCGGTAGATGCAGGCGTCGCTGCGGGCTTGGCGCTCGGTGTGGTGCAGCCGGACCTGGTCTCGATCGCCGGCGTGGCACCCATCATCATGTATGACGCCAGCACCGGCGAGGTCACCAGTCAGGATGGCGTGGGTGGGTGGCCGGCTGCGGCGGATGTCGGCGTCATGCAGCGCGATCATGGTAATCACGTGCCTGAGGGGATTCTTCGTAGCGTGATACCGGCGGCGCCGGCAAGCTGGATCAAGGCGCTGGCGGAGAACGGAACGATGCGCTTTGGCGATGTGGTCGAAGATGCCATTCGCGCCGCCCGTGACGGATTCGAGGTTTATCCTCTATTTGCCGACTTCATCGCCTCGCGTGAGCGTAAGTACGCTCGCTTCCCCTCCACCGCTGAGATATTTCTACCTGGTGGCAAGCCGCCGAAGGTCGGTGAGACCTTCGTGCAGCGCGACCTGGCTTGGACACTTGAACAGATGGTCGCGGCGGAAACTGCAGCGACCGGGGATCGCCTGGTGGGGCTGGCGGCGGCTAGAGCGGCCTTCTATGAAGGTCCGATTGCCGAGCGCATTGTGGCCTTTCACGCCGAAAATGGCGGCTTGCTGACGGCGCGAGACCTGTCGAGCTACCGAGTTCGTGACGAGCCGACCCTTGCAGTGAACTTCAGGGGCGTGCAGGTGCACTGCTGCGGTGCCTGGTGCCAGGGTATCTCCATGGCCCAGGCCCTCGCGATGATCGAGGCGGCAGGAAAGGGCGCCACCGTCAAGCCCGCTACCCGCGCTGGGGGCAACACCGACACCGAACGCCAGGGCCGCCAGCTCGATCTGCACTTCATTCTCGAAGTCCTCAAGCGAGTCTTCGCCGACCGTGAAGCCTACATCACCGATCCAGACTTCATGAAGATTGCCCCCGAGGCGTTGCTCGACTCGGCGTTTATCATGTCGCGTCTTGCGACGATCGGTGAGCGCTCGGACCCGTTGCCGCTGCCCGGTTGTGCGAGTGCCGCGAGTGCCGCGAGTGGCGCGAGTGGCGAGCCTCCGGTCTATCGTGAAGGCTGTGCCGACACTTCCCACGTCAGCGTCATCGATGCCGAAGGGAACATCTTCTCGGCGACGCCCAGCGATCCCAGCTATGACACGCTGGTGATCCCCGGCACTGGGCTGTCGGTATCCTCGCGGGGTTCTCAGTCACGCTCGATACCTGGTCACCTCAACGCCCTGGCTCCAGGCAAGCGGCCTCGGCTGACGCCTAATCCGATCCTCGCGCTCAAGGATGGCAAGCCCTGGCTTGCCATGGGTACTCCCGGCGGTGATGTGCAGGTCCAGGCAATGATTCAGGTACTGCTCAACATGCTCGATCTGGGACATTCGCCGCAGCAGGCCGTTGCGGCGCCACGGGTAGCGACCTACGCCTTCCCTGGCAGCTTTGCCCCCCACGATGTGCACCCCAATCAGGTGCTCTACGAAGACGACCTGCCGCGCGACCAGGTCACTGCACTTGCCGCCCACGGACATGACCTCGAGGCCTGGCCGTCACTGACCTGGAAGGCTGGCGGTATCTGCCTGGCGTTGCGTGACGGTACCAACACGATGGCCGTGGCCGATCCGCGTCGGGCCGGTACGTCGGCGGTGGGAAGCGGGAACACCGGGCCGGGGTCAGCCACCCGGAAAGGAGCCACGCCATGAACTTCAACCTTGGCGTGACCTTGGAGCAACTGGTGGACCCCGCCACGTCACTCGAGCGTGTGCTTGAAGGTTGTGCTGGCGCGATCCCCTGCGGGCTTTTTACCACCATGCGCTTTCACCAGGACAGCATGGAGGTTGAGCGTCTCTTCTCTACTCTGCCAGACATATATGCGGTAAGTGGGCGCAAGCCGAAGCGCGATACCCCCTGGGGAGACAAGGTGTTGATCGCCCGGCAGGCGAACGTCGGATTTGGTACAGATGACATCGTCTGGGCCTTCTCTGATCACGAAACGATCCTCGGCCTCGGTCTTCTCGCGGTGCTGAATGTCCCGATCGTTCGCGGCGATCGGGTGTTGGGCACGATCAATTTCCTGCGACCTCGACCCGCCTTTACCGAGCAGGAAGTGGCCACCGGCCAGTTGCTAGCCGCCGCCATCGCGTGCCGTGGTGACCTCGGCGCAGGCTGATGCGACGGCGGCAGATCCTTGTCCCGGTACAGGCGCGCCAAGCCTCAGCAGACGAACTGCGTATCGGAACCCGGTAGCCAGGTCAGGGCAAGTGCTGGCCCACGTCGAAGAGCCGCTGAAGCCCGCGCTTTGCACGGTGCCGTCAAACGAGGTCACGCCACGGAAGCGGGAGCCGAATCATGTTTCGCAACGTGCAGGACTCGCCTCAGAACGGTGAGGGGGGCGAGTCGCATTGGAGAGCGATTTTTTTGCAAGCAGAAGGCACCGGTCTGGGATGGCCACACAAGGCGGATACGCCTCGGGGCCTACAGCGTCGCTAGTTCGGTGCCCGACCCGGTGTTGCTTGTGCGGTAGTGCAAGCGGGCGTTGAATACCCCGGGGTGTCTCCTCGGCGGCGAACGAGTATTCTTTGGTAGCTTCGGACGATATAGACAATGCGGCTTTAGCTCTTCATCTGAGTCCTTGAATGCGGCGAAGAGAAAAGGTTCGCTATCCTTCCGTAAACTTGCGCTGTTCATTGGATATTCAGTTCGCATGGATGCCAAATAATTATACGAATTAGCGAATGGCTGCGGTGGGGGATACGCCGAATTACCCGAGTGACACCTGGTCTGGCTGAGTGTGTTGGTTTTCGTGTTTGTGGTGATGTCAGATTGTTCTCCTGATCGTGTGTGAGGAAGGGTTTTTGTCGTCGTTATAATTGTTATACAGAGTATAATATGATTAGCATCGAAGAAATGGCTTTTGTTTTGGAGGCATTGCCAGATCCCGTATTTGTACTTTCGCGGAGCGGGAAGTATGTGGCGGTTTTTGGCGGTCGTGATGATCGCTATTACCATGATGGCAGCGGGCTCGTTGGGTTGTATGTGTCCGACGTGGTGAAAAAGGACAAGGCGAATTGGTTTTTGGAGCAGGTCGATCTCGCGCTGGAAACTGGGGGGCTGGTAATCAGGGAGTATGAGTTGAGCAACCGGGATGTAAAAGGTTTGCTTGACGAAGGCCCTCAGCAGCCGATCTGGTTTGAAGCCCGGATTCAAAAGCTCGATTTTCTGGTGGATGGAGAGGAAGTTGTTCTGTGGGTGGCAAGCAATATTTCAGAGCGACACGAAATGGAAGCCAAGCTGCGTGAGCTTAGCGATACTGATCAGCTGACAGGTCTGTTTAATCGCAGGAAGCTTGAGCGTGACCTGACGGTTCATTATGAGGCATTGAAAAGGCACGCAGTGCCGACGTCCATCCTGATGTTTGACCTAGATAATTTCAAGATTTTTAACGACACCCATGGGCACTATAAAGGCGATGAAGTAATAGTGGCCGTTGCCGATATTTTTCGGTCGGAACTCAGAAAGTCAGATATTGCTTGTCGTTTTGGTGGCGATGAATTTATCGTAGGGCTGCCCAGTATAGATATGCAGCACGCGGAGAGGTTTGCTGCCCGACTGAGTGAGTGTTTCAAGCGTGAGTTGAGTCAGTTTTCTGCCGGCGGCATAGCTACGACGGTTAGTGTAGGTGTTGCGACGATGGTGCCCGATGATCGGTCGTACAAGGACGCCGTGAAACGTGCGGATAAAGCGCTGTATGAAGCGAAGCGAAACGGAAAAAATCGTGTTTTCTCGAACTGAAAGGTGAAGTGGACCCTATTCGCTGCACTATAGCCTGTGCAGTTCTGGAAGGGGTTACTTCAAAGCTGCATCCACCGGGTCATTGAATGAGAGCCACAAGGGGAGCACATCTTAACCCAAAGCGCATAGGCCTCTGGGATCAATCTCTTGGTGAAATGCACTGATTCTACCGGGGAAACTCATACACTATCTTCGTTGTTGGGCCTCGCTCGTGAATTCCCCGAGCTTAGGCGTTATGGTTCTTGTCAGTAGCCATGTGCCAACTGGTCTGGTTCTATTACTGCCACCTCTATCATGTGGATCATTGTGATAGATATATTTCATGCGCAATGGTTTCGAGTTCACTGAACTTGCTCACTAATAGTTCGCCGAATGAAGTCGATCACGGAGCTAGCATTACGCGGAAGCTCTTCTCTTTTCTTCCATACGCAGCCGATGTCCATCGTCGGGAGGCTTTCATTTAGTTCGCGCCGAATGATGCGTCGTCCTTCTAGAGAAAATGGCCGATACACCAGGTCCGATAGGATCGTGACCCCTTTGCCGAGAGCCACGAGGCTGCGAACGGCCTCTAGCGAACTGCTTTTGAATGCGACCTTGGGGGAGAGACCATACTCCCCCCAGTAGTGATTTACCGTTGCCACGTGTTCATCCATATCCAGAAGAATGAAATCACTCTCTGCAATCTCCTCAAGAGTAAGGCTCTCCGGGTACTGAAGCGGACTCTCACTGTCGAGCCATAACCGTCTGGGAGACCGCAGCATTGTTTCGTGCTCCAGTTCGTCATGGACCTTCATGTTGGAGACAAGAATGAATGCCAGATCGAAGCTATCGTCAAGAATCCCTTTTTCGATACTGGCCCTGTCGCGCTCTTCCAGTATGATTTTCAGATTAGGAAACTGCCCAGTAAGCGATACTAATAACAATGGGATCAAGTAAGCGGATATCGTCTCGGTGATACCGATTCGGACCTGCCCATGCAGGTCGTCTGGAGTGCGCCGGATTTCCATTATGGCGTCTTCGACCCCCGACAGCGTATCTTGCGCCCTGCGGGCGAATCGTTCCCCTGCCTGCGTCAGACGGACGCCCTTGGCATGTCGCTGGAACAGTTGAGCTCCGAGGCTCTGCTCCAGGTTCTTGAGTGCGATGGTCATCGACGATTGAGAGACGTGACAGCGCAAGGCGGCGCGGGTCACCTGGCCCGTTTCCGCTAGCGCCACCAGGTACTCCAATTGTCGAAGGGTTATGCTTGTGCTCATATTGAGAAAAACAATATTTGTGAATTCATAATCTATATTAGCAATGATGGAGTTCGGAGTCTAGGTTCGTTGATAAGAAGATCAACGTTGTGGCCGGAGATTTCCCCATGCCAGTTGAAGATAAGCGAGGATACTGCACCTTATGCCGATCGCGGTGCGGGACTGTTAACCGGGTAGAAGGCGATAGTCTCATCAAGGTGGAACCGGACACTGAGCACCCCACTGGAGCAGCCATGTGCATGAAGGGTCGTGCTGCTCCCGAACTGGTGCATAGCCCTAACCGCCTCCTCTACCCGATGCGTCGAACAAATCCAAAGACTGCAGAAGACCCTGGTTGGGAACGAATTTCATGGTACGAAGCAATTAACACTATCGCGGCGAGATTGTCGGAGATTAAAGACGAATCAGGGGCGGAGTCAGTCGCGTTCGGTGTGACCACACCCAGTGGTACGCCCATGTCGGATAGCATCGATTGGGTTGAGCGATTTGTCCGGGCTTTTCAAAGCCCCAATATTTGTTATGGCACCGAGGTTTGCAACTGGCACAAAGATTATGCCCATGTCTTTACATTCGGCTGCGGCATGCCTACGGCTGACTATGCTAACGCTGATCTCATTATGCTGTGGGGTCACAATCCTACGAGCACGTGGCTCAGCCAAGCAAATGCCATCGGCATAGGGAGAGATAAAGGGGCAAGGATGATAGTGGTCGATCCGCGTAAGACGCCACTGGCGGCCAGTGCGGATGTCTGGCTTCGAGTACGCCCCGGCACCGATATGGTGGTTGCGTTGGGCCTGGTGCGACAGATGTTACTGCACCAAAGCTATGATTATAATTTCGTTCGTAGCTGGACGAATGCTCCTTTCCTGGTCCGCTCTGATGATGGGACGCTGCTACGAGCAGAAGACTGTGACTTTGCGCGGACGCAAAGGGATGACCCAATTCCCGATAGTTTCGTCGTGTGGGACAGTGAGGTCAATGCTCCGGTTTGTTATGCCCCCCACAGCGGATCGTCACTTTCTCACGGAGTTCGTGCAGCACTGGCCGGGCGCTATAGCGTGTCGCTGGGCAATGGTGACGTAGTCACATGCGAGCCTGTCTTGGCTTTGCTTGAGCGCACTTGCGCTCCCTATACTCCCGATGTCGTCGAGCAAATCTCTGGTGTTGACGCCGATTCGATGATCCAGGCTGCGGAATTGCTAAGCGCCAGCAAACGCGTTGCATATCATTCATGGACGGGCATCGGGCAGCATAGCAACGCGACACAGACCGAGCGTGCCGTTTCCATTCTCTACGCTCTGACGGGCAGCTTCGATGTCCTTGGTGGCAACCGCGTCTACGCCCAAGTTCCTGTTCGCCCCATCAACGGATTGGAGCTTATTGAACCAACGCAATTACACAAAGCTCTGGGCATTGTCCAACGCCCACTTGGTCCTCCTGCCCAAGGTTGGGTTACTGCTCGGGACCTATATCGAGCCATCGTCTTCGGCCAGCCTTATCGTGTTCGAGCACTTATAGGGTTCGGTACTAACATGATGGCTAGCCAAGGGGATGTCGAGCTGGGAAAGGCAGCCTTGCAGCAGCTCGAATTTCATGTGCATTGCGACCTGTTTGAAACTCCATCTTCACGCTTTGCCGATATTCTATTACCGGTTAATACGCCTTGGGAGAGAGAAGCACTGCGTGCCGGCTTCGAGATCAACGATGTTGCGGTGGAGCATGTTCAGTTCCGTCAGCGGGCAGTCTCACCCAGGGGAGAATCAAAATCCGACACCGAGATTGTATTCGCTCTGGCAAAAGCGTTGGGAATGGATGATCTATTTTTTAACGGTAGTCTTGAGGCTGGTTGGAACTGGATGCTGGAACCGGTGGGTTTGACTGTATCCCAGTTGCGCCAGAAGCCGGAAGGTGTGCGTTACAGATTGACACAGGAGCCGAAGAAGTACAGCTGTATCAGCAATGGTAAGATCAAGGGCTTCGAAACACTCACCGGGAGGGTCGAACTCTACTCAGAAAAACTGCTGCGTTATGGTTATGATCCGCTGCCCAAAGCCGAAAGCCTGCTAACGGCACAGAAAGATCCTTCACGATTCCCCTATACACTCACCTCAATAAAAAATGGGTTTTTCTGCCATAGCCAGCACCGTTCCATTGTGTCGTTGCGCAAGAGGTCCCCCCTGCCTATTGCTCAACTTAGCTCCGAACTGGCGGCTCAAAAAGGCATAGTGAAGGGTGATTGGGTGTTGATCAATACGACAGAAGGACAGGCTCGTTTCTGCGCCAGTTTGAGCCCGGATTTAGATGCTGGAGTAATTGTCGCGGAATTCGGGTGGTGGCAGAGTTGTAACGAACTTGGGCGAGGCGGATATGCTGTCATAGGTGAGGGTAATAGCAATTACAATGTTCTGATCAGCGCGCGTGATTCGGATCCAATCAGTGGCTCCGTGCCGATGCGTTCGTTCCATTGTGATATTCGGCGTGACCCTGCTCAAGATATTAGACGACGCACATGGGAAGGTTTTAGGTCATTCCAGGTTCGTACCATAAAGCATGAGACGGCTGATGTCTTAGTTATCGAACTGGCGTCCTCAGGTGGCTCACTGCTGCCTGATTATCTGCCCGGTCAGCACATTACGATGTGCATTGGCAAGGACGGCTCGAACGAGAAAATCGTCCGTGCATACTCCCTGATCGGCTCCGCACAAGAACAAGACAGAACTAGCTACCGCATAGCTGTTCGCCACTTACGGGGAACGGACGAGAAAGGTAATGCTTTTGAAGGCCGGATGTCCGGTTATCTCCATAGGCACCTTCTGACTGGACAGGAAGTGCACCTTGGTCCGCCCGGTGGAAACTTTGTGTTGCCTGTCTCAATTCATCAACCCGTAGTTATCTTCGCCGGGGGGATCGGTATAACACCTTTTATCAGTTACCTGGAGACTCTGGCAAAGTCTGACGACATGCCTGAGGTATGGCTGCATTATGCGAACAGAAATAGTCAGAGCCATGCCTTTGCATCGCGCATCAATAAGTTGCAAGCGCGGCTGGCTGGATTGACAGTGATCAACTATTACAATGATCCGCTAGCGACCGAGATTAAGGGAGTTGACTACGACTCCAATGACCTAGTGTCGGCTGACATTGTTCCGGACTCTCTGATCAACCGTCGGGCGCGATTTTATCTGTGTGGTCCGAATCCAATGATGTCCGCTATTACTAGTCAGTTAGTTGAAAGGGGAGTCCCCAAGTTTGATATTTTTAGCGAGGTGTTTAGGTCTCCTGCGACTCTTACGGTCGAAAATGACAAGGAATACTGTGTCTCCTTTCGACGCTCAAGTCATAGAAGTTACAACTGGAGTTCAGCGGAAGGGGTGCTCCTTAATTTTGCGGAGGCTCAGGGTATAAATCTACCCAGCGGTTGTCGAGTTGGGCAGTGCGAAAGTTGCGCAGTTCGCATTATTTCCGGACAAGTTCATCACTTAAATGGCCAGGAGCCGGAAGATCCGGCCATTTGTTTGACTTGCCAGGCTGTTCCGGTAAGTAATTTGGAGCTCGATGTATAAATTATTTAAGAAGGAGTTGAGTGTGAGAGTATATGCCAGTGAAGAGACGAGAGAGGCACTTCCGTTTTCTCGGTTAATCCCAGCACTTGAAAATATGTTTAAGCATGGCTGTACTGTGCCCCGTAGACATATTCACGACATCGGAACGCCGGAAGCACCCTTGACAACGCTGATAATGCCTGCTTGGAGTGATGCCGGGTTTATGGGAATTAAAACCGTTAATATTGCCCCTAACAATGCTAGCAGGTCGCTGCCCGGATTGTTCTCGACTTACACATTGTATAACCGTGATACGGGAGAGCCTGTGGCTCAGGTCGACGGTAACGAGATCACTTCACGGCGCACAGCGGCGGCTTCGGCATTAGCGGCCAAATTTCTGGCATCCCCTTTCTCCTCGCGCCTGACGCTGCTGGGGGCAGGACGTGTGGGTAGCCTGATTCCCTACGCTTATCGGGAAGTACTGCCAATCGAAGAAGTCACGGTCTGGGATATCAATCCTCCCGCATCGGAACGATTGGTAATGCAACTTAATCAAGATGGCTTCAAGGCCCGTGTTGTCGAGGATCTTCAGGTGGCCGTGGGCTGGGCGGATGCTGTCACCTGCGCGACCTTGTCGACACAGCCATTGGTTAAAGGAGCCTGGCTGTCCCCTGGCAGTCACCTCGACCTAATCGGCAGTTTTACGCCGAGTATGCGCGAGGCGGATACCGATGCAGTGGTTGCTAATGCTCTCTTCATTGATACCGAAGAAGCTTTGGAAAAGTCCGGGGATCTGATTCAACCAATACAGTTGGGAGCCCTGAGCCCCGATGCCGTTATCGGGACTTTGGAAGACCTTTGCCTACGTCGATGCCCTACGCGAAGTTCGCAACAGGAAGGCACGGTATTCAAGGCCGTTGGTACCGCGCTGGAAGACTTAGCAGCAGCAATGCTTGTCTATCAAAGCTAAAATAATATTTAGGAGAACAATAATGTCAAAAAATACCATGAAAGCAAGTCGGAATGATAGGTTGTTTGGTGGTGTTGCTAATGGGTTGGCACGTATTTTCGACCGATACCTTCCGGACCCACTGGTAATCGTGATCGTACTTACAATTATGATTATGCTGGCTTGCGTGTCATTCAGGGGTGACTCTCCTGACGATATTCTCAGCTATTGGATGGATGGGTTCTGGAGTCTGCATGGGTTTGCTATGCAGATGGTCCTCATCTTGGTTGCAGGTTTCGTAGTGGCCACTACGCCAATGTTCAAGTCTCTGACATTACGTATCGCTAGTTCAGCCAGAACTCCTGGGCGTGCGGTTATCATCGTGACCGTGGTGTCCCTCCTGGCTAGTTGGTTGAATTGGGGTATAGGGCTTGTGGTTGGGGCGGTACTAGCCAAGGAGTTGGCCCGGCGCGTACCATTCGTCGACTATCGACTGCTGATTGCGAGTGCCTATTCTGGCTTCCTTGTCTGGCATGCTGGGTTGTCTGGATCGATACCTCTTAGCCTAGCGACTCCTGGTCATTTCCTAGAGGAAAGCGTTGGCCTGATCCCTACCAGCGAAACACTGTTCAGTCCTTTGAATATTAGTCTTATCGTAGCTATTTTTATTGCGCTTCCTCTCACCAATTACCTGATGATGAAAAGCAGTAAGTCGGTGCCTTTCACCGACTTCAGCGATGAGCCGATGCCATCAACGTATAACGTGTCACGTCCAGCAGAACGCCTTGAACACTCAAGCTGGCCTTCACTGCTAATCTCTTCGGCGGGTATAGCCGCAGTGGTTTTTTACGCAGTCAAAGGAGGAGGCCTAAACCTCAATGTCATTATCTTCTCGTTGATCTTTGTGGGTATCGGCCTACACAAGAATCTCAGTAGGTTTCTGGCGCAAATCAATGAAGCGGTGAAAGGCGCCAGCGGCATCATCATTCAGTTCCCTTTCTATGCCGGTCTCATGGGCATCATGGCTCAATCTGGCTTGGCCGGTGACCTCGCACAAATGTTCGTTGACATCTCAACGGCAGACACGCTACCAGTTTGGAGTTTTCTCTCTGCTGGCGTAATCAATATGTTTGTACCATCGGGTGGTGGTCAATGGGCAGTTCAGGGGCCGATTGTTATGGAGGCCGCCCAGGCACTGAATGCCGACACGTCAACTGTGGCAATGGCATTTGCCTGGGGGGATAGCTGGACCAACATGCTGCAGCCGTTCTGGGCTTTACCTGCTCTTGCGATCGCGGGTCTCAAGGCTAGAGATATCATGGGCTTCTGTGCGGTCGTGTTGGTGGTGAGCGGTGTTATCATCAGCTTGGCGCTGTTGCTGGTCTGAGAGTAATATATGTGGTTCTGATATCATTGATCTGACTGTTGAATATATATAGTACATTGTGTCACGATGCTATCCCTTAGGAGTGAATCGCCCTGGATGTTCTAGAGACCCGTCAGGCTCTGGATATAACGCCGTTCGTACTCGATGGGAGGTAGGTTATCGCTCGTGCCACGACGGCGCCTCCGGTTGTAGAACACCTCAATATAATCGAACACATCGCTCTTGGCGGCTTCCCGGGTCGAATAGATCAGGCGCTTGATGCGTTCTCGCTTGGGGAGCTGGAAGAAGCTTTCAGCAACGGCGCTGTCATGGCCGTTACTTCGACGGCTCATGCTGCCCACCAGGTGATTGGCCTTCAGAAAGCATTGCCAGTCCGCGCTACTGAACTGGCTGCGCTGATCCGAATGTTCCATGACAGCCCTTGGGGGTTGTAACGCCAACCGGCTGACAGCAAAGGGGTCAAGGCCAAGTCGGTAGTCATGCGGGGCTTCATCGACTAGCCCGCTACCTGACGAGAGAACGAGTCGATTACTCCAGACGAGCAGAGCCAGCCTTCATGGGTACGGTTGTAGGTGATATCGATGACCCAGGCTACATTGGGAGTCGTCACATCAAGTCGCCGCTTCAGCCGATGGGTTGAAGATCAGTCTCTAGCTGCTTCTGTTCGATCTCGGGTTCTTCGGTGTGTCGCTGGCGACTCATGGAACCTCCCTGGTGCCTTCAGTGATACGGTCTGGAGGTGTCTATAAAATCCCGGGCGATTCACGCCAAAAACGGGCGGCGAGCGTTACCTTAACCTCACCGCTGTGCCGTCGACGTGTCCTGCCCGTGATCAGAATCCCTGGTCGGTGGGCTCGGAGCCTGGCGCCTGATCCGAAAACCGGGAAGCGCTTCAGCGTTACAGCGGCCGTCCATCCAGTGAGTGCTCCATGATCGCCAGGGTCAGGGTGAAGTGATGCCGCGCGATGCGAAAGGCGTCACCTTCGTGGCGATCCAGAATCGCCTGGACGAGCGCTCGGTGTTCCTTCCTGGCGCGGGGCAGGGACTCGACCGGATAGGGTTCGGAACCAAACCCTAGCGTGGCGCGGGCCGTCAGCTGGCGCGACTGGGCAACCAGATGATGGTTGTCGGCCATGTCCATGATGCAGTCGTGGAGCTGGCCATCGAGCTCCCTGGCGATCGATGCATCATTGGTCTCGCAGAAGGCCGCGAGTAGAGTCTTCAACCGTTCGGCCTGGGCCGAATCGTGCCGTTCAGCCGCGGTTTGTGCGACGAGCCCTTCGACCAGGCAGCGGTAGTCGAAAAAGTCTCTGAGCTGTGGCAGTTCCTGACCGAGGATGCGCTGTGCCGTATCGGGAGAGGCGTCGTCGACCTGCTTGAAGGTGACGAAGGTGCCGCCGTCGCGGCCACGACGCGACTCGATCAAGCCTAGCTCCCCCACGATCTTCAAGGCGCCGCGTACGGTGACGCGACTGACTCGCTGGCGCTCGGCCAGGTCACGCTCGGCGGGCAGGCGGTCTCCTGGCGAGTAGGCGCCGATGGCGATCGCCGTCACGATCCTGTCGGCCAGCTCCTGAGTCGCGGAGTGGGCGCTATGGGTGCTGCGCATATCGGTTCGTGACGGATTGGGCATAGCATTCTCTTCCAAAGGTATTGTCATAATACCTTTAAGTGTGGTCTTCTGAAAATGAAGCGTTCGAGAGCGTCAACCCAGTGGCCTTGCCTGTCTGGTTTTCTGCCTGTCTGGTTGTTTGTCTGAACAGCGACGCGGTTCGAGTATACATGGCGACGATGCGTCGACGTCAGACGGATACGTCGTGCGCTGGAATCGGCCGGGTGTTTAACGCATGCGGTTTGCGGCGTCGGCTGCCGTTCTCGATTGCCCTCAGGCGGGCGACCCCGCCGCCTCACGAATTACAACAAGAGGAGGTCACCAATGAGTGACAATACCCTGGAAAGTCTTGGCTATACCCAGGAGCTCTCGCGCACGCTGACGCTGAGAGACCTGGTGATCTACGGTCTGATCTTCATCGTTCCCATCGCTCCTTTCGGCATCTTCGGCCACGTCATGAGCGCCAGTGGCGGGATGATCGTCACCGCTTACGTCATTGGCCTGGTGGGAATGCTGTTCACGGCCATCTGCTACTCGCAGATGGCGAAGGAGTTCCCGGTTGCCGGCTCGGTCTACTCCTACGTTTCGCGCGGCGCAGGGAGCTTTGCCGGTTTCGTGGCGGGTTGGATCATGCTGCTGGACTACATCCTGATTCCGGCGCTGCTGTATGTCGTGGGGGCGTTGGCCATTCACGATATCTTCCCGTCGTTGTCACCGATTCTGCTGGTGGTCGCTTTTGTCGTCTTCAATACCTACGTCAACATTCGCGGCATCAGCTTCACGGCGACGTTCAATCGCTGGATGCTGGTAGCCGAGCTGTTGGTCCTTGCCGTCTTCCTGGTGGCAGGGGTGGTTGCCATCAGCAACAACGTTAATGGCGCCGTGTTCTCGATGGCCCCGGTCTATGATGCCGACGATTTCTCCCTGGGCCTGATCATTTCTGCTGTGCCGATCGCGGTGCTCAGCTTCCTCGGTTTCGACGGTATCTCGACCCTCGCCGAGGAGGCCAAGGGCGGCGGCAAAGCGGTCAGCAAGGCGATCTTGCTAGTGCTGCTGATCATCGGTGGTCTGTTTATTGCCCAGACCTGGGTCGCGGCGTTGATTCAGCCGGACCCTGCGGCGTTTAGCAACCTCGACACCGCGTTCTACGAGACCGCCCGCATCGCCGGCGGTGGGTGGCTGGCGGCCCTGACGGCGGCCACGACGGCTATCGCCTGGGGCATCGCCGACTCCTTGGTGGCCCAAATCGCTACCGCTCGCATCCTCTACAGCATGGGCCGTGATCGACTGCTGCCGGAGCCGCTTTCACGCGTCCATCCGCGCTTCAAGACGCCCTACGTCAGCGCGCTGCTGGTCGGCGTCGTGTCCATTGTGGCGGGCATCGCCTTCATGCAGCACCTGGCGCTGCTGACCTCTATCGTCACCATTGGCGCTCTGACGGCCTTCATCATGCTCAACGTGACGACCCTCTACTATTTCGTGTTCAAGAAGAAGGCCGCCAACCCGTTCCTGCATATCCTCTGCCCGCTGCTTGGTCTGGTCGTGGTCGGCTACATCTGGAGTGGCTTCGAGTCCTACACCATCTTGATCGGGCTGGCCTGGGCCATCGTTGGCATCGCGATCTACGCGGCGGCACAGCGCAGCGGTCGTTCCGTGAACATGGAAATCTAGTCTCCTGGCAGGACGTTGACCGCGGCCCCTGAGCCGTTAGGAGGAGCAAGTGCTTCTTGCCTGACGGCCCATGGCTCTCACGATGTCTTTCGCAACCCTCCACACAGGACACCGACATGAAGATCAAGACCATCCATGACGTTCACCACTGTTTTGACCATGCTCTGGCGCCACGCGAGTGGGTCAGCTCCGGGGATACCCGGCGCTTTGACATCCTCGACGCCAGTGGTGGCCTGATCACTCGGGACAGTCAGGCCGAAGCGCTGACGCGTCTGCCCGCGGGCCAGCTCAATCCCGTCTGCGGGCCCTTGTACATGGAAGATGCCGAGCCTGGCGATGTCATCGAAGTGGAGCTGGTCGATTTCGAGCCGGGGCAGTGGGGCTGGACGGGGTTGATCCCGGGGTTTGGCCTGCTGGCCGATGACTTTCCCTCGCCCTGGCTCAAGGTCTCCGAGTACGACAGCGAGTCGGTTTACTTCGACGAAGACATCGTCATTCCTTTTCGCCCCTTCGCCGGGACCATCGGGCTGGCACCGGCCGAACCGGGTCAGCATTCGATCGTGCCGCCGAGGATCTGTGGCGGCAATCTCGACATCCGCGACCTGGTCAAGGGTGCGCGTCTTTACTTGCCGGTTCAGGTGAAGGGGGGGCTGCTGAGCATCGGCGATACCCATGCTTGCCAGGGCGATGGCGAGGTCTGTGGGACGGCGGTGGAAACGCGAATGGCGGCCACGGCGACGCTGCGCCTGCACAAGGGCGACCGTATTCGTTCACCGATGTTCGATGTGCCTCCAGGAGCGTCCACCGAGCAGGATGCTGGCTTTCTGGTGACCACCGGGGTCGGGCCGGATTTGATGCAGGGAGCCAAGGACGCCGTGCGCTTCATGATCGATCGGCTGCACAAGCAGGCGGGGATGGAGGAGCAGTTGGCCTACGCCCTGTGCAGTGTCGCGGGGCGCTTGCGGGTCAGCGAAATCGTCGATCAGCCGCACTGGGTGGTGTCCTTCTACATGCCCAGGTCGATATTCCGGTCAACAAGCCTCAGGGCGATGTAAGGCGCCGCCTGAAAGGCAGCGTCTGCTGCCTTTCAGGCGTGAGGAAAAGACGACTCAGCCGAGAACGCCCTGGCTGCGCAGGTAGTCATCATAGCTGCCGCTGAAATCGACGATGCCGTCGTCCTTCATCTCGATGATGCGCGTGGCCAGCGAGCCGACGAATTCGCGGTCGTGGCTGACGAAGATCAGCGTGCCGGCATAGTGTTCCAGCGCCAGGTTGAGCGCCTCGATGGACTCCATGTCCAGGTGGTTGGTCGGTTCGTCCATGACCAGCACATTGGGGTTTTGCAGCGAGAGCTTGCCGAACAGCATGCGCCCTTGCTCGCCGCCGGAAATCACCTTCACGGACTTGCCGATGTCGTCGTTGGAGAACAACATCCGGCCGAGGGCGCCACGTACGGTCTGCTCGCCGGCGGTCGTCCACTGCTGCATCCATTCGAACAGCGTCTCGCCGCCGTCGAAGTCCGCCGCGTGGTCCTGGGCGAAGTAGCCGACGTCGGCGGCATCGGTCCATTTCACTTCACCGGCGTCAGGTGCCATCGTGCCGACCAGGCAGTTGAGCAAGGTGGTCTTGCCGATGCCGTTGGGTCCAATGATGGCGACGCGTTCTCCCGCTTCGATTCGCAGGCCAAAACGCTCGAACAGCACATTGTCGTCCCAGGCCTTGGACAGCGCTTCCACCGCCAGCGCATGGCGATGAATCTTCTTGTTCTGCTCGAAGCGAATGAAGGGGCTGATGCGCGACGAGGGCTTGACCTCATCGAGCTGGATCTTGTCGATCTTGCGCTGGCGCGAGGTCGCCTGCTTGGCCTTGGAGGCATTGGCCGAGAAGCGGCTGACGAATTGCTTGAGCTCGGCAATTTCGGCCTTCTTCTTGGCATTCTCGCTATGCAGACGTTCGCGCGCCTGGGTGGCGGCGGTCATGTACTCGTCGTAGTTACCGGGGAACAGTTGCAGCTCGCCGTAGTCCAGGTCCGCCATGTGGGTGCAGACGCTGTTCAGAAAGTGGCGGTCGTGGGAGATGATGATCATGGTCGACGAGCGCGCCTTGAGAATGTCTTCCAGCCAACGAATCGTATTGATATCAAGGTGGTTGGTGGGCTCATCGAGCAGCAGCACGTCGGGGTCGCTGAACAGCGCCTGGGCCAGCAGTACGCGAAGCTTCCAGCCCGGCGCGACAACGCTCATCGGCTGGTCGTGCTGCTTAAGGGGGATGCCCAGGCCCAGCAGCAACTCACCAGCACGGGCCTCGGCGGTATAGCCATCGAGCTCGGCAAAGCGCACTTCGAGATCGGCGACCGCCATGCCATCTTCTTCACTCATCTCGGCCTGTGAATAGATGCGCTCGCGTTCGGCGGCCACCGACCACAGCTCTTCGTTGCCCATGATCACGGTGTCGATGACGCGTTCGTCCTCGAAGGCGAACTGATCCTGGCGCAGTTTGCCCAGTCGTGTGGTGGCGGCTTTCATCACCTGGCCGCTGGTAGGCTCGAGATCCCCCCCGAGAATCTTGATCAGGGTCGACTTGCCACAGCCGTTGGCCCCGATCAGACCGTAGCGATGGCCCTGGCCGAATTTGACAGAAACGTTTTCAAACAGCGGCTTGGGGCCAAACTGCATGGTGATGTTGGCAGTAGAGAGCACGGCGGAGAATCTCGCGGGAGGAACATGAATGAGTGACTCGGGCCAGCAATACAAGCAGCTTCGACCAAAGTGGAGCGCGTATTGTACGCGCCAGACCATGGGGCTATCCACTTAAGCGCCCCTCCGATTCGGCGACAATGCCCTGGGCAGCGTGCCGATACACCACTGCTGCCTTGAGGCCTGGTAACGTCGGCGTAAGGCGTGTGTCGCCGGCCAAGCGCGCAAACGGGCGCGACGGGTCTTGTTGCCTCACAGATCCTTTTCGTGACGACGGCTGAGGCGCGCTCGGGCAGGCCATCGGTGCGACAGCGGCTGTCGGTCGGTGAGTCCTCCGTGTATGGTGCCGGGAAAGACCGGGCCTTGACGGCCTAAGCGTCGGGACGCCGGGCCGTGGCGGCTCGAGTCGCTGGCGAATATGGGACGACAAATGGACATTCCGCATCAGCGGTTGGTGTACTTCCAGGTAACCATCGAGGCGGGCTCGGTGCGTCAGGCCGCGGCGCGCCTGGACATCGCGCCATCCGCCATCAGTCGGCAGCTAAAGCTCATCGAGGCGGCGCTGGGCGCTCCATTGCTGGAGCGCTCGCGCAGTGGTGTGGTGCCGACGGCGGTGGGCGAAATGCTGCTGGCCTATTGTCGCAAGCGCTCGGTACTCGATGATGTCTTCAGCGAAGAACTCGATGCGTACCAGCGCCTGGAAACCGGCCAGCTATCGCTGACCGTCGGAGAAGGTTTCGTCGGTGATCTGATCGATACGCCATTGCGCAGCTTCACCGAGAGCTATCGTGGCGTTCGTCTCGATGTCAACACGGGAAGCACCAGCGAGATCATCGATGCGGTCGTCGAGGACGAGGCCCATATCGGGCTGATGTACCACGAGCGCGTCCACCCTCAGCTACGCTTCTGGCGTTCCAGTCGCCAGCCAATGGTGGCGCTGATGTCGCCGCGCCACCCCATGGCCGGGGATACCGGCGCACTGTCGCTGACAGCGCTCAGTGAACAGCCTCTGGCCTTATGGCGCACTGGGCACGGGGTACGCCAGTTGGTGGATGAGGGCTTTCGAGAAGCGCAGTTGCGCCAGCGGGTCAGCATGCAGACCAATTCGCTCTCGGTGCTCAAGCATGCCGCCCGCTCCGGGCTAAATCTCACCTTGTTGCCGGCCTTCGCTGCCGCCAGAGAGCTCGAGGATGGCCTGCTTATCGCCCGGGACGTGGATTGCCAACGCTTTCGCGAGGCCCGTGCACATATCATCACACGGGTCGGTCGACGCATGCCCAGAGCGGGGTTACAGCTCTTGCGTCACCTCGAGCGCTGGATGCAAGCCTTCAACACGCACGTTTGAGTCGTTGTCGAGGCCATCTCGCCGAGAGGGACGGCAGCCCGCGGGCCAGGTCAGGCAGACGCGACTCGCGGGCTGATCCACGGGGCGTTGTAACTGGCATGGCGACTGGCATGGCGGCTGGTGTTGCAACTGGCGTGGCGACTCAGCCCACGCCGCTGCCGTAGCCGGTGGCGACACTGGCCGTTGGCGAAGTTTCCACCCATACGCTCTGGGCAACGGTGTATTCCTTGAGACCCTCGATGCCGCTGGAGCGCCCGAACCCACTGTCGCCGAAGCCGCCGAAGGGCGACATGACGTTGATCGCCTTGTAGCTGTTGATCCACACCGTGCCGGCACGCAATCGAGCCGCTACCCGGTGGGCACGCGCCGGGTCCTGGGTCCAGACCGCCCCGGCTAGACCGAAGCGTGTGGCATTGGCCAGGCGCACGGCATCTTCTTCTGTGGTAAACGGCATAACCACGACCACAGGACCGAACACTTCCTCGCGTGCGATGGCCATGTCTTCGGTGACATCGACTAGCACCGTAGGCGCGAGGAAGTATCCACGGGCCTCTGCGGGTAGCGTCTCGGGCCGGTTTCCCCCACAGAGCACACGAGCGCCCTGGAGTTTGGCCGCCTCGATCATCGACAGGATGTGCCGGTGCTGGCGCGAGTTCTGCACCGGTCCCATTTGGGTGGCATCGTCGCTGGGCAGGCCGACCGCGATACTGCCCGCCGTTCGGGCCAGGCGTTCGCATACCTCGTCGAAGATCTCCCTTTGCACCAGCAGGCGGGACCCCGCCACGCAGCTCTGTCCGGCGGCCGCGAAGATGGCCGCCTGGGCACCGGCCACGGCATCGTCGAGCCTGGCGTCACCGAAGACGATGTTGGCGGACTTTCCGCCGAGTTCAAGCACGCTTGGCACCAGGCGTTCGGCCCCTGCCTGGGCAATCTTCCTACCACTCTCGGGCGAGCCGACGAACACCAGCTTGCTGATGTCAGGGTGCCCGGTGAGAGCGGCCCCGGTGGTTGGCCCGACGCCGTTGACGATGTTGATCAACCCTTGGGGCAGGCCTGAGCGTTCCAGCAGCATGGCGACGACCACCGAGGAGAAGGGCGTCAGCTCCGAAGGTTTGAGCACGACGCCATTGCCGGCGGCGATGGCCGGTGCCAACTGCCAGGCGCAGGTGAACATCGGCGCGTTCCATGGCGTGATCTGTCCGACAACCCCATAGGGCACATGGCGCACATAGTTGAGGTGCGAGGTCGGCACCGGAATCACCTCACCGTGCTGCTTATCGCACCAGCCGGCATAGTATTCGATCATTTCGCGGACCTTGATGACCTCGCCACGACAGTCGCGAATGGGCTTGCCGGCCACCACGCTCTCTAGCTGCGCCAGTGCTTCCTCATGGCCCTGCAGGGCAGAGGCGGCGGTGGTCATGCGCCTGCCGCGCTCGCTGGCGGTTAGCGCCATCCATTCCTGCTGGGCGGCCGTTGCCGCCGCGACCGCACGCTCCACCAGCGCCGCACCGGCATCGGCATATGTCATCAAGGGCAGCCCGGTGACGGGATCGAGTAGCTCGATGCTCTCGCCCTGGCCCGCCACCAACTCACCGCCGATCCAGTTGCTCAGCGCAATCTCGGGCAGCATGCCACGCGCTGTGAGCAGCTCGGTGAGGCATTCAACGGCCTTGTCGTTCAGCGAGTTCATTCTTTATCCTCCAGCGTCGAGGGCGTAATGCGTGGTTGCGAGGGGTGCCGGATCTGATCGGTCACATGGTTGAAGTCGGCGCTGTCGGGCGAGGCGTCGGTATGCCACCGTTCCACGACGCGGGTCAGCAGATCCAGGGACAGTCCGAGGTCCGCGGCGGCGTCGCGCGCCAGGCGCAGGTCCTTGCGCATCAGACCGGTGGTGAAGCCGGAGTCGAAGGCATCAGACAGAATCCACTTCGGGAAATTGACCTCACTGACGGCGCTGCGGCCCGAGCCGCTGTTCAAGCCCGCCAGGCAGGCCTCGGGGGCGACGCCGGCCCGGCTCGCCAGGGCGATGGCTTCGGCCGTGGTCAGCAGGTGCGCCGCACACAGGTAGTTGTTGGCGAGCTTGACCACATGGCCACTGCCGGCCTCTCCGACATGGGTGTAGCGGGCCGCCAGCGCCTCGAGGACGGGGGTAACGCGCTTGATCGTCGATATCTCTCCGCCGAGCAGCATGCCAAGGGTACCCGTGGCAGCGCCGGCCGGGCCGCCGCTGACCGGAGCATCGAGCCACTCGAGACCGGCCTGGTGAACGTTCTTCGCCAAGTCCCGGCTGACCACCGGATCACTGGTTGAGGTATCGACGATCACGCTCCCCTTCGGCGCCTGTCGCAAGAGCCCGGATGAGGACTCGATCACTTCACTGACGTGGGCTGAGGTGGGTAACGACAGCAGATAGACGTCGGCCGCCGGCAGTGCGTCTGGGTTGACGACGTCGAGTCCGCGTGACGCCATTTTGTTGCGAGCGGCGGCCATGACATCGGTTCCTACCACGGTAAACCCAGCCTTGCGCAGGGTCAGGGCCATGTTCCCGCCCATCTGTCCTAAGCCGATGACGACAATCTTCATGATGACTCCTGTCTTGTGTTTGTTAGTGGTGAGCCGCCATCGCCGACGTTCAGGCAACGCAGCGCCGAGCCATGCCGTGCACGGCATGGCGAATCAAAGGTGGGGAGAAAAGAGCGCCCGGGTCAGCGGTTGCTGAGCAGCGTCTTGACCAGGGCTATCCAGTAGGCGACCCCGATCGGTGCCAGCGCGTCGTTGAAGTCGTACGCTGGGTTGTGCAGGGCCGCACTGTCGGTGCCATTCCCCAGCCAGATATAGGCACCAGGGCGCTGTTGCAGCATGAAGGCGAAGTCTTCCGATGCCATGGACGGCGGCAGTTCGCGATGTACCTGTTGGATGCCCGGCATCGCTTTAAGCACCTCGGCGCAGCGCTGGGCCTCGGCCGGGGTATTGAGCGTGGCCGGGTAGCGCGACTGGTAGTCGATGCTGGCCTCCAGGCCATGAAAGTCGGCCGTGGCTGCAATCGCTTGGCAAAAACGTGCTTCAAGGTAGTCGCGTAGCTCGCCATCGAAACATCGCACGGTGCCACACAGCTCGACGGTTTCCGGCATCACATTGAAGGCATCGCCGGCGTGGAACTGCGTAACACTCATGACGGCGGTCTGGTGTGCCGGTGTCTCTCGGCTGACGATGCCTTGCAGTTGGTTGACCAACTGGCACGCCGCGAGCACGACGTCCTTGCCAAGGTGAGGCATGGCGGCATGGCAACCGCTGCCCGTGAGCTTCACGGTAAAGACGTCGAAGGCAGCCATCACCGCCGAGTCGTGCACGGCGGCTTCGCCGAGAGCCATGCCCGGCCAGTTGTGAACGCCGTAGACCGATTCCATCGGGAATCGCTCGAACAGCCCTTCCTCGACCATGACGCGTCCGCCGCCCTCGTTCTCTTCCGCCGGCTGGAAGATGAAGTAGACGCGTCCGGCGAAGTCGGGGGACTCAGCCAGTGCACAGGCGGCCCCCAACAGCATGGTGGTATGGCCATCGTGACCGCAGGCGTGCATCTTGCCCGGTCGTTGGGAAGCATGAGCGAAGGCATTGGCCTCGCTCACGTCCAGTGCGTCGATATCGGCTCGCAGTCCGATGGCCCGGTCGCCGCCATGGCGACCATCGACCCATGCCACGACGCCGGTCCCACCGCCGAGCCCAGTCGCCCTTGAAATCCCGGCGGCGTCCAGAATCCCGACGATGCGAGCGCTGGTGTGGTGTTCTTCGAAGGCGGTCTCCGGCTGACGATGAAACTCATGACGCCATTCGCGCAGAGTATCGGCATTGACAATCGACATGGCATTTTCCCTATAGACGGTCATATCGGTTACAGAAGTGCTTGGGCCACGAAGGCCGATCCGACGAAGGTTCCGGTGAACACCAGCAGTGACACGATGATCAGTTTCCAGCCAACCTGGCGGAACATGGTGAACTCTCGCGGTGAAAGCGCCAGGCCCGCGTAGGCCAGCACCGGCGTCACGATGGCCAGAAAGCTGACCGACGCCAATTGCTCGACGATCCAGGCGCTGGCCGGAAACCAGGGCAGCGTCACGATGATGCTGACCAGAGATACCCAGGCGACGCCCGGCAGATAGAAGGGTGCGAAGCGCGTGATGACCAGGCCGAACATGGTCATGGCGTAGAGAATCACCATGCCCGGTAGTGCCGCCAGCAAGGAGCCGCCGTTGATGGTATTGCTGACCCAGGCGACGGCACAGACCACCGCCATGACGATGGCGGTTTGGCCAAGGTGGCGCTCGGGGCGCTCGTCATCGCTGATGGTGGCGGTGTCGTGCGGTTCCGCCGTGGCCTTGGCACCGACCGAGCGTGCCGCTGTACGCCCGGAGCACCACGTGAAGATTTTCTCGGCCAGCGGCAAGGCGATGAACAGCGAAATATAGAGGCCGGTGGCATAGGTCAGCAGGTTGCTGGCGCCGGCGAAGGCCAACAGCTCATCGCGCATTTCCGGCAAGGCGCCGGCGATGGCACCCGAGCATGCAGCGACCATGCTGCCGCTGCCCACGCCACAGGCCATCGCCAGGGCACGCGGGTCGAAGATGTCCAGCGTCGTCAGGTACCCGGCCATCAGCGCAAACCACAGGGTGCCGAACATGGTGCCGACAACGTAGACACCCATGACGCCGATGCCTTCGGGCCCCTTGAGACCGTACTTGTCGGAGATGATGGCGATGTTGGGTTCCCGTGCGATGGAGTAGGTGGCGCCGATGGCCTCTCGTCCCATCTTTAAAACGATTACCGCGAAGGGCATGGCGATCAGCATGGTGCCCAGGTTGCCGAGTTCCTGGAGAATCAGGGCCGGCCCGGCGCTGATGATTTGCTCGATAGCCGGCCCGATGGTGGAGCCGAAGCGGGCAATGAAGGGCATGATCGATAACAGAATGATCGGTGCGGCGGCGTCACTGAGCTTCACCGGCACCAGGCGAGAGGTGGCCGAGAACAGATGTGGGTTCAGCAAGAGCCCGATGATAAAGGCATAGAACAGGGGCAAGAGCAGCAGGGTGCCCGGCCCGAGGGGAATCTTGATGATGCCGATGGCTTCGGAGATCAGGGCCGCAATGGCCACGATGCCATGCAGGCGCCAGTCGAGGAGCATAGAGAGTTTCATGCGGGTGTCCTGTTGTTGTAATTACGGGCAACGTCGGTGGAGAATCGCGGATCGTTCCACCATCACCGTCTTCTCGAGTATCGAAGGAGGGGGTGTTCTAATGAAAGGTCAATGGTGTGCTGTTTTTTAGGGCCGGCCACTCTGGTTGCTCTGGCCGGTGCTGGCAACGCATGGTGAATTTTTGCCCAGCCGACCAAGACGCCGCGCGGTGAAAACTGGATAATGGCGGGCTAGGCGCGCACGGCGGCCCGAATTCACTTATCCGGTGCTATCTCCATGGAAATCAAGGTCAATTTTCTCGAAAATCTCAGGCTTGAGGCCAAGTTTGATGATTTTACCGTCGTCACCGATCAACCCATTCGCTACAAGGGCGATGGGTCGGCGCCGAGCCCCTTTGACTATTTCCTGGCGTCCTCTGCGCTCTGCGCGGCCTACTTCGTGCGCGTGTACTGCCTGGCGCGCGACATTCCGACCGAGAACATCCGCCTGTCGCAGAACAACATCGTCGACCCGGAGAATCGCTACAACCAGATCTTCAAGATCCAGGTAGAGCTGCCGGAGGACCTCTCGGACAAGGACCGCCAGGGGATTCTGCGCTCCATCGAGCGCTGCACCGTCAAGAAGGTGGTGCAGACCGGGCCGGACTTTCAGATCGAGACGGTCGAGAACCTGGACGAAGACGCCCAGGCGCTGCTGATGGCCGAGCCAGAGGAGGGCACGAGCACCTGGATCGAAGGCAAGGACCTGCCGCTGGAGCAGACCATCGCCAATATGACGGGGCTTCTTCAGGATCTGGGCATGAAGGTCGAGATCGCGTCTTGGCGCAATATTGTTCCCCACGTCTGGTCGCTGCATATTCGCGATGCGGCATCCCCAATGTGCTTCACCAACGGCAAGGGCTCGTCCAAGGAGAGTGCACTGTGCTCGGCGCTGGGCGAGTTTATCGAACGCCTGAGCTGCAACTTCTTCTACAACGATCAGTTCTTCGGTGAAGAGATCGCCGCGAGCGAGTTCGTTCACTATCCGAACGAGAAGTGGTTCCTGCCCGGACCCAACGATGCGCTGCCCGAGGGGCTGCTAGATGCGTACTGCTGGGCGATCTATGACCCGGAAGGCGAGCTCTGCGGCGCCAACCTGATCGACACCAATTCTGGCAAGGTCGAGCGCGGCATCGTCGCGCTTCCCTTCGTCCGCCAGTCAGACGGCGAGACCGTCTACTTCCCCTCCAACCTGATCGAGAACCTCTATCTCAGCAACGGGATGAGTGCTGGCAACACGCTGGCCGAGGCACAGGTTCAGTGCCTGTCGGAGATATTCGAGCGGGCGGTGAAGCGCCAGATCCTCGAAGAGGAACTGACGCTGCCGGATGTGCCCATGGAGGTGCTGAAGACGTACCCCGATATTCTCGAGGGCGTCGAGGCGCTGGAGGCCCAGGGATTCCCGATTCTGGTCAAGGACGCCTCGCTCGGCGGGCAGTTTCCGGTGGCGTGTGTGGCCTTGATGAACCCGAAGACCGGCGGAGTCTTTGCCTCCTTCGGCGCCCACCCAAGCTTCGAGGTCGCGGTGGAGCGCAGCCTGACCGAGTTGATGCAGGGCCGCAGCTTCGAGGGGCTGAACGACTTCCCGCCGCCGACGTTCAATTCCCTGGCGGTATCCGAGCCGAACAACTTCGTCGAGCACTTCATCGACTCCTCCGGGGTCGTGTCATGGCGCTTCTTCAGCGCCAAGTCCGACGTCGAGTTCTGCGCGTGGGACTTCTCCGGCAGCAACGACGAGGAGGCCGCCAACCTGTTCGGGATTCTGAAGGACCTGGACCTGGACGCCTACATGGCGGTACACGAGGACCTTGGCGCGCCGGTCTGTCGTATCCTGGTGCCGGGCTACTCCGAGGTCTATCCCGTCGAGGACCTGATCTGGGACAACACCAATATGGCGCTCGACTACCGTGAAGACATTCTCAACCTTCACGCCTTGAACGATGACCAGCTCGCGGCTCTGCTCGAACGCCTGGACGAGAGCCAGATCGACGATCACGTCGATATCATCACCCTGATCGGCGTCGAGTTCGACGAGAACACGGTATGGGGCCAACTGACCATTCTGGAGCTCAAGCTGTTGATCAACCTGGCGCTTGGCCAGCACGACGAGGCGCTGGAGAGGGTCGAGATGTTCCTCCAGTACAATGACAACAGCGTCGAACGTGGCCTGTTCTACCAGGCCATGAGGGCGGTGCTGGAGATCGCTGTCGATGACGAACTCGAGCTTGACGACTACCTCTACAACTTCAAGCGCATGTTCGGCGATGACACCATGGCCGCGGTGGTCGGCTCGGTGGACGGCAGCGTGCGCTTCTCTGGCCTGACCCCGACCAATTTGCAATTGGAGGGGCTCGAGAAGCACCAACGCCTGATCGAGAGCTACAAGAAGCTGCATGCAATGAGGGCCGCCAAGGCCGTAAAGTCCTAGGCACTTCGCTTCGTCGTGCATCCCAACCGATACAACGCTCAAGCGCTTGCCAACGCTGGCCTTCCCTGAGGGGAGGGCCGCGTCCCGTCGGCTGCCGCGGGCAGCGCCCGGCGCGCTCCTCTTATCGCGTCTGCGCTGGAAAAATCCGCTTTCTGGTTGATATTCTTATTAAAATATAAACGGTTAGTTTGACGTTCATCGGTGATGAAACGTTCGTCCATCCATCCCTTCGTGCCTTCCTTGGCGCTAACGAGAGCGTTGTCGTTCCGTCATTAGGGAGGTGGCCTGCGACGGCAGGCTTCCAGGCCATGGTCTACGCTGGTTGGCCATGAGTGCTCGTTTTGGCACATTTAGGATCTGATCAAGGGACGGAGCGATGACGACGATCGGCGCGCGACAGGTGGGTCCATTCATCTTCTGCCTGCTGGGGACGCCAGGCGTGCTGGCCCAGGAGGGGCCAAATGCTGCTGCCCAGGCGAATAACCCGCTGGCGAGCATGACCGCGTTCAATATGCAGAACTATTACATTGATGAAATAACCGACTCGGATGAGAGCGCCAATCAATTCTGGTTCCGCTACGCTTCCCCATTTTCAATAGGTCAGTCCGATTGGTTGCTGCGTGCTTCGCTTCCCATCAACAGTTATCCGACGCCGCCCTCGGGAGACACGGAAACGGGCGTTGGAGACCTGAACCTCTTCACCTCATATCTCGTCGATACCGGAAACCCCGCGGTCAGTTTCGGCTTCGGGCCCCAACTGACCGCGCCCACCGCATCGAAAGATGAAGTCGGTAGCGAGAAGTGGTCAGCTGGGTTGGTCAACGTGCTGTTCAATGCCAGTTCGCCCAAGTTTCAATACGGCTATTTAATGTCCTGGCAGCAGAGCTTTGCCGGCGAGGGTGACCGTGATGATATCGATGTGGCGGCCTTCCAGCCTTTTGGCTTCTACCAGCTTGGCGATGGTACCTATCTGCGCAGTGCACCGATCTGGCAGTTTAATCTCGACAATGGCGACTATGGGATACCGCTAGGTGTGGGGATTGGTCAAGTCATCAAGCAGGAGAAGACTGTGTACAACTTCTTTGTGGAGCCCCAGTTCTCGGTGGCCGATGAAGGCGCTGGGCAACCTGAGTTTCAGGTGTTTGTCGGTTTGAACCTGCAATTCAGCAAGTGATGGTCGTGGGGTGAACGAGGCGTTTTGTCGTCGGCTCATGAGGACAGACATTGGTGTTTGCTGCTTCAGTCGCCATCACGTCATGAAAGACGGCGATGGACGCCATCCCTTTGTGTTCATCGACTCGCCGCTTCGACGAGTGGCAGTGCCAGGGTGACAGGTCAGGAGCGGGTAATGCGAGAGCCGGGATACCTTGGGTTGGTAGCGGCGTGTCTGTGCTCGGGGGTATGGGCCCAGCAGCCTGATGGTCTGGCGCCGGACCGAGAGTCGTCATCGGGCATGGGAAATGAGCGTCGGGAATCCCCGTGGCTTCTGGTACCGAAAGTGAGTAGCGATCCAAAGATTGGCACCTCGGCGGGGGGCATCGCCGGATACATGTTCCAGACGGACCCCGAGTCTACGGCATCTATTTTGGGTGCTATGGGCACCTACAGCACCACCGACTCGTGGATCGGTGGCATTTTCTTTCGCGGTTACTGGGACGCTGATAGCAAGCGCCTGACGGCAGGCATTGGCCGCGGCGAAATCAACAATGACTATGAGGATTTTCTTGGCACGGGGTTGTCGGCTCAGACGACGGACGAGATGAAGCTGGTGTTTGCCCGGTATCTTCAGGAAGTCTACCCGCATTGGTTTATCGGCGCCCAGGGCGTGTATACGAACTATCTGGTGGTCAGTCACGACCTCGAGGCTCAGATCATCATGCAGGCCGCCGGGATCACGGGAGTCGACGCAGGAGCCGTCGGACTTTCGCTCCTGTATGACACGCGAGATAGTCAGAATGCGGCGAGTGATGGCATAAAGTTCGATATCAATAATTTTGCCTTTCGAGAGGCATTCGGTGGCGAGGATGATTTCGATAGCTTGAGCGTCGAGTTTGACCAGTACATTCCGAATGGCGATGGCCATGTCTTCGCCTGGCGCGCGTTCGGGCGCGGGACCGATGATGCGCCCACGAGCGGGTACTCTAGCGTCGAGTTGCGGGGCTATACCCGAGGCCAGTATCTAGCGCCGAACTCCGTGTCCGTGGAAGCCGAGCAGCGGTTCCATGTGCATGGGCGGTTTGGACTCAATGCCTTTGCCGGGGTTGCCTGTCTGTTTGGAGATGGGGAGAGGTGTGACGAAGGCGACAATCTCTATCCGAGTGCAGGCATCGGTGCTCAGTATGTGCTGAAGGAAGAGGAAAACATCGTGGTCACCGCCGATTACGCACAGGGCAAGGAAGATAACAGCGGGTTTTACGTGAGGCTGGGGCAGGCCTTCTAGACGGCGTTGCCCCGATCCCGGGACGATCACGTCGCTCGGTGTCGTTTGCGTAGTCGTTTGCGTAGTCGCTTGAGTTGCCGCTTGGGGAGGCTGCCGAGCGCCAGGGCGGTGAGCATCAATGCGCCACCGCCAACGACCATCGGCAGGATGGGCTCATCGAGCAGGATCATCGAGCCCAGGTAGCCGATCAGGGGTGTCAGGGTACTGACCAGGGCGACTTTTGCTGGTTCGAGCAGTTTGCCGGCGCCGATCAGCATGCCGAAGCCGATACCCGTGACCACGGGCCCCATGAAGGTGAGCAAGGCGATGGCCCGTGGGGCGGTCATCGAGGCCGTCGGTAGCCCCTCGAACACCAGCGCCAATGCCGTCATGCCGATACCGGCCACCAGGAATTGCCAGAACACGGCATCGAGGACCTTGCCTTGCCAGGCATGCTGCGACACTAGCCGAATCGCCATGGCCCAGAACAGGGCGGCGGCCAGTACGACGAACAGCGGCGTCCACTGACCCGGCTCCCCCGATGCCAGCATGATGGTGGCACAACCCGCCGCCGACAGCAGAGTCAGCAGGACTCGGAAGATCGGGGGACGCTGGCGAAACACCACAACGTCCATCACCAGAAGCCACAGCGGTGTGGTGTAGATGAGAATGCTGGCGGTGCCAGCGGGCACATATTGCAGCGCCGCCGTGACCAGCCCCATCGATACGATAAACTGCAGCACTCCGACGCCAAGGATGACCGGTACGTCCGCTCTGGTCAGCCGCGGCCGGCGTCGGTGGGCAGCATAGATGACCAAGGCGATGACCGGAACGCTGAACAGAAAGCGCAGCCCCACCATCCATAGCGGCGAGAAATACTCCACGCCCATCTTCATGACCGGCCAGTTGAGGCCGAGCAACAGCACCGAGACGAGCAGTAGCTTGACGCCCTTGGTGGTATCGCGCTTGGTGGCGGTTGCCGCGTTCAGGTCGGCGCTAGTCGCTGTATTCGCGTCTTGACCGGATACCGTCGACGTCGGCCGGGTCGATACGTCCGCCATCCTGGCGTCTCCCGTCAAATGGGTGGTTGTCTGTCGCGGCTGCGTGGCCTCACCGCGCTGGCGCTTGGTCGGCTGGACCCGCGGGGCAGGCAGCCACCGGGCGCTGCCGTGCTGGTCGCATACGGCAGGGCGGTCTCGGGGGCAGACTTGGGGCCAAGGCCAGGGAGAGTCTTGCCAGGGGTGGGCAACGGGTCGGTCTTGAGCCGCTGCAGACCATGGCGAACTGTACCAGCTTGTCGAGACATTCGTTAGCGTCATATCGGTGTCGATCGAGCGCGCCCGGTGGGTCAGCGGTCAGCATCGCCGTGGCGGGGGGCATCCACAGGGGGGCTGAGAGCATGAGGACAGAGTGCTGGTGTCAGGTGGGGCGCAGACTCCAGACCTGGTCGAGCGATGCGCGTGCCATTTGAATCGCCGTGTCGTCGTCGCGGTCCCTGCGCCAGACGAAGCAAAGTGCGCAATCCAGGGCGACGCCATCGACCACCACCAAGCCACTTGTCTGGCGCTCGGCGATGGCTTGCGACTCTCTGGCGAGGCTCAGCCCGACGCCGGCGCGCACCAGATCGAGCATGCACGCCTCCTGATCTACCTGCGCCACACGGTTGGGCTTTTCACCACTGTCCCGCATGGCTCCCTGGAGCAGGCGGTGGTGCACCGAGTCGGGTGGCGTCACGATCCACGGCAGGCCGGCCAGAGATGGCCATCGCGTGTCGGCGACCCTCGCCTCCCAGCCAGGCGGTGCGACGATGCGGTAGCGAAAGTGGGTTAGCTCGACATGGGCGATGCTGTCGCTATCGTCGCCGGGGCCGGCCCCGGGAGGCGCGAGGTAGAAGGCCACGTCGAGCTCGCCTTTCTCGACTCGCCTCATGACGCAGCCGCTCATGCCATGGTGCAACTCGGTTTCGAGCTGTGGTGCGCGCTCGACCAGCGAGTTGAGAAAGCTGCCCAGGCGAATGAACTCAGGATCGACAATGGTGCCAATCTTCAGCAGGCCCCGCACCGTGCAGTGCAATGACTGCGCCATCTGCTCGAAGACCCTGAGGCTCGTAAGGGCCTTCTCCGCCACCGGCAACAACGCCAGGCCATTGGCCGTCAGCGCCAGTCCCTGGGGCCTGCGGTCGAACAGCGATAGTCCCAGCGTCTGCTGAAGTTGCTTCAACTTTAGGCTAATCGCGGGTTGCGTCAGGTGAAGTTGCTCGGCCGCCCGGGAGACACTTCCCAGGCGCGCAACCGCCACGAAGGCACGCAGCGTGGCGTATTCCTGCATCGTCGCGGTTCCTCGAACGAGTGTTATTTGAAAACCTTATATCAGGGTTTGACAGAACTCAATTGCGCGAGCCAAGGGACGGGGTACTCTTCATTCAAGGCCCGGTGGCCAAGAAGGCAAGCGAGAAGAGGACGATCATGACCATGCGACAACAACAAAGCAGCATGTTCGACTATATCGTGGTCGGCGCGGGCACCGCGGGCTGCCTGCTGGCCAACCGCCTGAGTGCCGACCCGGCCAACCGCGTCTTGCTTATCGAGGCAGGCGGTCGCGATAACTACCACTGGATCCATGTGCCGGTGGGGTACCTGTACTGCATCAACAACCCCCGCACCGATTGGCTGTTTCGCACCGAGCCGGACAAGGGCTTGAATGGCCGGACGCTGATCTATCCCCGGGGCAAGACCCTCGGTGGCTGCTCCAGCATCAACGGCATGATCTACATGCGCGGCCAGGCCCGGGACTACGACCACTGGGCGGATGTCACCGGCGACGAGCAGTGGCGCTGGGAACACTGTCTGAAGGCGTTCACTCGGCATGAGGATCACTATCGCCTCGACGATGGTGGTGACGGTGAGGCGGCTCATGCCGACTTTCACGGGCATGGCGGTGAATGGCGAGTCGAGAAGCAACGCCTGAAGTGGGAGGTGCTCGATGATTTTGCCCATGCCGCCGAGCAAGCCGGAATTCCCCGCACCCAGGACTTCAACCGAGGGTGCAACGAAGGCGTGGACTACTTCGAGGTCAATCAGCGAGCGGGCTGGCGCTGGAATACCGCCAAGGCGTTCCTGAGACCGGCGCTCAAGCGCGGCAACCTGACGCTGTGGCATTCGACCCACGTCAATCGGCTCTGCGTCGAGACGTCCGGCGGGGAGAAGCGCTGCGTGGGAGTGGAAGTCGAGCGTGGTGGGAAAACGCTTGTCGCAGGGGCCCGACGTGAAGTGGTGCTGTCGGCGGGGGCGATCGGGTCGCCGCATATCCTTCAGCTATCCGGCATTGGACCGGCGCACCTGCTCAGGGAGCACGGTGTCGAGGTGGTTCAGGACCTGCCCGGCGTCGGCGAGAATCTCCAGGACCACCTGCAGATTCGTTCGGTCTACCGCGTCACCAACGCCAAGACACTCAACGCCATGGCCAGCACGCTCTGGGGCAAGGCCTGCATTGGCCTTGAGTACCTGCTCAAACGCACCGGTCCCATGAGCATGGCGCCTTCCCAGCTCGGTATCTTTACCCGCAGCAGTGATGACACCCCATACCCGAATATCGAGTATCACGTGCAGCCGCTGAGTCTGGAGGCGTTCGGCCAGCCTTTGCATCCTTACCCCGCTATCACGGCAAGCGTGTGCAACCTTAACCCGAGTAGCCGCGGCAGCGTCAGGATTCAGAGCGCGGACCCGCGCAGGGCTCCTGCTATCCGGCCGAACTATCTGAGCACGCCGGAAGATCGCCGGGTCGCCGCCGATTCACTGCGCGTGACGCGCCGAATCGCCGCGCAGCCCGCGTTCGCCAAGTACCA
>Ga0114954_1000056_pt1 | contig 39860 bp, 40 predicted proteins | sample Porto_4metaG_FD_87299 | JGI IMG/M metagenome (GOLD analysis project Ga0114954, IMG submission 87299) | Marine algal microbial communities from Porto, Portugal - Porto_4 metaG | ecosystem: Host-associated > Algae > Red algae > Unclassified | place: Portugal: Porto | collected 2015-02-02
AAGCGATACAGTAGGTAATTGTACTTCTGGTAAAAGAGTTGGTTTTTCTTGCATATATACTTCTTCAACAAGATAAGATTTCTTAAACTTGTCCATCAATGTTTCAGCTGTTACTTTATTAGGCACTTCTACAATATAATAATCTAGTAAATTAGAAGATGAATTATTTTCAGTTTCCCTCGTATGTTTATCGATGTTTTCAATCTCTTTCGGATTTACAGATGTGAATAAACGCTTTAATGTTAGTTGCGGAAATTCAGAGAATATTTTTACTAATTCCGAATCGCTATCTTCATCTTTTATTTGATTTTCGAGTCCATCCTTATACGGGAAATTCACTTCACTTTTAAACTTTAAAATAATTTTATCCCCTTCTTTAATATCTTCCTGGAATTGACTAATATTTTGTGAAGAATCTTTTGAATCTGCATACACTACATCTGGATCTTCATTCATATTAATTAACTCTAATCCTGTAAAAGATGTAAGTGCAATCGTAGAAAAGAATATTCCTTTTATTAATTTCATAATGAATATCTCAATTATTATTATTATATATAAGAATTTATAGATTATTCGTGGTTATACTTTGAACAAATAACTCAACAACACTTGTGTGTATACATGAAATATTTTAAAAGATCATTTATTATACACTCAATTTTTTATCCTTTATATACAAATGAACTGTTAACGCCTATGCCCTTTTCAAACAACACAACAAATTTCCTCTTTATATAAAAAATAAATGAAAATCATTTGAAATACGTCAAAAATATTGAAAATGCACTTATAAACAACCGAATAATTTTATTACCATATTACCTTCTTTATAAATAATTTTTCATATTTTCATAGTAGATAGTGACACATTTTTCTGACCCTATTAATCTTATTGGACAAAAAGTAATGAATGTGATGTTAAAACTTAGACAAGTTACCTATAATGGTATTTGTGCAGTTTGTAAGATAGAAGAATGTAATTTGTATGCTGCAATTTAACATAATTCTAATAGTATGAGATGTACATTTCTCCATAAAAGTAACTTATTTTTATCTCTTTTAAACAATTTATTATATTATTTTCATCTAATTAGGCACAGAAACGATTTGCAAAATCTTACTACTTTTAGGAAAAACGTTTTTAGGGTACATTTTAAAATAGCTCTTTTTCTTTGAAATGTTTCTGTGCTTAATATTTAAAATATCTTATGTCAAAATTTCCCGCAACAAATATGTTAAATGATTTATAATTATATATAATATGGAATATTATAGTTAAATATTCCATATTATACTCTATTAAATATATCGTATTTAATTTATTATTAATTAATTTATTAGCCTAAGTATGAATTATAAAGTATGTTCGTTTAAAATTGTCACAATATAATTTTATTTTCGGCGTTTTTAATTAATCGTGAAACATTTGCAAATGTTTTAACCATTATCTATAAGATAAATACCCCCTCATAATATAATATTTACTTAATTTAGATTATTTCTCTCATAGTCGTAATGTCGAAAAAAGTCGAATTTTTATATTTTTTCTTTATCTTCTAGTTGTAAACGTTTTATTTTCATGTTAACATCTTAATCAAACATTAGATGGTAATAAAACTTAAAATATTTCTTTCCCTTAGAGACATATAAACGTTCGGTAATACCATGAAAATAAGGCCAAAGAAACATGAGGTACCTGATAAATGATTTAATAGGATTTTTACCACCTTAATTTTCTGTTAATTCAGAACGTATAACTTTAACATTTTGTCCCTAAACAAAATTTAAATTTAAGTGTGGTAAACTTAAAAAACTAAATCACCCACCCAAGTTAATAAATGATATTTCCTATTGTATCTAACGATCAGTCATGAGAAATAGATTTCTTCCTAAGAAAACTTAGCCCATTAATAAAAAGTGTCTAGATTTCTATCTTTATTACCATCTATTGTTGATAACATATTTACCAACTATAAAAAAGAACCTATTGAAGGTTCTTTTTTAATATAATCATTAGCACTTCAATTATTGAAGTTGAATCTTTATTCCCTCAACTTATACAGTTTTCTTTTATTAACACTTGAAGATTTATCATTTTAGCCAAGAAGACTCCTTCCTCAAGGAACGCGAAGTGAGTAGGTGGGAGATGAATTGGCTTCGGACAAGGGATGGCAGGAAACCGTCTTAATTGTTCGACATACATAAAGTGTTACTTCACTATCCATCGAATATACGTTTGGTATATAATAGTCATATACCGAAATGGAGGTGAATCAAATGATAATTAATAAAGCCTTTAAGTTTCGTATCTATCCAAATCAAGCACAAGCAATTCTAATTAATAAAACGATAGGTTGTTCTCGCTTTGTATTCAATCATTTCCTATCCCTATGGGATCACGCATATAAAGAAACTGGAAAAGGTTTAACATATGGTACATGCTCTGCCAAACTTCCTGCCATGAAGAAAGAGTTTGTTTGGCTCAAAGAAAAAGTAAAAAAGTATTTCCCTACATATTAGGAAAATACTTTTTTTAAAGGAACCTCAAAACTCACACATACCCTATACAATAAAGGAAGTTTGGTACATGCAATTTTCTATAGACGCGATTCGTAATTTCCTCATACATGACATGGAATCCTATCGTGAAATGCTCCTACAAGAAAATGATTATGACAATATGAAATGGAGTTACACTACATTCATTGATATGAATAATTACCTAAAGAAAACAGATATGGATCAAGAGGAAATTCAAGAGTTATTATCGGTAAGCCGTGAAGGGATCTCTTTTGGTTCGGTAACAAAACGTGATATGCTCTTTATACATTCTCTTACTAGTCCAAATCGATGTTTGGAACTAGTGGAAACCTATAAATTGATGGAACGAACAAACGAATACGTTCCCAATATGAAAAAAGAATTGCAATGGCTCAAAGATCGATGGGAAAAAGGGTTTTATATTTTTGTTAATCAATAAATATGTTGTATTTATTAAAGCGCTTACCATAGCAAATGTAGAAGAGTCAAAGAATATGAATATAGCTTAGAAAAAAGCAAATCTTCTTAAAAGGGAGGCTTGCTTTTTTCTTATTCCCCCTTTTCGAGGGGATGAGCAAAAAACACCCTTAGTGAACTTTATAAGTTATGTTTGGTACTTGTTAACAGCAAGAGGAGCAAAATAGGTGTTAAAGAATCGTTATTTTATTGGAATTTCCAACTCGTGTTGTTTTAGTATGTTTATCCGTGAGGAATGAAGACTCGTTTTTATTTAATATTTTTCGAAAATAAAAAAGAGACCTACTAACTAGGTCCCTTTTTATTCTATAATTAAGTTTCATTTCTGTTTGTTTTTGAAATTGTAAGATATAAAATTGTATATGATGGTGTTTTCTTAACCTTACTATCAATAGCTAATTCGTGAACCTCAAAATTGCTTACTTTCTTAGCTCTACTATTCTGTTCCTTCCCCTAAAATTCCAATATCCCCATAACTTCTTTCGTAAATAGTTTAAAATCAGTTAAATGTTTTTCAATAATTTGACGAACAATATCTAAATTTACACTTTGATAATCATGAACAGCAATATTACGAAATCCAACCATCGCCTTTAACTTATTTGCTAGCTCTGCGTTAAGTAACCCCGCTGTAACCAATAAATCAAAAGCCTCTCGACTAGATTGGGGTAGTCCTAATTTTTTCCCAGCAACAATATGCATTGCTAAATCAATACTCGCTTCACAAGCTCTTTGTATATTCAATATTATTGAATCTTGCTTTGTGTAATCCTCCAAATTTTCAGGGGCATTTCCATATACATCTTGGATTCTTTTTATACAGCGCTCTATTGTGGAAATTTTATTTAAAATAACCTCATTCTTCATATATAGAACCTCTTTTCTTTATATCATCGAACACTATCTTGCGTTCCTCATTTAATTTTGAATACATTTTTAAAGTTTTCATTTCAAAAATAATTTTCCGTTCTTCATCAGAACAAAATATTGTCTTTCCTGTATGTATAATCTGAGCTTGAAAAACTGTAGAAGCTTCGGATAAATCAACTAAATCAACATCTCTATGAACAATGTTAGCTAACTCCTGTGCTAATAAAAAACGTTCATAGTTCCCTAAAGTTGTGTCACTTAAATAAGCTATATCAATATCACTATCTTCCCGTTCTCTGTTCTCAGCCGTTGATCCAAACACAATTATCCAATAGGGATTCACCGTCTCTTGTAATTTTTCTATAATAGCTGTTATGATGCTTTGAAAAATCATTTAATTAATCCCCCTTATTATACTTGAATTTTATTATATCATAACCATTACAAAATCCATTAAGCTACAACAAGTACATAAACAAAATTAAACCTTCTTAGTACTTAAAGCAACTCAAAATTACGTGCTTATCCCTGTAAAAGCAAAAGACTGACAATAACTGTAAGTCTTTCGCTTTTGAAACTCTAAACAAATAGGGGCTATATTTCTCTAACAATGGCGTCTTTTATATGTTAATTCACCTTTAATTTTTCTTTTACTTTTGTAGGCAGTTCGTCTTTCTTAACCTCTTCCAACTTTTCATAAACGTAAATGACTTCCGTTGCTCCTTCTACATACTTACCTTTGGCATTTTTCGGCTTTTCTATCAACTTGTAGCCTGGGATTTCTTATTAAAGAAGGAATCGAAAAAAATGAAACTCAAAATGATATAGATGTTATGTCACTTGCTTCTTTCCTATCTTCTTCAATGAAAGAAGCTATTATAGCTAGTCGAATATGAAAAAATAATATACACCATCATTATTTTATAGAACAAATAAGACATCTTTTTAATTCATATTCTGCATAAAGAATGCAAAAGAAAAATCAAAAAAAATTAGACTCTTTTTTGAGCTCTTTTCTTTTCATAATGCAATTTATTATTTTAAACCTACGCAAATTCTATCCTTTAATGCAGGGTAGATTTATAGCCTGTGAAAATGTTATTTCATTTTTGAAGACCTCTTCACAAAATCCTTAATATCCTTTAATTTTTTTCCACTAATATTATCTTTGATGGTTGAATCTATTTCATTTTCAATATAAAAAGTTTTCTCTTTAACCTTTACCTCAAATTTATATTTATTTTTATTTTTATCCCAATCTATTAAATTGCTTTTTAGTTGCGCAATATCCCTTAAATCAAACTGAATCATAAAAGGTTCTAAAGCTGGATAAAAATGTCCAAGTTTACTATTCTCTTTTAAAAAAACTATATATGTTTCACCAAATTTAGGTTTTATATACAATGGATCTTTATTTTTTACTTTTTCTGTAAACACTTTTGTAGCACCTTTCAGAATTATTCCATTGTCATCAATAACTTCATTACTTTCCTCTAATACAAGGCTTTCTGAGTATCTATGATTTATTAAAACTTTATTCTCTACAGAGTCCCCTTTTAAAATTTCTTTAATATGAAAATTAAACAGATGGCCTTCGACATCTTCATCTTGAATCTCATATGATGAATTGTTTGCCATATTCCATTTAGAGTGTAAACTGTCATATTTACCTAGTACAATTACATCTGCTTCTTCTACCATTTCACTTAAATGATTTGTAGTTTTGAATGTCTTACTTAATACTATAGTTTCAGAATTCGATGAAACATTAGACACTTCTGCTATGTCTGTATTTGACCGAATTGTTTTGCCAATAATAATTAAAGAAGTAAATATTAATAAACATAGACTCCATTTTATTACTTTATGTTTATACATTATAATAACGTCTCCTTAAAAGATATTTTATATCATTTTCTCAATATAAATATTCCGAATTTTTAAAAAATATTAATCCAAAACAAGATAATGATGCTATAATTCTCTTGTTAAAAATAATCTTTGGAGGGATAATATGAATTTTAGAAAAGGGATTACTGCATTTTTATTAGGTAGTGTGTTTGTCTTTTCTAGCGTTGGAGTTTCAGAAGCTTATGTAAAAGAAGGATGGAAGCTACCTTCGAAATCAGCTACATATAAGTGGGGAGACAGATTAGACGATGGCTCCAGTATCATTAAATCCGGTTGGCAAGCTGCAGATTCAGCCTGGTACACTGCTTCTCGTATTAACTTTACAGTCTCTTCTTCTTCTGTGAACAAATTAAACTCTTGGTTTGAAAGTTCCTCTACTTATTATGGAAGAATGAACACAACTTATAATACATCCACTAAAAAAGTAACGAAATTCGCTGGTGATATTAATGCAGGGAATACAAATATTACAAAATCTAATGTTGCTAAAAGTACAGGAGTACATGAGTTTGGTCATGCAATAGGAATAGGTCACAACAGTGGCACTTCAATTATGAACAGCAATCGTAATCGTACTACTATGCATGTTCCTCAAACTGACGATAAGAATGGTGTAAATGCAATCTATTAACAGAAAAAAGGAGATGATTTCTTAATGTTAAGTAAAAAAGCAAAAACTATAGTAATTGCAATTCCCTTAGCTGCAGTGATTGGTTTCGGGGGATATTCAGCATATAATAGTCACTTCTTCAATGTTGCTGGCGAAGATAAGAATGCTGAAACTGTCATTCTCAGTAAAGATTTCCCTGCTACAAGTGATTTAAATCAAATGATTAATGAAGCCGATCTAGTTGTAATTGGTGAATATGGAGGTCTTGACTCTAAGTGGAATATGGCACGTAATCCAAGTAATCCATCGGAAGAGGACAAAGAAAACTATGTTGAAGGACATCTATATAATTTCAACATTTCCGAAACAATTAAAGGTGTGAATGAAAATAAACAAATAAAAATCAATCATCGTTTTGCTGAAACAGTTAAGCTTGAAGATTCTAATGCAGTTGTTGCACCAGATGGCACAGTTACAAAACAAGCTACTAAGGTAACTACGAAAGAGGTTCAAAATAAGGATCCTTTATATATCGAGCCTAAAGTTAATAAAAAATATATGATGTTTTTGAAGAAAGATCAATTATTTGGAAACTACTACGGAGCAATTGAACCATTTGCAATTACTTTTGATGAAAATAACAAAGCTGACCTTCAAACAAACATAGAAACTATTAATGAAAGTAAAATGTCTTCCAAGGCAGAAATTGCAGGTAAAACAATTGTATTGAAAAATGAAATACATGAAACTATTACTGACAATATTAGCGGTAAGACCCTTAATGAATTAAAAGATCAAGTAAAACAAAATGTTAAGTAATAACCATAACTTATAATAATTTATCCTAATTCATACGATAGTAAAAATTAATTTATTAAAGTTGTCAAAAATTAAATACAAATTATCTTGAACTACCCCTACTTCCACATCGTTTAGAATTTTGGGATGAATGTCATGAAATAATAAACAAGAAAGAGCTTATCTTTAAGTAATCCTTAACATAACCCCCTCCTTCTATCTAATTATTTAAACACATTCGTTTCCATCACTCTATACAGCAATTTCTATAACAATGGATTACGTATTTCAAATAGTGAAAACTACAAATTAGTTGAAAAATTAAACGTTTATGCGGTTGGTTAAACTTCACTATTACCAACAATTGCGGTTATGCATATAATTGAAAAATAGTTCATTTCTAAATTTATAAAGAGGCTACACTGAATATTATATAAATGTAGATATAAGACACTTCACTACACCAAAAATATATCCAGGAGTACTTTCCTCCTCATATGGTTAAAAGTACAACAGATAGGCTCTTATGCTATTACACATAAGAGCCTATCTGACTAGTATTATAAACAACTATTTATATAAAAGTCTTTCATACTAAATAAAAAATACATCTACAATTATTCTGGGAAAATGAAGCTAGAGTTCCCTTCACTATTAGCTGAATCCTTTTTTGGGAATGTAATAGTAGATCCTTCATTTCCCTTATTTCCATTATTTATTTCTTGTTCCTCAGGAAATACAATGGAAGAATCATTACTTAAGTTTGGTGAAAAACCAAGTTTAGATAAAATCGCTTTTAAGTCAGGTAAAACACCAATTTTATCAGAAGTTGGATCATTAGATTTCGTTCCAGTACTTGAATCACTTAAAATATCCCTTAGCTGGCTTGGTGTATATACTTTCCCCTGATTATTTTTTGCGATCCCTTGAATTGATGCAGCAGCACCAGCAATAATAGGTGATGCACTAGACGTTCCGCTAAAGCTAGATGTATATAGATTTGTCATAAATTCACTTGGTTTTGCATCTGTTGTGTCTACTGCATTTCCCCACCCATAAACATCCACTCTACTACCGTAATTAGAGAAATATGAACGTTTATGAGGGACCCTTGCAGAAGCTGCCCCAACCATAATTGCCCCAGAATCTTTAAAATCAGGACTATTACGATTTAAAACTTGTTTACCATTACGGTCTCTGAATTGATCCAAATCATTTCCGCCGTTTGCACCTGCTTCAATGATAATAATTCCCTTATTTGCTCCTATACGAATCGCATCAAATATATCTGGTTTTACTTCTACAGGAAGATAGTTCTTATCTCCATATCCATCATATGTTGCTTGGGCTTCTAATAAAAGGATATCTCCAGCTTGCATATGGTTAACTGCACTTAATATAGCATCTGCTGTATTATATCTACCGTTATCTCTAATCTGGGATACAACTTTTACCTTAGCTTTTGGTGCAATACCAATTCCGCCTATGTTATTATCTTCTGCCGAAACAATCCCTAAGACTGAAGTACCGTGATCATGGTGTTCACTCTTATTCTGTCCTGATATCAATTCAATTTTCTGATTCACTAAATCTTCATGAGTAAATAACCAGCCATACTCCATATCTACAAAAGTTGTTCCTTTTCCATCTCCACCTTTTATACCCCAGGCATAAGGCGCGTTGATTCCTAATGGTGCTGGTTCAAGGTAACCTTGCCTTGTAAGTCTAGGCTCATCATATGGATTAACAGATAAATTTGGTAAACGCTCTTCTGGTGGAGCTTCTTCTTCCTGTAAATATGCCGTTTCAACAAGAGATGATTTCTCAAATTTTACAAGTAATGCTTGTACATCAATATTACCTTGGGTTTCTACAATATAATAGTTTAGCAAATTAGAAGAAATATGATCAGAGTCTTTTATTTCTTCGCCTAAATTTTTAATTTCTGTAGGGTTTAAAGAACTAAAAAGTCGATTTATAGTTATATTTGGGTATTCGGCTAAAATTTTAATTAATTCAGGGTCTTGTTTTTCTTCTTTAATGAATTTTTCTACCCCATCCTGATATGGTAAATTTGCTTCATTTTTAAATTTCAAAATTAATTGTTTAGTAACTTGCTTATGTACAGTAGAATTCAATTGCTTATTTGAATAATTGTAAGTAGCGGCGTAGGCAACTTCTGATTTTTCGCTTGAAAGTATACCACCTACCCCATTAAATGCTGTTAACGCAATTGAAGAAACTAGAATTCCCTTAAAAATTTTCAAAATGTGCACCTCTTTTAATTTATATATAATTATAAAAAAATGTATATTACCTAACTTCTTTTCTTATACAAACGTCTTAAATGTAGGCTTATATTTTCAACTCCATTCATTTTTTAATAATTGCTTATACATCACTAATACAACTAATTCATATCATCAAATCTATTAATTCATGTGTATAGCTGTAACTATTATAGTTACAGCTATAGTGAATAGTCAACCTTATTTTTTATGCATTTTTGCATTATGAATAATACATACTTCTATCAACTTACTTCTAATTTTTTTAAGGGAAGCTGGGCTTCTATCATATTAAGTACTTGCATATATATAATAAAAAGCATATAAGGGGGATGGAAACGTGGTAATTTCAAGACAAGATTCCTGGACTAACGATAACGATTTACTTCTCGCAAGAATCGTGCTTCAAAATATTCGTAACGGCGGAACACAGTTAGCTGCATTTAAAGAAGCGGCTAAACCATTGGCCAGAACTCCTGCTGCTTGCGGATTTCGTTGGAACTCTTACTTGCGAAAACAATACGAAGAAGAAATACAACAAGCAAAACAAAATCGAAAAGTGGAAAATAACATTTCTCCCTTCCAACAAAAAAAAGAAACAAACTCTTTATCTATTACATTAGATGACATTATTTCATTTCTACAAAATTATAAAGAAATGGATGAATTGACAACTTTACAAAATCAAATTGAATATTTAGAAGCAGAGAATCACTCTCTTTCGCAACGTTTAGCTATGTATGAAGAAGAGTATAGTATGTTACTTAATCATATCGATAAGACAAGAAATTTAATTGTAGCCAATTAAATTTAGAAATAAATTAACTATTATGCTTTCTAAACCGTAGTATTAGTTAAGAATAAGATTTGATTTATAAGTAAGTCTAAAGAGCATCTTTTGAAAATAAGATCGATAAAACCCCCTATTAACATAAAAATTAATAGGGGGTTTTATAAAGTATTTCTATCAATAATCAGACTTTGTGATAATCTTCCACTCTTATTAAGAGTTAGTAAATCCAATAAATTTCCCGCGTTAAATTCACTTAATCCGTATAATAGGTATGTACATTATTTTATTTCTGTTTTTTCATCTCTTCCATTTCTTGCTGCCATGTAGCACCAACACCTCCTGATGGCGTATTCCAACGGTCCTCTTGTCGTTTAATGCGTTCCATGTCTGCATCACTCGGCTTAAATTCTTCTACTTCCTTACGTTGTTGTTCAACTTCGTTATTATTAGGTTTATGTTTGGTAGTAACTTCTTCGGGCTTATCATTGGCTTCAACATTCTTGCCTTCGTTCATTTGAGACTTGTGATTATTTGACTTACTCTCATTAGATCGCACGCTTACGTTTTTCTCTTCAGCCCAACGATTACTTTTGACATCCCATCCGACAGGAATAACTGAATACATTTCCTTATCTTGGCCAACATAATCCGCACCAAATAACTTACCGTCCTTAAATTGAACTTGTATCACCGCTTCTGGCGCCTCATAAATATATTCAATTAATTCAGTATCAAACTTCTTCGTTTTAAATGCACTTGTCGCATTACGGTGTAATGCCTTAGCTACTTCTTCATATGGCATACCATGTTCAAGTGCTTCAAAGTAATCGACAGGCATTGTAGAACTACTTTCATCTAATGGAAGCTGATACTGCACAATATCAACTTTATCCTCATTTTTTTCCGTATCAATCGCTTTGTTTTCGTTATCCCTTGGCACATTATCATCCAACTTTTCCGCGTCCTTCTTCACTTCCTGCTCACTCTTAGGAATTTCTTTCTTGGTAGAGGCGTTCTCCTGACCACACCCCACTAATAAACTTGACAACAATAATCCTAATACTAGATATCTTTTCATGTCCATTCTCCCTGTTTGCGCTATATTTATACAATAACATTAGCCTATTTACCTTATATTACCTTATTCCCTTCGTAATATTATAACAATATATTAAAATATACAACAATTTAATTCTCTATTATGCTATCTATTACGAGATATCTAACGAGTTTAATTCTGTCAATCATGCTACGGCTTTCTAACACTTCTTTTGCACACTTTCTTCTTCTAAAATAGCGTAATAATATTCATCCCACCATTCATTCCCATGTGGTATACACTTCCTAAAATAGCCTTCTCTTCTCATTCCAATCTTCTCCATCACTCGATATGATGGGATGTTTTGTGGCTGACATGTAGCAATAATCCTATGTAATTTCATTTCCTTAAAGCCATATTTTAATGTAGCTTGTGCTGCTTCAGAAGCATATCCTTTATTGAAATATTTTGGATTGAACACCCAACCAATCTCATAAGTATGCTCACCAAAATATTTATGAAAAACTATATGACCAATCAGGATACCTTCATCTATTAATACCACAGGAAAATTCTTAGCGTTTTTATCACTGTTTTCATTCACAAAGTTCCTTGTATCTTCTTCAGTAAAAACCCCTTCAGGTATGTATTTCATAACATTGATATCTGATGTATACTCATGGACAGCTTGCCAATCTTTGAACTCAAATTTCCGTATTAATAATCTTTCTGCTTTTACAAACATGTACTTTTCCCCCTTCAAAAAATTGTAATTATATTTTAAATTCACATATAACCCTTAAAACAAAAAGAACCTGTAGGAATCTCTACAAGTTCTTTTTAGTTTAAGATGAATATACGGGGCAAACAAACTATCTTACAGATTCATCATAGAAACTACAGGGGTAATGCTTTGACAAATACATTATATAACAAATATTAACAACCATAGATTTTAATTTTGAAAATTATGTGAATTAAGAACAATAGTTACTTTTTTCTTAACTATTATTAATTTCATTTACTACTAACTTCTTTTTACTTAAATAAACTGCTCGATCTGATATTTTTGCAACTTCTTGTGAATGCGTAACAACAATTACACATTTATTCTCTTGATGGGCGAGCTCCTGAAACAGCTCAATAATCTCTTTCGCTGTTTCTCCATCAAGGTTTCCTGTTGGTTCATCAGCGATCAGTAAATCGACATTACAAGATAGCGCTCGAGCAATTGCTACACGTTGTTGTTGCCCGCCACTTAATTGCAAGACATTTCGTTTCGCTTCTACTTCTGTGAGTCCTACCTTCTCTAATAATTCTAATGCTCTTGCTTTTTTATTTTGTACCTTCACACCTGTAATTTCCATTGCCGTTAATACATTCTGAAGAGCAGTCATATAGGTAATCAAATTATAAGATTGGAAAATTACAGATACATGTTGATTACGGTATCGATCCAAGCCAATTTTTCTAATATCCTTGCCGTTATACAGTACATAACCATTTTTAGGTATATCCAGCCCACAACCTAAGCTAAGAGTTGTAGTTTTACCAGATCCAGATGGCCCTAAAATCGTGTAGAAATGCCCTTTTTGAAAAGAAAAATTCACATTATCTAGTATCGTTACTTTTTTTCCGTTACTTTCATAATAATAATCTAAGTTTTTAAATTGTAAAATTGTCTCCATATCGAGCCTCCTTATTCATCTTTTAAAAGAATTTGTTTTGGATTTAAGCGTAGAATAGATAATGCCGGAAGAAGCGTTGCTAATATAGCAATAGTCAGTCCAATTCCCCCCATTTTCCCTAAATCCTCTCCTGTTACACTTACATCAATTTTATCAATTGGATCTTCATTTTGGTTTTGTGGAGTACCACCAGCCCCAACCATCATTACACTACCATTTTGTGAATTTTCTTTTTCTTCGCTTGCTGTAGCAATTTCACTCGAAAGTAAGTTATCCCCTACGAATTGAGAAACTTTAGCCCCTGTTGTTAGGGATAATCCAAATGCTAAAATAGCAATACATGCTACTTCTACTACGAACTGCGCCATCAGTTTCCATTTTTTCTCTCCAATAGATAATAAAATCCCCATTTCCTTACGACGTGCTTTAATCGATAACATAATGATTAATCCTAAAATAATCGCACCTGCAATAGATACCATATAGATAATCATTTGAGAAGTAGAAGAGATATTTTCGATAGGACCAATCATTTGTTTGTACAATGAATCATGTGCATCTAACTTAAAATAATTAAAATCAATATCAGATTTTTTTGCTTCTTTTTTAAATGCATCAATGTATTGTGGATCGCTCAATAAGTACACAACTTGCATTATACTCATACCTTCATCTGCTTCTAATTTTTTTAAAGTAGAGTAAGGCATATATAGTTTATTAGCTGGATTCATCATAGGAGGGGGATTTTGACCCATTGGTTGCTCATTCGTTTCGTAAATACCGATAATTTCAACTTCAAGTGTTTCCTTCTTATCCCCTGATTGAACTTTAACCTTATCTCCTACTTTCAAATTGTTTTGTTCTGCTAATCGTTTTTCCATTAAAACTACATTCTGATCTTTCATCTGTTCTGTAATTGGTTTTCCATCAACGATTTTACTTTTTCCATTTTTAAAGCTTTCTTGTAATAAACTCTTGCGAACTCCTTCTATCATAAGAGAAGAATTCATATCTATGTCTGAACCTGAACCTGATCCTCCCACCGTTGCCATTCTAGCATTTCCTTTTCCTTCTCCTTCTCCTTCTGAAGCTCCTACTAATTTAAATCCATCTGCGATTCCGAAATTACTGGTTATATAATTATAGTCTTTTACATGCTTGGACTTCGCTAATTGATCTGTTTCTTTTGTATTGAGCTGCGGCGGATTAGGCGCTTCTCCAGTTTCCCTTGCTTGTTTTCCTAATTTATCAAAATCAAGACCTAAAGTAACATCAGCACCCAGATTTTTTCTTGCTGAATCAGCAGCTTTTTTTGATGCATTCTGGATTGCAAATCCTGCCAGCACTAAGTTTGTAACAATCAGAAAGACCGCCATCAAAATTAGTGATGTTCCTATTCTTTTTTTCATACTGAGAATTGCGCGTTTTATAAAATTCATTTTTCCTAACCTCCTTGATAGTTGTTATTCTAAATACACTATCTGGAGTTTATATGAAGATATTCAGTAGATTATCTAAAGATATTAGGGCTTATCTGGAGTGCATATGTAGTGATTCGTTAATATAGTCAAGAAAAACTGGAACACAAATTAAAATATGTAATCGATTTTGAACATCGGTAAAGGGTCAGTCCATTTAATGTGGAATGAGGACAAACGGAATAATAAAAGGTATAAAATATTAGTCCCCCAAGCGATTAACTTGAGGAAGGAATACAAACACGGGATAACTCCCTTTATTTATGTCCCATACAGTACAGGATGAGATACTATAGCTAGAAAATTAGCATCCTGCATGGAATAACAATGTGGGCATTCTTTTTGCTTCATCACATTTACCACCTCTAATATTTCTAGTACCCACACAAAAAGCACATATAAAAAACCACCAAAAGGTGGCTATATTTTTAAGCGGCACTTGTTTAATCCGCTAATTTCACGTTTTTTGTTAGTTTTTCACCATTTCGATAAACTGTTACTTTAATTGTATCCCCCAATTTTTTCTTTTCATATAAATATTTACGGAATTGAACGACATTTTCTATTTTTTGTCCATCTAATGCAATCACAACATCATATTGTTGCAATCCACCTTTTTCTGCTGGTGATTGGTTTGAGATATTCCTTAATACTGCACCATTTGATATCTCTTTTGGTAATTTTAATTGATTGCGTGCAGAATCTGTCATTTTCTCCACATCTAATAACTGTACACCCATCATCGGACGCTTAACTGTTCCATCTTTCTCAAGAGACTCTAGGATCGTTTTGGCTATATGAATCGGAATTGCAAATCCAATTCCTTCAACAGCTTGTTGTGCAATTTTACTCGAATTAATTCCAATGACTTCACCCCGTTCATTAAACAAAGCTCCTCCACTATTCCCGGGATTAATAGCTGCATCTGTTTGAATTACCTGTGCTTGCCAATCCACTTGTTGATTTCCGAGGGTACTAACAGGTATTTCTCGTTCCTTGCTACTAATAATCCCCTTTGTTACACTACCTTCTAGCCCCAATGGATTCCCAATGGCTATTACCGTTTCCCCTGTACGAATTTTTTCTGAGTCTCCAAGTGTTGCGACTCTTTTTACATCTGCCCCGTCAATTTCTAATACCGCTAAATCTAATAATGGATCTGTCCCTACTACTTTAGCGGGAACCTTTTTACCATTATTCAATTTCACTTCTACTTTATTCGCACCGTCTATCACATGATTATTTGTAACAATGAAAGCCTTATTGCCGTTTTTTTTATATATGACCCCCGATCCCGAACCAGCTTCTTCTGATTGATCTTGCGTATTAAATGAATCTGCATTTTGTTTATAGTTAATGACACCTACGACAACTTCTTTTGCAGATTCAATCATATTTTGAGGATTGCTCACATCTTCTGGTTTGTAAGAGATCGGCGTAGCCTGATTTACTTCGTTATGCTTAGGAGATTGACCTGCACTTCCTTTGATTTCATTTATATAAGGGGTGGTCAATCCAATGGTAATTGCACCAACCACTGCACCAATTATTCCTGTGAAAAAATACCCTGTTTTTTTATAGGCTTTATTCCTATTGCTTTCTGTTTGATTTGTATCATAGTGTCCCATTGTGAACATCCCTTTCTCCTTTAATTTACAATTGAATATTTTTATCTTGATATTTGAAATACGATGTATGAATGTAATATTTAAGAATCACCATTTCAAAAAAAGAAAATTTTACCTTTAGGCATGGTTTAAACATAAATCAACTGTTTTTTCGTAGAGGTAACATTATATTTGAAATTTCCTATGAATATATGTATGACGATATTCAAACCCACTTCGAGCTTATCTCTAAAAAAAGAGCCTATTCGGCTCTCAACAAATAGGGTATTCAATGTACAAAATAGCATGCGTGTTTATATAGGTGTTTTGCAAAAAGTTGAAACAAGGGACAATAAACATCCATTAGCTTATTTATTCTTTTGTTATAAACTTAGATCCTAGCATTCTCGTGAGAATGGATGGTAATAGGTTTGTGTGTAAATAAGAAGGAAGGGATAAAATTTGATAGATTGTGTAAATCGTCAACATCATGTATCATTCCTTTCTATTTGGTACATGTATCATACAAACTTAATCTGTATTCTATATGGAGTTAATCTAGAGTTATAGTAAAGATTTTCAGTATCTAGTTATTGAATACAAAAATAGGGAGAATCAATTTGATCCTCCCTATTTTTGTTCACTAGACTTATATAGCTTTCTTTTATTTACACTTGTGTATTTATTTAAGCACGGTGCTGATTTAAATTTTTGTTTTTCCTCTTTGATGCGTCTATTATTCAAATGAGGGACCATCCACAGTTGTACATCTAATAAAGAAAGAATGATGTTTGCTTCCAGTGACATCTTAATTACCTCCCTCTGTCTTGTTATGTATATAACCTATCTCATGCATCTGGAGCTGATTTGAAATACATGTAGTTTTCTTGTGAAGTTTTTATAATGTTTCTAATACGTCTCCACATCAACTCCAGATTGGAAGGTTATAATGACTACAAGAGGTGATATTATGAAGAACTATCATATTCTGGTGGTAGAAGATGATCAAGAAATACAAGAATTAATCAAACAATTTTTAATGACACAACAGTATAAAGTTATAGTTGCATCAGATGGATTAGAGGGCATGAAACAATTTAATAAGCAGTCCTTTGATTTAATTCTTCTAGATGTGATGATGCCAAACCTGAATGGATTTGAAGTTGCCAAAATGATTCGAAGTCAGTCAAATATACCAATTATTTTGCTAACTGCGCTAGAAGAAGAACAAGATCAAATGAAAGGATTTGATCTTGGAATCGATGATTATATTACGAAACCTTTTTCTTTTCATGTTTTGATGAGACGAGTCGAAGCAGTACTGAGAAGAAGTAATAATCAAAGTACGGATAATCATTTTGTATTTAGAGAACTACATGTCAATGGCGATGCATATAAAGTATATGTAAATAAAGTTGAAGTTCCCCTAACGACAAAAGAATTTGAAATTTTGCAACTACTACTTCAAAATGAAAAAAAGGTACTCACAAGAGAAAATATCGTAGAAAAAATTTGGGGATATGAGTATGCCGGAGACACACGAATGATCGATACGCATATGAAAAACATACGAAAAAAATTAGATATACCCTATATTAAAACAGTAAAGGGCATTGGTTATAAAATCGATGAATAGGATTGTAAAAATTATGAAGATGAAGAGAATTACCTATAAGCTCTTTATGACTACATCCCTCATTTTATTAGCCTTTGCAACCTTGATTTATGTAACTTTATACTTTTTTCTCCCTAAATTTTATGAGCAATACAAAACAGATCAGCTTCAAACGGGAATCGAAGAAATAATTGATAAATCTAAAGATCTTACGTTTCAAAATGCAATACCACTTGTTGATGAATACGCACAAAAAAATAATGCAGTAATCTATCTTCAAAATAATGAGGGAACACTTATTTATTCTCCTACTATTACTATTCTTCAAAGTACTATTCAAGGAAGTGCTATTCAAAGAGGTACTATTCAAGGAGATACTCAGGCAACAGGTTTTGTTAAAACAGTACCAGCAAGGAGTTTAGATAATCGTGGTAATTCATATGAGGTTAGCAAGCCAATACAATTCCAGGATGTTAACTTAACGCTTGTGGTGTACGCAACTTTTCAACCAATCGATGAAGCTTCACAGGTCTTGGTACGTTTTCTACCCTATATTAGTATCATTGTACTGGTTATTGGTTTAGGAAGTGCTTATCTCTATTCAAGGTTTATTACTAAACCACTTATTTATATTAATGAAGGTGCACAAAAGATGGCAAACTTGGATTTCTCCGAAAAAATTGAGGTTCGTTCTATGGATGAATTAGGGGAATTGTCCAATAGCTTGAATGATATGTCCATCAATTTACAACAGGCAATTTTTGATTTACAAAAAGCGAATCATCAATTGAAAAGTGATATTGAAAAAGAAAGAGAAATAGAAGCAAAGCGAAGGGAATTCTTTGCTATTGTAGCTCATGAATTAAAAACTCCTCTTACTGTTATGAAAGGATACTTAGAAGGGATGATATATAATATTGGCCCTTATCAAAATCGTGACCAATATTTAAAGAGGAATTTCCAAATAATTGAAACTCTAGAACAACTGGTTCGCGAAATATTAAGCATGTCAAAATTAGAACAACATACCTTTAAACTTCAAGTGGAAGAAGTAAATCTTTCGAAATCAATAGATACAATCACAAAAAACCTCGAATTTTTTGCTTCTCAAAAAGGCATTCAAATAATAAAAGAAGTCGATTCCGACATTTTTGTTTATACGGATTATGTTCTTTTAGAAAAAGCTTGTAAAAACATCATTCATAATGCGATTATGTATTCACCTTATAATGAAAAAGTCTATATAAAGTTAACAAAGGATTCTAAACAAAACAACATCCAAATACGAGTTATCAATACAGGTGTCAAAATAAAAGAAGAAGATATACAACATATTTTCAAACCATTTTATCGAATCGAAAAATCAAGAAATCGAAATACGGGAGGGAGTGGCTTAGGGTTATATATTGTAAAACAAATTTTCGAATCCCTTTTTATCACGTATTCTATGAGTAATACAAAACAAGGCGTACAATTTTTGATTACCATTCCATTATCCATAAAATAAATAACAAAAGATTCTCAATCTTATTTCACCTTATTGAAATAAGATTGAAATTTTTTATATAGGATACCGTCACATCGATAAAAAAACGTTAATTTTTCCAATGATTTCTCAGAAAGAATAACGTCTTTTTTTATTTTAGAGGATATTTTGTATTGTTAGCCTGATAGCTATATTGCGTGACCCCTATTATAAGAATCCTGCATCAGAACATAACAAAAATATATACAAAAAAGAATTATTTAAAGTATAAGTTACATTCTAATATTTTATTGTTGATGACAGTATCATTTTACAGCTTATTTAGAAGGGACATGTACATTTCGAAGAAGTTCTTCAATAAGTTTTGTTTTTTCATTTACCTTTGTGGCATATGTGAAATCACCATAACAATATGGATACCTAAAATTATTTTTATTTCCACCACAAGTGTACATCGCTGGATTTTGATCAACTTTCATCTTAGAAAACTTTTTGGCCAAATCTTCCGAGTGTTGTTTAACTTCTTGACTGGCGATAAAATCAATATACCCTGGTCCCATATTATAGCTTTGAATAATTGTCTCCATGCTAACATCTTTTTCCGTTCCATATTTGTACATTTTAGCAAAGTGTTTTACCCCTTGTTTAATGCTCAAGCTTGCCTCTTGAATTTCATTTGGCTTTAATCCCAGTGATTCAGAAGACTGCATAGGGTCGTTTCCCTCACCTCTACTCTCTTGGTACATAATTCCTAATAAAACTGCTGTTTTCTCTCCTAAATTATATTTTTCTAATTCTTTTTTCAAGGTGAGCTCATATTGCAAAACACGTTTTTCGGTAGCGAGTGCTTTATTTTGTTGAATATTGGTTTTATGATTAAAATATAGTATTCCAAGCATTGTTCCTAAACCTAAAATACTAATAAATAATAATAATATCATAGTTTGTATTTTACTCGTATTCTTCATATATTCCTCCTCGTATAAGAAATTCTATTTTTCAAAGATAATTGGTTATTCACAAAATACGTAATGACCATCTATCTCCCGCTCCTTTTTAGACTTAAACGTCAATACTTTAAGATTTATAGTTTAATATAAAAATTTAAAGATAAGGTAAAGATAAGATAAAGATAAGATAAAGGGCATTTTTTATGCGTACATTAGTAAGGTATTGGTACAAACGGATATGTGGGAGGACTTGTTGATATGAATGGGTTTAGTGATAATTGAGAGATTATCGTACAAGTTATTAATTTTGGAGGTTTCATTCCAGAAGTAGATTTACCCTATCTTTTTAATATACTTTATATAGAAAAATAAGAGATAAAATATAATAAAAAACGGCTAATCCTCCACGTAAGAGACTCGACTGTCACAAATAAATAATTATTTCACACTTATATTTTTTTTGCTTTCGTTGGAAGCCCGTCTTTCTTCACTTCTTCCCAAGCTGTTACACCCTTTTTATCCGTGTGATATACAAGTAGGAATGCTTCTCTACGAAGATTCGTTTGCCCAGTAAATTCTAACTCCTTTTCTTTATCTCCCTTATTAAAACCCGATAATGTATATTCATACTCCTTTCCCATAACCTCACCATCCATAGATTTTGAAACTCCCTCTTTTCCATCCATTTTAATTTGAACATAATATTCATCTTTACCCATACGATTGATATCACATCCAACTAAAATACTAAAAAGTATCATATATTTTTTCAAGTTATTTACCTCTTGGATTTTTCATAACACTGTAATCTTAATCTGTTCTCTATTGAAAAGAAAAAAGCTCTGCACTATGCAGGCTTTCTTTATGATTTTACCGCTAAATTATTTATAAAACTTTCTATAGAATTCGCCTGGAATATACGGAAATAGGAAGATTGAACGTCGTAATGTTTGTCAGTAATGATAAGGATTGAAGGAAAGAATTTAGAAGTTTTCGGTTGCCAAGATTCATTATGCCATTCTTGGCTATGGAAGTATAACTCATATCTATTTATCTTATCTTGCATTGTCTTTTTACTATACACTGACTTTTGAACTTCAATAAAGAATGGCGATCTACGCCATATTGTAAAAGCATCCGGTTCCATATATTCTTTCCCATACTTTGGTTCAACTTCGAATAATTTAGGCTTTTCATAATGAACGAGTTGTTTGTATACGTCCAGAATACCTAGGAAATGCGGAATTTTTTGACTCGTTTTTTTAATAGAGCTGGGTTGTGGAACATAAATGTATGGGTGCTGCAATACGTTAGCATCAACATACCCATCTCTTCTTAATCGTTTCATAACTGTATTACAACAAGTTATTGCATTCTTTAATCCTTGAAAATGTAAATAAATAATATCGTCACGAGACATACACCTAAATTGTTTCAGGTCATTCAAAATCCCTATATCTCTACTCTTCATCATCTAACACCCCAAATAAAGGCATTTCTTTTTGCAGAGGTTTTTTAGACATTATCTCCTCTTTAGCTATACGATATGGCTCAACAATTTGTTTGGCTTTACTTAGTGCCAAGTAAGGTGCCTGCACTTTCTTTAATCCATTTCGTTTAAAAATCATTTGGCCAGATTGCTCTAAATACTCTGAACCAGGAGTACCCATGATATTACTATTAATCACACTATCACATTTAAAGCCAATTCTTACAGTCATATTAAGTTTTAACTTACCATCTAACACCTTGGCATCTGGCCGCTGCATACTTAACATAAGAAAGACTCCAAGCGACCGCCCGATTGCTGAAATCTTTTCAATTGTAGCCATACACTCTTTTTCATCTTTAAGCATAGCTACCTCATCGATAGCAAGTAGAATATATGGTTTTTGATAATTAGGATTTATTTTGTTGTACGCATCAATATGATCAACTTCATATTCTTCCATAAGTTTTCTTCGTTCTCTGATTTCCTTCCATAACTTTTGAAGCATTATTTTCATTTCGATTTCTTCCATACAAACTTCTTTTACATGCTTCACTCTACGCAAAAAATGAAATTCAGAGTTTTTTAAGTCACCAAGGTACAAATGCAACTTTTCAGGAGACATATATTGAATAAGGGTTGATAATACAACACGTACCATACTACTTTTCCCGCTTCCCGTTTCCCCTGCAATTAATAAGTGCGGTGAATTGGAGTCAATCATATCGTACGCAATCATCTTTCCGAATTGGTCCCTACCGACAACAACAGGTAAACGGTAATCTTTTAATAGTCGTTTCCATTCTTTATAGCAATAATTGTACGATTTTAGCCCAGCGTTCGAACGGAATACATGTAGGACAAATTTTTTCACATCACCTTCAATCGTAATATTTCGTCCTAATATTTGCTGGAAACAAAACCACTTCTTTTCAATCTTTTTTGGATCCAATCCGTTTGGTATGGTAAACACATATCTCACACTTTCTGCTGAGGAAGAAACAGTATGTACCTTTGGATAAATAAGTACTTTCCCCCCGCGTGTTTGATGTTCCGTATATAGACTTGCTTTTCCAAATACCTCTATAAGTTGATTCCTTAACCTTTGTGTAAGAAGCCACTTCTTAATCAGTTTCATATACTCCCCCCTAAAACATGATTACGATGCGAATAAATACATATCCAATCAAACAAATTCCACCAATTCGCATGCTGTGATAAATTCCTTCACTTACAAATTTAGCTACGGATATATAGTCATGTCGTACCAAATATTTTTCTAACATGACCGCCCCGATTAAAACCGTTCCCATTACTCCTAATGCAATGTAAGTATTGAGTACCTGATCCGACATATGAAGAAATGCGAAAGGACTTATTGAATTGTACTTACGTATTTTCTTTTCTTTATCTTCATATGACCGATCCATAAACTCACGAAAAGAAATTGTTTTCTTCCTACCACGCATTTATATTCCCCCCTTATAAACAGAATTTAGAAGGCAGATATTACATAGCCTCATCTACCTAATACTATGGTAGTTTTACTTTGGTAGAAATCTTGATAAATACTTTGGCAATCATTTACAACTCACTTTGGTAACCTCGTATTCTTCTACATTTATAAATACTGTGTTAGCTACTTTGATACATCATATTGTAGACAGCTTGTACATTATGTAAAAAACTTTTTTCGTCTATGCGAATAGTTTTTTACATTTATGTCCACAATGTGGAAAATAGGTTCAGGAGGGATTTAAGTGTTTTGGAAATTCGGAGGTAAAAACCGAACGAAATTAGGTGATTTTTTAGATCGGAATGGCTTCACCCAAACGGATTTAGAAAAGACAGCAAAATTAAGCCGTCCTACAGTTTCAAAAGCTTGCAATGATAAAGAATACATACCTAGTCCAACTGTAATGAAAAAGATTTTAAAAGTTATCAGACAAATAAAACCCAATGTTAAATCCACTGACTTTTGGGATATGTAAAAGCCTTGTAACAGAACACACATTCTCATACACCGAGAATACACGTCTTTTTTTAGAAGGTATACCGGTGTATGATTAGTCAATTTTTCCAAGTCGAATTGTATTATGTTTAGATCTTCTTAGCCTTGATGCAAGCGTGCCCTGCATCAAGATGTGCTTAGACCTCTACATACTAAATTAGCTGTAATAGGAGATGTGAGTAAAAGTAACTCCATTGTTTTTGCTACAATATCAATTAATATCTTCTCACCATTACCTACTTTGTATATTTAAAACGCTTAATCACGATCTGGGCTTCGTTGACTATCCATACCCACCACCTTCTACATAAATAGGAAGTAGTTTGTCTAACTCCTCCATATGGTAATTCTCATTGTGAATCTTTTTATTTAAATGTATAATTATATAAAAAGTTCTAAATATTTGAATCGAGGTAAAAATCATGAGAAGTTTTAGTTCATTATTGATCTCTACTATCTGTTCAATCATCCTTTTAGTTTGGAGTTCCCTTTCTTTCTATACTGGATTCACAACAGGACATACATACTACTGGGTTAACGGTATCATAGCCTTGGTTTTCCTTCTATTCTTTGTCTTAGATATGCGAGATATCATCAAGAAAAACTACAGAACATCAGGACAATAGGAGTTGATACATGTGTGGAAAAAAATTAAGAATTATAGATTAAGCTTAAAAGATTTAAAGTTCATGTTATGGTTATTCGGTATTACATGTTTTGTATACGGCTACAATTTCATTACAGGATTAGCTTTTGACCATAAATTCCAAGTCTATGATTTAGGTGGTGCTATAGCTACATTCGCTGCATTTATGGATACTAAAAATAGGATTCAAAATAAAATTTATAAGACAGTTTAAAAAGGGATCTATCGGGATTCCTTTTTTCTATGCAAAATAAAAAAGCATCCTTTTTAGATGCTCTTTGCTTATACCTTAATACAATTTTAGTGTTAAAATAGCCACACCAAATCCCATACATATCAATCTTATTAAAATGTACAATAAAAAAGCACCCCAATTTTCATGAGATGCATCTTGCTTACAAAGAATCTTGCTATCAATTAAAACAACACGATAACAGTTCCTTCACGGTTATATCTTTGATTGGACTAACTCATAAAATGAATTCACTTTTAATGGAGTCGAAAAATTATCAAATACAATAAAATCATCACCGTAATTCATTGTTATTTTTTTAATAACAGGGATACTAGACATCTCTAAAACAATACCCTTTGTATGATTGAAGTAATTCACCTCAACGTATTCATATTCCCATTTAAGGCCTTTTCCAAACATATAGTCAGCACAAAACAATAACCTTTTATTTGTAGCAGCTAAAATTCCAGATCTACTAACATAACCAAGATTTATTGCACAATAAAGTGTAGAAATTACTTCTTCATTGCTCTGTAAATATTCTTTTACCGTTTCCAAGTTCGCCTTCACTATTAATCCTCCATATCTTTAGTATTAAATTTTCAACACCTTATATTTACTTTATTGTATATTAATTTTTAATGCTAATATGTAACCTTTCTAACAGAAGCACTTATATTCAAATCATACTTAATGAAGTATCAATCATTCAAATAACATTTTCTTCTTAATCTTTTTCTGAAAACATGCTTTGTTTTACTGAAATGTGGTTATAGAAACAATCGACTATTCTTTTATAACAGTAGGATTATTTTGTTTGAATTTCCAGAAAATACTCTTGAAATTCAGTACCATTGGAAATACCTATATAATAAATAATAATTAATTATTAGGAGTGCCATAAATGTCTGATGTAATCCGTTTCTGTATTGGGGTAGTCATTGCCTTATTTTTATTTTCATCCATAGTAATGGAGTTGAAAAAACCTCAAAAAGATATGTTTTGGTTTTCGATTGAAGTCTTATCTCTCCTCGGAGTTTTACTGCGAATAAAAGAGTTTTTAATTAATCATATAACATAACCTCTTGAATGAAATTCAATATTCCGTCAATACTGTATATAGGCTGTATGCCACATCTCATTTGAAGTAGTTTTCTCTGTATTTCCTTATAAGGAGCAGTTAGCTTTTTGTTTGTAAAAAGCACTCAATTAACTGGGCACACATATAATATTCTGTGTTCCTCTCTTTATAAATTGAAATAGTCTTTACAAATGAATTATCTTATCATGAGAGCACTTTATTAAGTGCTCTTTTCGTGTTTTAAATTAATACAAAATGAAATTTTTATTATATTTATTAATTGGGATATCACCCTAATCAATATATGAAGAATATCACTTCTTTTTTAAGCATCTTTATGAACAAAATTTATAACTTTTACTCCACTTGGATCTATATTAAAAGTAACGGTTTCTATGCCATTCGGAGGATTATGAGCGCCTGTATAAGTTTTATATTGAACTGTAACGATAAAACTAAAATTTTCTTTTGGAAACCGTTCAACTTTTAAAATTTTTGCGTCCGTTAAACTATACTGATGATTTGGCCCAAGCTTCTTTCTGATAGCTTTGCTTGCATACGGTGCTAATAAAGTATTGTAAGAATCATAAAAATCTTGATTAACAATATTAACTGCTTTGGTATCTAGCGGCTTTAAAAATAAAACTGCTATTATAATTCCCAAAAGTAAAATAACCACTTTACTTTTCAACATATAATCACCCTTAATAAATTTGGATATCCGTTAACCTCCCCAGCATAAGAGATGACTATTCTCCCCCGTATTGAACTTCTTTTTATTCAAAAAGCACTTTTGTTTAAATCCACTTTTTTTAACTGTGGCCTTACTAATGCTTATGTGCTAAAATCCACTAGGATATTTATTTTAAAATTATTTTTGGAGGCTTTATGAATAATCAAAACAACAATGAGACAAACAACAGCGATAGACTATTGGCAATTTTTCTAATAGTATCACCAATATTAATACCTATCGCGCTCCCTACAGCAATAATTGTAGGAATGAAACAATGGATGCCTGATGACGTTGAATACCCTAGTATAATTTCACTATTAACCCTATGTATTGGATTTTTCATAGTTGGGATTATCTTCTCTTTCATATTACACGTATTTAAATTATCTGAAGAAAAGTTAAAAGAATTAAGTTTTTTAGGATTTACAATTTCAATTGTTAGTACATTCCTGACAATGTATGTCGGATATTTTTGGCTAGCAAACCTTAATTTCACAGCAGTACAATTATCACCACATGCTGTATTAATCTTTGCGATTTTATCTACAATTCTTTTAGAAGCAATCTTTAAGTTAATTGATAAATTTGATACCCCTAATACAAAAGAAACAATTTAATAGATTTTAAAATGATTATTTTAGAGCACATATCAACCTGTGCTCTTTTTTCTTTTAATCAAATAACGATTTTGTTCACTTTTTTGATACATTTATGTGTTATCTTCAGTAAGTTCTTTTCTTTTTATAATATCTTGTGAGATATACCAACACAGGAAGCCCTAGATCCCCTAACCCTAGGGCTTCTTTATTCAAATAAGGATTTTGTTATACGCTTGTTTCTTGTAAGAATGATAATATTAATTGCTGAGATTTTAATTTAAATCTGAATCTCACGTTGAATAAAACTCAATATTCCGTCAATACTGTAGACAACATTATATTTTCTCCATTCCCCCTTGGAGATGAGCAGTTAGCTTTTGCTGGCTGCTCTTTTATTTTCTGCAATTGGTTACATTTCCCTGATGTTTTTAACGTAATATTAAGTTACGATATAAAAGAATAAAATATATTTGGCTGTTATACCATTACCCTAGGAAACTAGGGTTTTTATTTCTACAAAATGAAATTTTTATTGAATTGCTTATACTTTATTTCTCAACCATAACGGATGGAATTATAATGAAATGAATGGTAATATATAGACATCTCAATTACGTTAGAGCTTGTTTCCTTGCAAGCTCTTTTTTTATTAAAATAGCGTTTTTGTTCAAAATGATGCCCTTACCCATTTGGACACATTTACCAGTATTTTTACCAAAAAATTCATGATATGGTTATTTAGTCGAGTACGTCATTACTTGACGATTGCCCTTAGAAGCCCCGCAGACAATCGGGGTTTCTTTTATTTAAAAAACGATTTTGTTCACTTTTATAGCTTACTATTCCTCATAGTTGTGTTTTTCTTCTAGGACTTTTATAAAGTTAAAGTGTCCATCGAGATAACAATCATTGATATTACCCCTAAAAATATATTTCATTAACTTCGCTTAAAGTAAAATTTTCATTTTTTCATTCAACCAAGTTCATAACATATTCTTTTCCTCTAGTAAAATAATGATTAGGTGCCCCATGCGCATTTTATCCACTGGAAATAACACCTTTTACGTACTTAACTATTAGAAACTTCATTTCTGCTACTTCTGCAATAGTAATTTTGTTCACTTTTTCGATACATTTATGAAACATTCATATGTTATCTTCAGTACATTCTATTCTTTTTATAAAACCGTGTGAGATATACCAAAACAAGAAGCTCTAGAGCCCTAACTCTAGGGCTTCTTCATTTAAATACGGATTTTATACACTTTTATTATTTTCACAAACTTTTATATTCGCTATACGTAATATAAAAGTTTAATAATGTATTTATGAAACATCACGTGTTTCAAATACAACATTTTTTGATGGCCTCTTATCTTTCCGTAAGGGGTCTTTTTTTATAACTATTTTGTTGAATTTCCTTACGTAATATCCTTAAATCACTTGAAGAATAGAGTAAGACTGCAAGGTTAACAGATGAAGAGAAGAAGGCAGCACGTGATATTTTAAAGAAATTATCGGATGATCTTGATAAAACAGAGTAATAAACTTAGTCGGATCATTACAGATATAGTAATTTTTAAAAAAAAGGGGCTACGGCACTCCTTTTTTATTTCCATTCGACAATATATGACAATATAGAGATTAATAATTTGTTATTATATTTACGGATTTATTTACATAAGGAGGAATGAACAACTATGTTTAAAAGATTAGCAGTATTACTTATTGGAGCTCTATTATTATTTGGTTTATCCGCTTGTGACAGCGTTAAATCAATGACAAGTAATGTCACGGTTGGTAAGGTAATTGAAGAATTTAAAGCTGCAGGATTAGAAGCTGACAATCCTAGTGACCTACCAGAAAAAGAATTTGGAAATACTAGAAAAGAAGCAAAGCGCATTCTTGTTCCAGCATTAGGTGAAGATAGTGGTGGTAGAATATTTGAGTTTAAAAACAAAGAAGATCTTGAAAAAGCTAAGAAATACTATGACGATTTAGGTAATGGTAATCAAATGCTATTCTCTCATACTTACGCAAAAGGTAACTTCCTTATACAAATGAATGGTGATATGGAAGATACCCAATTTAACAAATATAAAGAAGTTATGGACAAAGTAATTAAGTAAGTTAAAGAATCCGCTTTCATTTATATAAAAACATGTTAGAATTATCTTTGGATGGGAGTCCAATACATATTATTAAAATTAAAGTGGTTCAAGTCGGAGGAAGGCACCTTAGGGTGTCTTTTCTTTTGTACCTTAAAAAGGTATCGACAGCATTCTATAGAAAAAACAAGCTAAGAGTATGCAAGATTTTATACAGTTCTTCGACGAACCCAGTAACAAAAGAGAACCCTAAAACCGCGCCAGGATAGAAATATATATATAAATGCATAGAATTATAGAAAAAGAAAAAGGCCGATTCCTTGTGAGAGTAGGATTACCGATAATGAGACGTTATGTTAACCTTACATGTATACGATATTCACTGTTTTTTAAATAGGGTCTTATGAAAGCTATAACGAAATAAAATGATATACAAGGAGGAGAATATTCTGTACAGAATGTTGTTTAAAAAGTTTATAAAGAAAAAATATGTTTGTTTAGTTTGTGGCTACGATCAGTTACCGGGACCACTCTATAATGAAAAAGGAATCCCCGATGTAAGTCTAATATGTGCTTGTTGTGCTTTTCAACCAGGATATGACGATGAAGAAATTGTATGGACTATTGAAACATATCGTGAAAATTGGCTTCAAGAAGGATCTCCTTGGCTAGATACTATGGAGAAACCAAAACATTGGGATTTAAAGCAACAATTAGCCAATATTAATATAAAAGAGTAACTGCCAATAACGATCATTATGTAAATAAGCTGTCCATATGGACAGCTTATTATATTTTTTGCTTAGCGTGGGTTTTTTCTGAAATGCTGGCGATACCCCTATTAACTCTTCACGAGACAAGTAAACGGACCTTTATTTAATACTTAAATTATCATTCCGATTTTTACCACAAATTCTTTTTAATTGTATAGCAGGTGGGAATTTTCTGTACTTATTTCGTTTTAGCTTCCATACTTTATGTATGTAGTGCATTCTTATCAAATTTCCCCATTACTTTAACTCGTAGGGGCATTAACTTTAGAACTCTGCTAATGGATAAGCAAGTTAATAATTATACTTGAAAATGGAGTGATACGATGAATAAGACGTATGATGTCATCATTACCGGTGCTAGATGTGCCGGCTCTACCCTGGCAATTTATCTTGCTAAGGCAGGTTTCCATGTGTTGTTAGTGGACCGAGCGAATTTTCCAAGGGACACATTATCAACCCATACCTTTTTCAATAATACTGTCGCTCTTCTTCGAGAAACCGGTGTCCTGGACAAGTTATTGGAAACAAAAGCACCGCCGGTACGGGATATTAAATTTCAATTTGAGGATACCGTGATAGAAGTTCTCATCCCTGAGGTTTACGGAGAGGAAAGTTGTTATTGTATTAGAAGAACTTATCTAGATCATATTCTACTTGAACAAGCCAAATCCCAAATGAATGTAACTGTTTTAGAAGGATTTCGTGTGACGGATGTCATCCGTGATGACGAAACAGTGATAGGCGTGAAAGGTTTAGACGGCGACAACGAGAAACAAGAATTTTTAGCTCGCCTGGTAGTCGGGGCAGACGGCCGATCCTCTATTATTCGCAAGCTGGTAAAAAGTGAACTCAAAATAAGTATTCCGGCAACAGTCGGCATCTATTTCGGGTATTTCTCAGGATTTCGCCACGATAATGTCCCTAAATTTGAAGTATACAAGATAAAAGATAACACAGCCATTCTCTTTCCGACGAATGATGATTTATATGTAATTGTCGGCATTTTCCCATTAGAAAATAAGGAATTGATAGAACGGTTGAAATTAAATCCGGAAAGCTGTCTACGCAATTTCTTTACAGATAACTTTCCGAATACAACAATTGGGGAGCGCTTGAAAAATGCAGAACTAGTAGAACCGGTCAAAGGCATTCTCGGATATGATAATTACTGGTATAAAGGAATGGGAAAAGGATGGGCGTTGGTTGGAGATGCAGTTTGTTTTAAAGATCCTGGCATGGCGCAGGGTATCCATGATGCTATATGTGGAGCACGTATATTATCCAATATTCTATCAAAATATAAGGGACAATCCGATCAATCAAATCAAATGTCTGAAGAATATCAAAAGGCTATAGAAGATGAGTTTATGGTTCGGTTTCACATGGGATGCCAAATTTCGAAGAATGAACGCATATCTGAACAACAGGATGCTGTCAACAAGCTAATCAGTTCCCATCCAGAGGCTATAGAGAAGTTTTTAGGGATTTACAATTATGCAAACGAGCCCGTTGCTTTAGAAAAAGAACTCGCACGAATTATGCAATCGATCTAGCAATGATTTTAGAGATTAAGTGATTTAAGTACAAAAATAATTCACTATGAACCTCCCCCACTTACTCGCTTCCGCTTGAAGTGGGGATTTCTTAGCATCAACAAAGACAAGGTCCCATGAGAAGCGGATTTTCCATCTCCTCTCTGCACCTATGCAGGGACTCCTTTTCTTCATTTGACTAAGCAACTTCTGCACATGCAGAAGGGTGGGAACACACCGTCTACTACTTTTTGCTTACGCAATCCACAAATACTTTCTCTTCGTTTCTTCCGGGATATGACACATCTTTCCATACAGTTCTTTTGCCAAAATGTTGCGGGCACCGTGAATGTCCCAGTGTTCTTCGTAGCCGCACACACAAACGTAGTTACGTGTCCGCACTTTCTTTCTTCTTTGGCAACAAGGGCATGTTTGAGAAGTGTATGCTTCGTCTACGAGAAACAATAGAGGTACCTTTAGCAATCTAACCTATTTCGATGCTAGAGCCAGAGTGACTTCGGGTGATGTTACCTTGTCATAAAAATCTACGAATTTGTCACGATCGGCGCTATCACGGTAAGCCATGGCGACACGTGGATGTTCATTAAGTACACCAGAGATCATGTAAGGTATGATATAGCCTCACTCCCACTCTTGTCGCATTTCTAACAAGAGTATATCTTACTAGTGAATTCTGTATATATTATTATGTGGGGTACCGCCACATCGCCATCAAGCTAAAATTTTATAGCACCCCCAGAACAAAAAAATCCTTCACATAATATATGATAGAAAAGGATAGATAAAGGCATTTTAGCCTTATCTATCCTTTTCTGTATTAAAAATGATTACGTTTACTACTCAAAAACTTCTATTACTATTTTTATACACCATAACAAATTTAATTAGGTTGTGGTGTACTTTACAGGCGGTAAACTATCATATCTTAATAGTTCAGAATGTCTTCTAATAAAAGGAATAATCCACATTAAACCAATTGATATTAGCACAACAGACATTAAAAGAATGATAGTTAATTCAGGTTGTGCTGAAGGTGTGCTTGTAGTTGTAGACTTTAAAGCAGAAAAGATATCTCTTGAAGCTACAATTATATTATTAACCATGTGAGCTATTATAGAAGGGAATAAACTTTTAGTTTTCAAGTACATTAAACAAGAAATAATCCCAAATATTGTGGTTCCAAATACATTGTTTAGATGTACAACACCGAAGCAGATCGAAGAGAATATAACTGCTTTTTTTATTCCGAATTTATATGTAAAACGACTAAGAATAAAGCCTCTGAACAAAATTTCTTCACAGATAGGAGCAATGAAAGAAAGAGTTATAGCTTTCATTAAAACAAACCACATGCTTTGTGTTTTAACTATTTCGTTTGTATCCTCTAGCGAAGTGCTCTTTGGTATTAATGAGAATACCATTACGATTAGCAATAGCATACCTAACCCGAAAATCATAGTCATAATTGCTGATGCAAAAATTTTTCTGAAAGAAAAGGAAGATGGTTTTGACAAGTAAGTTTTAAACGAGATATTATATCTTTTAAATTTAAAACCAATCCAAAACATAGGGATAGCATAAATTGAAATAATAAGAGCAATATTCAACTTTACATTTTTAGGGATTTCTGTGAATAATAAAGTCAAAATAAACATCATTATTACAAAAGAGATAATAGCCCACATTAAAATGAACCTGGTTTTCATATGTTCAAAAATTTTATCCATTAATAGCCTCCTGTAGTTTTATGTATAGTATTCTATATTTTATTATATCATTTTAAAGGTATTTTTTGGTATTTTATCTAATGTAGGTTATCCGCTATTTGGGGTCACGTTACATCGATATCAAGCTAAGATTTTACACTACCCATACAGTAAAAATGAAGTTATTTCTGTAGAATTATAGGAAAGGATGGCGTTTCTTTATGAATCTTTCGATTCTTGATGAACTTCAGCTGATTGCTGAAGAATTACAACGACATATGTCTCCTCATGTTCTCGAACACCTAGCCAAAGAAAAAGGATTCGTTCAGCGAAAGAGTAAATATCAAGCAAAGGAATTAGTTGCTTTATGTGTATGGCTTAGTCAACAGGTGGCAAGTACATCACTCACACAATTATGTAGCTGTCTTGAAGTATCTACAGGTGTTCTTATCAGTCCTGAAGGACTTAATCAACGATTTAATGTTTCCGCAGTACAGTTTCTTGAACAAGTTCTAGCTAACCTTCTAATTCAAAAAATCCATTCAACACAAGAAATGATTCATCAATATACTACGATATTTAAGCGCATTCGGGTTCTAGATTCTACAACATTTCAGCTTCCAGATAAGTTTTCTTTACATTATCAAGGTTCAGGTGGAAGTAGCCATACTGCAGGAGTTAAAATTCAATTGGAGTATGACCTATTAAGTGGAAAGTTTCTGCACGTTTATGTAGGAGAAGGAAGAGAAAATGATAAAACTTTTGGTTCAACAAGCCTACAATCCATGCAACCAAAAGACTTGTTCATAAGAGATTTGGGTTATTTCGACTTACATGATTTACAGAAGATCCATGATAAAGGAGGTTACTATGTTTCACGTTTGAAATTAAATTCTCGAATCTATTGTAAGAATGATAATCCAGATTATTTTCGAAATGGGACCGTGAAGAAAGGAACACTATATATTCAGTTAGATATGGAAGAACTCATGAATCAATTGACCCCTGGTCAAACAATGGAGATTTCAGAAGCATACATTGGGCAATATCAAAAATTACCAGCTCGTGTTATTATTCATCGATTAACAAAAGAACAAACAGAGAAAAGATTGAAGGAACAAGCCAAAAAAGAAAAGAAGAAAGGTATTATCTACAAAGAACGAAGTAAAAGGTTGAGTGGAATCAACGTGTATATAACGAATCTTTCTGCAGAAAATGTTCCAACGGAACATATCCACGACTTGTATTCATTACGCTGGCAAATTGAAATCTTGTTCAAAACATGGAAATCTTTCTTTCAAATTGACAAGTGCAAAGAAATCAAGAAAGAGCGCTTAGAATGCCATTTATATGGACAACTCATTAGTATTTTACTTTGTTCATCAACGATGTTCAAAATGCGTCAGTTACTCTTGGATAAGAAAAAGAAAGAGCTAAGTGAATACAAATCCATCTATATGATAAAAAATTATTATCTATTGTTTTATGAAGGATTACAGCAGGGCATCCATGAATTATCAAAAGTTTTACTACGTTTATTTGATCTTTTAGAGAAAAACGGGAGAAAATCTCACCGGTACAAGAAGAAAACCATCTTTGATATCTTAGGTGTTGTATATGATTATACGTTGTCACAAAGTTTCAAAGTTGCATAATATTTTTAAAAATACCTATTTAATAGGTTTATTTGTTATGCCCATATTTAGTACAGTCGTAGAAATTTTTAAAAATACCCCTCACATATATCCACTTAGCACCCTTAACTTGATGGCGATGGGGTACCGCCAGCATTTCGGAAAAAAACCACGCTAAGCAAAAAATACAATAAGCTGTCCATATGGGAAGTGAAATTTATACTTTATCATTGGTCTTTTTTAATCTACTAGCCCTTAATTCTTTGAAATTCTTGATTAATTCTTCTCCGAAAATATAAATAACTTTTTCCCATGGATGCCCTAAATAACCCCACTTAAAGTCTTTTTGCAAAAAGAAATAATAATCTCCATCCGGAAAAAATGGGATTTTCCATTGATGATCATCTTCGTTTAGATTTAAACTTAAACTAGGATTCATCCAGTAGCCAGCATGCTGCCAATCTAACGCATATATATATTCATGTTTCTCGGTACATAAAATAAGAGCTTCCAATAATATATGATCAAAAATATAATCATCGTCATCAGTCCATTTTCCTTCAAAATAATTAGGTAAATCATAAGTAATATATGGACAAGAAAATTTAAATGATTGGTCACCATCAATATTAGGATTAAAAGCAAATTCATCATAAAATCTATCCCAAACATTCTCATATTCTTGTTCATTTAACAAAATCCATTTTTTCAAACTCCGTACCTACTTTCTAATATTATTATATAATTAAAATACCACGATGAAATTGTATATTCTATTCATTGCTAATTTACATAACACATTAATTATCAGTAGCAAGAAAAAGGAAAATCCCCTTTGAAAGTAAGGATTCGCCTTTTCCTTGCTACCGATAATGAGACGTTATGTTAACCTTACATGAATCTGATATACAGCCTTATAAAGTGATATAATGAGCTTATAGTTCTCAACAGAAAGGATACATCTTATTTGAATCACTTTTCCGTAAATTTAATGCCAAGTCATTTTAGAGATTATAATGAACATTCTAGTTTACCAGCACATGATCTAATTTTGCGACCATTACTTTTATTTGCTACGGATTGCTATGTTTATGGGATCCAAAAGAATTCGGAGTTATTACAACAATGTTCTCATATACTCATTTCTACTCGTAACAAATACAAAGTTGATTTGAATCAAGAAGCTATAAAGGGATACGAACAATTATGGAATGTGACGGGATGGGGAAGAGGTTCTATTGTAATTGTGATGGGATTAGAACAATTTGAAAATCTAGATATCCTTTCTTACTGTTACGATCCTGATATTTTAGATAATCCTAATACAGGGGAAAGTATTGCAGCCGTTAGATATTCTAAGGATATGGCTAAGCAAGGTAAAGTTGCACTTTGTTTGTCGGCTTCCAACGGTATAGAGTGGATGAATATTTATGCTTCTGATGATGTTTTAGAAAAATTGTATGTCCGTGCTACAAAGGAATGTTTAGATTCTTATTCCGATACGATATATAAACCACAAAAAAGCAAAGGAAATTGCCTAAATAATACCTTCCGATATCGAAAATTATGTAAATAAGCTGTCCATATGGACAGCTTATTTTATTTTTTGCTTAGCGTATTTTTTCATTTTATCGGGTATTTTGTTTTGATGGCTTGATAGCGATGGGATGGGATCCCTTTTTAACTTAGGGGTAATTTATGTCGTATTTAGCAATGATTAATTACATAATGCAAATGATTATTTACATTTTGTTAGTAATCATTTACAATTACAGTAATTGTAAATGAGGAAAGGGAAATTATGATGCTAGAAAACAGAGTTAGAGAATTACGAGCACGATTTAGATGGACTCAGCAAGACTTGGCTGATGCAATTGGGGTCACAAGGCAAACAATAGGATTAATAGAAAAAGGTGATTATTCTCCATCTGTCACTATGGCGTTAAAAATAGCTGCTGTATTTCAAGTTACCGTAGAAGAGGTTTTTTATTTAAAAGGAGAGGAACGATTATGATAAAACAGGTTTTAAGATCCCCACTCATAGGGGCCAGTATATTTGTGTTGATTATTGCATTTTTACTATTTTCTCTTATGAATACACAAGTCATTTTAGCTAAGTTATGTTTCGGGATTTTAGTGACGGTTACTTTTTTATGGCTCATTCTCACAAGAATTTATAACCGAAAGAATCCTCATGATAAGATCAGGTTATTTGGCTTTATACCATCTGAATTTCGTGAAATAGATGAAGGGCAGCAGTGGGTAACCTATAAGGCTTGTCGAAATGTGTATATTTACTATAGCATTACGCTTCCAGTAACGGCAGGGATTTGCTTCCTCTTTTCTCAACATAATTTTGTTCCGTTATTGTGCATTGGTTTACTAGGTGCAGGTCAATACACTGTCTATTGGTTAACTACTATTCTTATTTTAAATCGTATTTAACAAAGGGGATGAAACAATATGGTGGAGTGGGCTCAAAATGCAGGTGCATTATGGCAATATGTAGTGTTATTTCTTTTAGCTTTTGCCCCATGGATGGATGTATCAATCGTTATACCACTTGGTATCGCATGGGGGTTACAACCAATTGCAGTAGGAGTAACAGCATTTGCAGGAAATCTTATCTTGGTTCTATTACTCGGTTTTTTCTTTAAACAGTATGCCAAATGGCAAGCAGCAAGAAAACTAAAAAAAGGTATAACAACACCTTCTAAAAAAGAAACCCGATCAAGAAAAATATGGGAACGATATGGTATTCCAGGTTTGGCTCTTCTAGCCCCAATTCTCGTAGGAACTGATATTGCAGCCGTATTAGCTTTAACATTTGGATCTAACCGGACACACGTCATAAGTTGGATGACGGTCAGTCTCGCAGTATGGACAGTCATTTTTACAGTTGCTGCGATGTATGGGCTTAGCTTTTTAAATATTATTTAGGATATCATGATGATTTTAGGTAATCTAAAATCGTTCACTATCTAAAAATTATGGAGTAATAGGAATCACCATATCATTTCGGGAAAATTGTACGTTTAGACACAATTTGGATACAAATTACCCGATTCCCTGTACGTTAAGAAAACAACTATTCATTAACGGTGCTCGGATTAAATGTGTAAATCGTATATTATCAAGACTTAATTCCTATTAAAAAATTAGAAGAAGTAAATGATTAAATTTTTAAAGAATATTGGAGCTTTAAATTAATAGACCTCTATAATTTAGTAGATCATTACAAAAAAAGAAATAATAAATTCCGATTATTTATTCGATTAATTTTATTTGTAATTATGGTAAGATTTAGATAAAACTTTAGAAGGTAGTGATTTTATGAATCCATGTAGAGTTGTCGTATTAACAAAAAAGGAAATAATAATAGATAAAAACTTGATTTTCAATGATGTTAAAGAAGTGATTAAAGAGCTTAAAAATTCCCACATTGTTACCGCGACGATTATTAATACCATAAGACAATCTTCCAACATAAACAAACAGATTGTTCAAGAACAAAAAACTGTAGTAACAGATTTAAATCTACCAAGAAATGAATTTCCCATTGATGAATTAGAATATGAAGGTAAGATTTATCCTTTTTCAAAGACACGTCTTGCTGTTAGTGAAGAAAATTCAAATGATGCATTTATTACATATATATTTGACGGTGGAAAAGAAGAATTAGATTTAGATTCATTATTTGTGGAATTCAAAGAAATTCTTAAAAAAGATAAAGAGTTCTTAGAGATCAAAGAAAGAATTTGGCCTGAAGGCTTTACGAATGAATCGGATAAAAAGAATTTTGAGGAACGAAAAGTTAAATCATAAAAGGTAAATATAAATTTTAATCTAACTTTATCTTAAAGCTACATAAACAGCTAATAGGGGTCACCATGATAGTTTGTTTTGCCCTTGCATTATCTCACGGAGAACTTGTAGTAATTACTACAGGTTCTCTTTGTTTTTCTTAAAAAAACCGAAAGTAAACTTTTACCCAAAGGTTTACTTTCAAATTTATTAAAAGGGGTCACCATACATCACCATTAAGCTAACAGAACAGGTTGCTCCCAAAACGATAAAAATGAACTTCATTGCTATAAAAGACTCTAATTTTTCATTTTGGGCAAATATTATATTAAATGATGTTGAAAATAATAGATATGTCTGAATCACTAGTTTCAAAAAAGCCTTCACGCAATGATGATTGCATGAAGGCTTTTGATGTTTTCTTATTTTTTTGTCTCATTGACCCATGTAATAATGTCCTGGATGACGTACTCGGGAACATTTGCAGGGATTTCGTACTCACTTGGAACACTCAATTCCCCGTCACCCTCCGTAAAGAAATGATTCAATTTCGGATATTCTTTGAACTGAACATTCCCGCGGTTTGAAAGTCCTTCCTGCCATTTTGTATATTCATCTTTTACTGTTACTTGATAATCGCGTGCCCCTTGCAGAATCAGTAAAGGCTCTTTTCGTAATTTTGCCTCCTCAACTGGACGCCACCTAGTAACATCATACATAAAATGAGGAGACGGAAACGGAAAATTGTAGCCAGCTGGCGGATGGTTAGGATTAAAAGTAGGATCCAGGATAAAAGCGAACTGTCTTTTTAGTTCATCGATTACTTCCTTTGGTGCCCCAAGGTATTGACTCACATCAATGGCAGTGTCAGTCAAAGGGCGTGCAGGTGGTGCGAGTAAGATACTTCCTCGAACAAGTGAGGAAGGCGCTTTGCTCAGTATACGCGGCATTGTGCCAGCTCCTTGGCTATGTCCGAGAATGAAAATATTATTTGGATCAATGCCTTCCTGCTGCGCTGCTGACTTTGCTGCATATATGGCATCATCTGTAGTATCACGATCTAACGTAACAGGTTCTGCACTCATCTTTAATGCATGTTCTAAGGTACGTTTTTCATAGCGTAACACTGCAATTCCGTTGGATGAAAGTCCCACCGCAAGGTCTCGTAAGATTTTTGTTCCCAAATAGGTAGCATCGCGATCATGGATGCCAGCACCATGAACAAGAACAACAACTGGTACCTTTTCACCAGGCTTATGTTTCGGAACTGTTAATGTGGCTGGTAACGGATAAGTAGAATTTCCAATGACGATTTCACGTTCTTGATAGGA
>Ga0114954_1000058_pt1 | contig 39627 bp, 34 predicted proteins | sample Porto_4metaG_FD_87299 | JGI IMG/M metagenome (GOLD analysis project Ga0114954, IMG submission 87299) | Marine algal microbial communities from Porto, Portugal - Porto_4 metaG | ecosystem: Host-associated > Algae > Red algae > Unclassified | place: Portugal: Porto | collected 2015-02-02
GTGAGAGTAGGTCATCGTCAGGCACTTATTTAGAAGAAGCCCAATTCCGAGAGGAGTTGGGCTTTTTCGTGTATGGGTCGACCCCGCTTTTTATTGGTGGGGCCGCGCCGAAAGCACGAAAAACTTCGGTGCGGTCCGGCCACTCGCAAGCTCGTGTCGTTCGCCCCCCCTTGCGGCGACGGTGCAAACCCACGGTAGGACTCACCCCCATGTGACTCCTCTGTAGGGAACAGGGAGAACCGCCGCAGGCGGGCCCTGAGGAACGAAGGGCGAGTCTCATGGATGAGACGAGTAGAGTAGCCGGAGGGCCGGCCTGTCCGTCAGGCACTTATTATGAAAAGCCCGATTATCGAGAGATAGTCGGGCTTTTTTCGTCAAGAGGCCTGTTCAGCGGCATTGGCATGGAACGGTCCTGGCTATGCGCCAGTCGGGCAGCCCCGAACTCACTGTTCGTCCAACGCCTGAACCAGGTCACCCGGCCGGCTCAGGATTCAGTCCTGCTTCGTTGGTCGATGAGCCGAATGAGATTGGCTAGTGGCGGTGAGTCGTTGCCTTGGCGCCAGGCGAAGCGTAGAGGCATATCGCAATCGTCAAGTTCATCGAGGCAGAGGTACTGGATACCAGGCATTGGATGGGCCGCGGCGGAGTCTGGCACGATAGCGATGCCGAGCCCTGCGGCTACCATGCTCAGGATGGCGATGTTATCGGCGCCGTACTGGACCACCTTTGGGTGGAAGTTGTGGTGATGAAAGTGTCCCATCACTCGGTCGTGATAGGCGGGAGATGCTTGTCGAAACCCCCAGATGAAGTCCTCACCTTCCAGCTCCGACAAGCGCTTGGGCGGCTGGCGGGTCCAGGCAGAGGCTTCGGGCACGGCAAGGATCAGAACGTCTCGATGGTAATCGCGACAGAGGATGCCGGACTCGTCGTCGTGCTGGAGATACAGAAGCCCTGCGTCGAGCGTTCCCTCTCTCAGGCGTTCCAGTGTTGGACCCGATAACAGTGGATAGACCTCCAGGGCGATATCCGGATACCGGCGGCGGAAGTCGGCCAACAGCGACGACACTCGAGGCACCCACAAGTGGGTGACCGTAATGCCCAGGCTCAGGCGACCACTGATACCGCTGCCGAGTGCCGAGAGCCGGCCGCGCAGTTGGTCGCGATGGGCCAGCAGCTCACGGGCCTCTTCGACGAGGGCGCGACCGGCCACGGTCATGACCATGCCGCGCGCCTGGCGCTCGAAGAGGCGGGTTCCCAGATCTTCCTCGAGTAGCCGTATCTGGCGCGTCAGTGCCGGCTGAGCGACGTGAATGCGCCGGCTGGCGGCAGTGAGAGAGCCGGCTTCGGCGACGGCGAGAAAATAGCGTAGCTGGCGAAATTCCATGACGAGCCATGCTGGTTTGATATGGACTATATCAAGTATAGATATTTTTGGTATGGCCGGAAAGCTTCCATAGTGAAGGTTCCTAATAACTCCAAGACGGGACCTCTCATGACAAAGCGCTACCATCTCGCCGTCACGGCCCACTTCGCTGTCTGTGTGCTGGCGATGGTCTGGCCGGGGGCCCTGATCGCGAATCGCATTGAGCCCTACGTCCTTGGCCTGCCCTTCCTGTTCTTCTGGTACGCCGCCTGGATGATGGTGCTGTTCATCGGCATGTGGGTCGCGTACGCCGTGCGTCACGGTGTGCGGTCATGAGTGATTCAGTCGTGGTGATGGGGATCACGCTGGCCTACCTGGCCGTGGTCCTGTGGGTGGGCATTCGTGCGCGGGGGCAGGGCAGCTCGAGCCTTGAAGGCTACGTTGCCGGTGGGCGCCACATTGGTGTAGTGATCCTCTTCTTCATTCTCGGTGCCGAGATATTCTCGGCGTTTTCGTTTCTTGGCGGCCCGGGCTGGGCCTATGACCGCGGTGCGCCGGCGTTCTATATCCTGGCTTACCTTGGGTTGGCACCGATTACCATCTGGGCGCTGGGCCCGAAAGTCGCAAGCCTGGGGAGAGAAAAGGGCTATCTGACCCAGGGGGACCTGATCGCCGATCACTACGACAGCCGACCGCTTGGCGTGCTGGCCGGGGTCATCGGGGTTCTCGCCATGGTGCCTTATCTGACGATTCAGATCGCCGGCGCTGGCTTGTTGTTCCAGGCGGCGACCGACGGACTGGTGCCGTTCTGGCTCGGTGCCTTGCTGGCCTTCCTGGTGGTGGCCGTATACGTCTTTACCAGCGGTCTCAACGGGATCGGTTGGACCAATCTGCTGCAGGGCATCATGATGATCGTCATCGCCTGGTTCCTGGGGTTGGCAATCCCCCAGCATCTCTACGGTGGCGTCGGTGAGATGTTCCAGCGTTTGGCGCTGGAGGCTCCCGAGTATCTGACCATGCCTGGCGCTAAAGCCATGTCGTGGGGCGCCTTCAGCACGGCGGTGCTGGTCAGTGCCTTTGGTGGCTCGATGTGGCCGCACCTGTTCATGAAGTTCTACTCTGCTGACAGCGGCCAGAGCCTGCGCAAGGTCAGTGTCTTCTATCCGCTCTACGCTTATCTGCTTATCCCGCTGTTGCTGATCGGTTTCGCCGGCATCCTGGTGTTTGCCGATGCGCCGCTGGACCGGCCCGACAGGGTGCTGCTGGAACTCGTCGTCAACGTCTCGGACTTTCCTGCTTGGGTCATCGGGCTGATGCTCTCTGGCGCGTTGGCTGCGGCCATGTCGACCGGCGCCAACCTGGCCCACACGGCTGCCGTGATCATGGCTCGTGATGTGCTTGGACCATCGCTGCTACGTGATGCGACGGATGCTCGAATGGTATTCACCACCAAGGTCTGCGTTCTGGTGGTGTCGCTGGTTGCCTATGTCTGTGCCTTGGTCAATCCGGCGTCCCTGGTCACGCTGCTGCTTGGCGCCTACGGGATGATCGTTCAACTCTCTCCGATGGTGCTGGGAGCGCTGTTCTTGCCCGCGTTGACACGCCGGGCCGTGTCCATAGGGGCGCTTGTCGGGAGCCTTGTCTTTCTCATCTGTCAGTTCCTCGTGGCGAGCCCTCTTGGCTGGCACGCGGGGTTCTGGGGCATTGTCGCCAACGTCGCGGTGTTGCTGCTGTGGCAGACCCGTATCGAGAAGATCGGCGTGACGCGTGTCGCCTGACCGTCCACCCTCAATGACAACACTAAGGACTTCCCATGACTCAGACCTACGATAGCGTATCGCTCAAGTCCATGATCGAGGCGCAGCTCGATGAGCATCTCGGTGGCGTGACCGCACTATACCGGCGTCTTCACGAGCATCCGGAATTGCCTTTTCAGGAGCATAAGACCAGCGCCCAGGTTGCCGAGGCGCTACGGGCGCAGGGCTTCGAAGTGACGCAAGGGGTGGGCGGAACCGGCGTCGTGGCGATGCTACGCAACGGCGATGGCCCGACGGTGATGCTGAGAAGCGACCTGGATGCTTTGCCGATTCTTGAAGATACCGGTGTCGATTTCGCCAGCCGGGATACGGGACAGACGCCGGATGGCCGACAGGTGCCGGTGATGCACGCTTGCGGCCACGACCTTCACTCCAGCTGTCTGGTGGGGGCCGGCGCGGTACTGATGGCGCTGCGAGAGCACTGGCAGGGGACGCTGATGTTGATCGCACAGCCCGCCGAGGAGATCTTCGGCGGCGCTCAGGCGATGCTCGCCGATGGCCTCTACGACCGGTTTGCGCGTCCGGATATCGTTCTTGGGCAACACAATATGCCGGCGTTGGCCGGCACCGTAGGTCATACCGAAGGCCAGGCCATGGCGGCGGCGACCACGCTCAAGGTGACGGTACACGGAGCCGGGGGGCATGGTTCGATGCCGGCACAGACCATCGATCCGGTGGTGATCGCCGCCCATATCGTGACGCGGCTTCAAACCATCGTCGCTCGGGAGGTGCCTCCGGAGCAGACCGTGGTCGTGACGGTGGGCAAGCTGGTGGCCGGCACCCAGGGCAACATCATTCCCCATTCTGCGGAGATGGAGGTCAATGTTCGCGGCTTCGACGATGCGCTACACCGTAAGGTGCTGGAAGCCATCGAGCGGATCGTGCGTGCCGAATGTGAGGCTGGCCGCTCACCCAAACCCCCGGAGTTTGAAGTGCTGACCGAAACCATCACCCTGCGCAACGACGACGCGGCGGTTGCCCGAGTGCGCGCCAAGCACGCGGAGCTGCTCGGCGAGTCGACGTTGTTCGACATGCCGAGGGTCAATGGGAGCGAGGACTTCCCGTACTTCGGCAATGCCGACGCCGGTGGCTTCGGTGGTGATGATATCCCTTGCGTGTACTGGTTTGTTGGCGCGACACCCGACGCGCGTTGGCAGCAGACCCCAGGCGAGAGCCTGAGCGAAAAGCTGTCGCAGCTGGAGATGCCGCACTCGCCATACTATTTTCCAGGCAACGATGTGACCGTGCGCACGGCGATGGCGGCGTTTGCGGCTGGGGCCTTGGCATGGCTGGCCCCCAGGGAGAGTGATACGGCGGACGCTTGACGCCTCCCCGGCAAGCCAGTGGTTGCGAACCCACTCGCTGGAGGACGCAACGGAACGATAATCCAGTGCCACGCGGCACTGGATTTTTCGGTCTGACGCTGGGAGTGCCGAGCTTAAGGGCTCGCGGAAAGGACCGCTAGAATTCCACCTCCAGCCCCGCATATACCGAGCGGTCGGGGGCTGGTTCGAAGTAACGGTTGCCTGTGGCATTGATACGCACGTTGGCGTAGTGCTCTTCGTCGAACAGGTTTCTCACGCCGAGGTAGACGGAAAGCACCGTGTCGGCGCCTATGCGCCACCCATCGCCGGCGCGCAGGTTGACCAGCCAATAACTGTCTACCTCCACCCGGTTGGCGTTGTCGGCCACCATATCGCCAACGTACTGCGTCTCGAGGGCGGCAAAGGGACGCTCGCTTCCATAGCCTTGGCCATACCAGGTGAGCTGGTTGACCCAGGTGGTTTCCGGAAGCCCCGGCAGGCGGTTGCCATCGAGATCATCGACGCCTTCGACATCGTCGAACTCGTAGCGGGCCAGGGTCAGGGCGCTGTCCAGGCGTATGCTGCGTGATGGCTGCCAGCCTAGTGCCAGTTCGATGCCATCGCGGGAGGTGTCGCCCGCGTTGGTATAGAAGGTACGCCCGCTCGTTCCCTCATAGGGCACCAGCTCGTCCTCGACATCGATGGAGAACAGCGCCACGTCATAATCCAGCCCGAGCCCCAAGGTGCCCCGGGCTCCCAGCTCACGGCTCCAGGCTTTCTGTGGCTCGATCTGCGGGTTGAAGCCACCGCTGCCATCGGGGTTGGCGAACTCGGCGAAGGTGGGCGTTTCGTAGGCGGTCCCTGTGTTGGCATACAGCTGGTGATGGGGGCGGTAATGGTAACTTGTGCCAAGGCTACCGCTGGCTTCGCGGAAGGTGCGATCGCCGCTTTGGTCGCCATCGCTCAGGTAGTCATCGTCGACCTTGAGATCTACTCGGTCGAAGCGTCCACCGAGCGATACTGCCCAGGCCTCGCTGAGCGAGAGGTCGGCCTGGCTGAAGACACCGAGCGAATCGGCGGTCTGTGTCTCGTCGGCGACTTCGCCGGTCACGCGGCCATCGAATGCCACGTTGCGACGATGGCGGTCGTCCTGTTGTCGTGCGCCTTCCAGGCCGACCATGAAGGCCACCGGCATGCCTGCGATGCTGGCTTGCTGGCGATACTCGGCGCTGCCTCCAAAGTGCTCGCGGTCATAGTCGATCAGGCTGTCCCCGGGGTAGGGCAGTTGCTGCTCGAAGTCACGCCAGGTGGTGAAGCCCTTGAGCGAGAGTTCACCGGGGCCGAACCCCCGGTCTTCGTACTGCAGGCCCAGTACCTGCTGGTCGACTCGCTGTCCGGTATCGTACTTCTCGGTGAAACGCCCGGCCTGGCGACGGTCGCTATCGACCTGGTCTTGGGTCAGGCCACCGGGGTCTTCCGAGCGCGGGTTGTCGAGCAGGTTCAGGATCGCGGTCAGACGACGCTCGGAGTCGAGATCGCGGGATAGCTTGGCGTTGAGCTGGTTCTTCTCTACGCGGCTGTGATCGCGGTAGCCCGCCTGTTCCAGCCGCGAAGCGCTGACATGATAGGCCCAGCCGGCATTCGCGCCGCCGGTGGTCAGGGTCTGCTTATTGTACCCATCGCTGCCGACGGAGGCGCCGATTCGGGTCTTGTCTTCGCCTTCTCCACGACCATCCGCGGTGGTAATGGCGATCACTCCGCCTGCGGCATTGCCGTACTGCACCGACGAAGGGCCACGAATGACCTCGATGCGCCGAGCACTGTCCAGGTCGATGGCATCGAGTTGGGCCTGGCCGTCGGGCAGGCTATAAGGAATGCCGTCGACCATGACGGTAACGCCGCGGACGCCGAAGGGAGCACGGGCCCCGAAGCCGCGGATCGATACTCGAGCCCCCTGAGCGAAGTTGTCGCGGTTCTGGACGAATACCCCCGGCACCGTGACTAACGACTCGTCGATGTGCACTCTTTGCTGCCCCCGGGCAATCGCCTCGTGCTCCACTACCGAGACCGCCAGCGGTGTGGCGTACAGCTCTCGGGCGAGGCGCGGGGCCGTTACCGAGACGGAGGGGAGGGTCAGGCTGGTGGCCCCCTCTACCTGGCCGGCGGCGCTATCGACGGGTTGGGCGAGGGCCGGAGAGCCGAGGCCGCAGCCCACCGCGAGCGCGGATGCGAGACGAAAGGCGGTCATGAAAATCCTTGATGGGGAACGCTGGATCGATTCGCCTAGAGTCTAAAGAAGACGCTTCAGAATAGGTAGATGACAAATATCTAATGCCTGGTATTCGGTGAAAACGCGCGAGTGTTTCCCCGCTGCAAGACGGGCCTAGACCAAAGTCGCTTTTCGTCTTGAGCGTCGGTAGTTTACCTTTCTGTTGAAATAACGAACTGATGTTCTCTATGCGAACTTATTTGCGGCAGCGAAGCGAGCATAAGAAATGTCGGTCGACATAACGATAATTCCCCGGAGGATCCCCCATGAAGCTTACTCAGACGAGACCTACCACGCTCGCGAGCTGCCTGCTGGCCGCATCCATCGCCGCGGTATCGGCCACCTCGGCCCAGGCCGCCACCACCCTGCGCATGGCCCACTTCTGGCCGGGCGCATCGGGCATCAACACCGAGATCTTCGAGCAATGGGCCAAGACGGTCGAGGAGGAGTCTGGCGGCGACCTGCGGGTGCAGCTGTTTCCGTCAGGCACCCTGGCCAAGCCCGACGATATCTATGAGGCGACGGTGAACGGCATTGCCGATATCGGTGCTACGGCCCAAGGGTATACGGCGGGGCGCTTTCCGCTAACCCAGATCGTTGAGCTTCCGGGAGTCTCGGATACCGCGGTCCAGGGCTCGTGCATCCTGCAGACGCTCTATGATGATGGTCTGCTCGACGAGGAGTACGCCGATACCAAGGTGTTGTACATGTTCACCACCGGCCCGGGCTACATCCATACCGTGGATACCGACGTCCAGACACCGGCGGATCTCGAGGGCTTGCGTATTCGGCGCCCCACGGCGGTGGCCGGTGACATCCTCGAGAACATGGGCGCCAGCCCCGTCGGCATGCCGGCGCCGGATATCTATACCTCCATGCAGCGCGGTGTGATCGATGGCTTGAGCTTTCCCTGGGAAGGCATGAAGGGCTTTCGCATCAACGAGCTGGTCGAGTACCACACCCAGGTACCGTTCTATTCGTTGGTCTTCGTGGCGACCATGAGCCAACGCGCCTATGACCGCCTGAGCCCGGAGCAGCAGGCGGTGATCGACGACAATTCCGGCATGAAGTGGGCCGAGAATGCGGGTGAAGTCTTCAGTGCCATCGACCAGGTGGGCAAGCAGGAGGCCGAGGACGCCGGGCATACCATTCGCGTGGTCGACGATCCGCTCAACGACCCGGACTGGGCGGCGCCGTTGGAAAAGGGCATCGAAGACTACCTGACTGGCCTCGAAGAGCGCGGTCTGAGTCAGGCTCGCGATGTCTATCAGGCCGCGCTTGCCGCGCGTGACTCCTGCTCCACGAAAGCGGAGTAAGCGTCATGCGCGAACCTCTCGAACGGGTCAGCCATTGGCTTGCCCTCGGTTGTCGTGTCGTCGCCGGCATCGCGCTGGTTGCACTGCTGGCGGTGACCATCGGGGATGTTGCCACGCGCTATCTGCACCGCCTGACCGATGGTGTCATATCACTTAGGGTGATGGGCAGCGTGGAGCTGGTGAGTTACTTCATGTTGTTCTCGTTGCTGGCAGCCATGGCGGCCAACGTCGAGAAGAGTCAGGTGGTGGTAGAGGCCTTCTCCCATCGCCTGCCGCGGCCCTTTGCCGCTCGCCTGAACGGCGTCTATCTGCTCGGTTTTGCCGGGCTCGGACTGGTGTTGTTCGTCGGCTTGCTCGGGGCGGCGTCGAGTGCTGCCGGTCACGGCGAGGTGACGCAGGACCTGCGTCTGCCGATGAGCCCGATCTATCTGGTCGCGGCGGTGCTGAGCCTGTTGCTCGGTGTGCGTAGCCTGATTCATGCGCTGCTCGGCGCCTTGTACGCGGTAGACATGGAGGTGTCACATGGCGACTGAAACGATCGGCGCCATCGGCCTTGGCCTACTGCTGGTGTTGATGGTGCTGCGGGTTCCGGTAGCCCTGTCGATGCTGCTGGTTGGCGTGGGTGGCTTCTCCCAGGTGATCGGCTGGGAGGCGGCGGTCTCCATGCTCAAGTCGGTGCCGGTGGAGGTGCTCTCCAACTACAGCTTCAGCGCGGTGCCGATGTTCATTCTGATGGGGGTGCTGGCCGCCCACTCGGGCATGGCCGGCAAGCTGTTCCGGTCGGCTCGGGTGATATGCGGCGGCTGGAAGGGGGGGCTGGCCATCGCCGCGATCGGCTCCTGCGGCATCTTTTCGGCGATTTCCGGCTCGTCCTTGGCCACCGCCAGCACCATGACGCGGGTGGCGCTGCCGGAGATGGAGCGCTACGGCTATCATCGCGGGCTGGCCACCGGGGCGCTCGCCGCCGGCGGTACGCTCGGCATCATGATTCCGCCGAGCATTGCGTTGCTGATCTACGCCATTCTCACCGAGCAATCGGTGGGTGACATGTTCATGGCGGGCCTGATTCCGGGCCTGATGGGGCTAGCCTTCTATGCCCTGACAGTGAGCGTGGTGATGCGGTTGAAGCCGTCGCTGGCGGTCGCAGGGGTGCCGACAGGCTGGGGGGAGAAGCTTGCCTCCCTCGGCGGGCTGGTGCCGTTCTTTGCGGTCTTCTTGATCATGATCCTGGGCATCTACTTCGGCATCTTCACGCCGACGGAAGGCGCCAGTGTCGGGGCCTTCGCCACCTTGCTCTATGCACTGGTCAAGGGTCTGCGTGCGCGCGAGCTGTGGGCCGCGGTACAGGAAACGCTGGCGCTCTCGGCGGTGGTGTTCTTCATGCTGGTGGGTGCCGAAACGCTCGGCTACTTCATCTCCGTGTCGCGCATCTCGTTTTCGATCAGCGATACCCTTTATGCGATGGAGCTGTCGCCCTTCGTGGTGGTGCTGTGCATTCTGGCGATGTATTTCGTGCTGGGCATGTTCATGGACTCCATCGCCATGCTGGTGATCACGGTGCCGGTGGTGTTTCCGATCATCCAATCGCTGGGGATCGACCCGGTGTGGTTCGGCATCGTCACGGTGCTCACCGTGGAGCTTGGCTTGATCACGCCGCCGGTGGGCATGAACGTGTTCGTGATCAAGGCCATGGCGCCCCACGTGGGGCTCGGCGAGATATTTCGCGGTGTCTCGCCGTTCATTGTCTCCGACTTCCTGCGCCTGGCATTGCTGCTGGCCTTCCCGGTGCTCGCCACGCTGTTCCTGTAGGGCTCGGGGCGCCGCCGTGAGATGGCGGCGGCGTCTGTTGCCCGAAGACTCCGGCGCCCCCTTTCCAGGGGGCGTCGGCATTTGTGGCGGGCACCCACTCAGTCCTGGCGGCGCTGGCGCTGGCGAAACGCGCGAGGGGCGAGGCCGGTCATGCGCTTGAAGAAGCGTGTGAAGTAGGCAGGCTCCGAGAAGCCCAGACCGTCGGCGACCTGGGCAATGGTCAGGTTGGTGTAGGTCAGTTCGCGCTTGGCCTCGAGCAGCAGCCGCTCGTGGAGCATCATCAGGGCGCTGCGCCCGGTAAGCCGGCGGCACAGGGTGTTGAGGTGCGCGGCACTCAGGTCGAGCTCCTGTGCCAGGTCGGCTATGCCGGGCTGGCGTCGAAACTGGGTTTCGATCAGCGTCTGGTAGCGGGTCAGGTGGCGATGAGAGCGATCGCTGTCGCCGCGTTTCGTCGCGCGGGAACCATCGCCCACGGCAAGCCGTGAGGCTTCTATCGTCAGCGCCTGCACCAGCGCGCCCAGCAGGCTATCGCGACCCTGGGCGGGGCGTCGGTATTCGCTGTCGATATGCTCGATGAGCGTCGTCAGATGGCCGTGGGCTTCACCCTGGGGGAGCGGTTGGGCGCTGGGACGTCGCCATACCCTGGCCTGTTCCGGCAGGGCGGCTTCGAGACGTTCCACGAGGGGAGCCGCCAGGGTCAGAATATGCCCGTCGATGTTCTCGGAGAAGTGAAACCCGTGGATGGTCATCGGGGGCACTACGATGGCGAGTGGCGCCTTGAAGCGCTGGCGCTGGCCTTCCAACTCCAGGCTGATGTCGCCACTGCGAAGCACCAGCAGATGCATCAGGTCGGCGTGGCGATGAGGCTGGATCCGCCAATCGTGCAGGCGACTGCGTTCGGCGATCGACTCGCAGTGCAGCAGGTCCGGTGTCGGCCAGTGCTCGATCTCGCCATAGAGGGCGAAGATCGGCACGGCCTCCAGTCCGGAAGGGGCATCCGGGCGGGGCATGTCACCTCCTGGGGGCGATGATAGTGGCTTCGACCAAAGTCGAGGCGGGATCTTCGAAAAGTCCAATTCACGTGCCGAATATTGCCTTATCTGCGGTTCTGTTTCAGTGAAAAATACAACCCATAACGATAATCACGATTCCCTCCCGCTCCTGCCGTCGACGAGGCCATACCATGACGACTACCCCACCGCCCCCTCAGATCTTGACCACCCGTGTCGCCATCATCGGCGCCGGCCCTTCCGGGCTGCTGCTCGGACAACTGCTGGCTCGCCAGGGTATCGACAATGTGATTCTCGAGCGCAAGAGCGGTGAGTACGTCCTCGGGCGAATCCGTGCAGGTGTTCTGGAACAAGGCATGGTCGACCTGCTGCGGGAAGCCGGTGTCAGCGAGCGAATGGATGTAGAAGGTCTGCCCCATGATGGCTTCGAACTGGCCTTCGACAATCGCCGCGTGCGCGTGGACCTGGCCGGTCATACGGGGGGCAAGCGAGTGATGATCTATGGCCAGACGGAAGTCACTCGTGACCTGATGGCGGCGCGCGAGGCCGAAGGTGGCATCAGCTACTACGAGGCCGATGCGGTGACCCCGCATGACCTCGAGACGGACGCACCCTACGTGACCTTTACCCATGCTGGTGAGTCCTACCGACTCGACTGCGCTTACGTGGCCGGCTGTGATGGCTATCATGGCGTGTCGCGGCGCTCGATCCCGGAGGAGCGCCTCAAGACCTTCGAGCGCGTCTATCCCTTTGGCTGGTTGGGCATGCTGTCGGACACACCGCCGGTGACCGATGAGCTGATCTACGCTCGTCATGATCGAGGGTTCGCGCTGTGCAGCATGCGTTCGGAGTCCCGCAGTCGCTACTACGTCCAGGTGGGCCTCGAAGAGAAGGTCGAGGACTGGTCTGACGAACGCTTCTGGGACGAGCTCAAGCGTCGGCTGCCCGATGATGTGGCCGCGCAGCTGGTCACGGGGCCGTCGCTTGAGAAAAGCATCGCGCCGCTGCGCAGCTTCGTGGTGGAACCGATGCAGTATGGCCGCCTGTTTCTCGTCGGTGATGCCGCTCACATCGTACCGCCCACCGGTGCCAAGGGCTTGAACCTGGCCGCCAGCGATGTCAATACGCTGTACCGCCTGCTGCTGAAGGTCTTCCAGGAGGGGCGCACGGACTTGATCGAGCGCTACTCGTCAACCTGTCTGAAGCGGATCTGGAAGGCCGAGCGCTTCTCCTGGTGGATGACCTCGATGCTGCACCGATTCAGCGACGAGGAGGACTTCGAGGCGCGCATGCAACTGGCCGAGCTCGACTATCTCACTGGGTCTGAGGCGGGCCTGACGACCATCGCGGAGAACTATGTGGGGCTGCCGTACGAGACGCTGGAATAGGCCTTTCAGCAAGGGGCGTCAACAAGATCTGGCGTGGCGACGCCATCATCGAGCGCTGTGGCCTACCGCCCTTTGTCTCGTGTGACCAGGCTCCAGTACCTTCTGTCGACGACTAGGCAGGTTGCGGCGCTTGACGTAAGGTCATGGGCCAACCGCCAATACCTGCACGCTCTGCCATGACCCAAGACCGCTTGACGCCGTTTCAGATCCTGATCTTGATCCTGTCCTTCTACGTGCTGGGCGCGATGGCGGTGCAGGAGCTCAATGACCTGACTCCCGAAGTCGAGGATTTGCTGTCGACCCTCGACCTGGTCGTTTGTGTTTTCTTCTTCGCCGATTTTGCCATTCGCTTTTACCAGGCAGACGACAAGTGGCGCTTCATGCGCTGGGGATGGATCGATCTGCTGGCAAGCATCCCGGTCAGCTTCTTCTTCGCCGGGCGCCTGATTCGCGTGGTTCAGATCATCCGCATGCTGCGAGCGATCAAGTCGGTGCATCTGATCTGGAGCCTGATGTTTCGCAACAAGGCCAAGGGCATCTTCGCCTCGGTGGCGTCGGCGACCTTGTTGCTGCTGATTTTCGGCTCGGTGGTGATTCTAGTCGTCGAAGGGCCCAACCCCGCAAGCTCCATCGATACCGGCGAGGAGGCGTTGTGGTGGGCTTTCGTCACCGTGACTACCGTCGGCTACGGCGACTACTATCCGGTCACCGCCCTGGGGCGTGTCGTCGCTGCGCTGTTGATGGTGGCAGGGGTGGGGCTCTTCGGGAGTTTCGCCGCCTATGTCGGGTCATTGTTCATCGATGACCAGGAAGACGAGTCCGAGCGCTTGCACCGAGCCAATCGCGAGATGATGCGGGAGCTGCATAAGGACATTGTGGCATTGCGCCAGGAGGTGTCGTCATTGCGCGCGGAGTTAAGTGGCGCCGCGGCCGACGACGTTAATGCACCGCAGGGGCCCCAGGCTGCGATGGAGTGCTCCACCCCGGGTTCGAGGCCGAGCGTGAAGGACGCGGCCTCGGACCCTGGGCAGAAAGAAGAGTAGCGAGCTATTTCGCGACTCTTTTTCCTATTCTGCGTTGCTACGTGCCGGGCGAACTTGTTCAGTCGTCCTGGTTGACGCTGGTGACCTCGAAGGAGTCCCGGGCCAGGTTCAGCTCGAGCTCACGATGTTGATCATCATAGCCTTCGACTTCGATGTGCCCGTAGCCGTCCGCGTCGATTGACGAGATCTGGACGATGCCCGATGCCTGGGCGCTGTCCAACGCCTTGCCGACGTCTTCGGCGCTGAGGCTCCACTCGGGCGCCTGGCTCTGAGTGGCGTTGCGTTGCTCGCGCAGAACGCTGCCGTCGTCGAGAGACAGGTCGACGTCCAGACGCGTACCGTCGTTATGCCAGCCTTCGGCTTCGAAGCGATTGCCATCGTCGATGCTGAGCTCGTTGAAGCGGTCGAAGCCGTAGTCGCTGGCAGCCTGGGTCATGCTGTCGAAGCGATCGCGAGGACTGCTCTCATCGGCCATGGCGGTCGTGGCCAACGGCACCAGCAGTGCGCCGCTGAGAGCCAGGGTAGCAATCGTCAGGGTAAGAGGCTTGCGAGTCATGATGTCGTTCCTTGTTGGCTGAGTAGGTTACCCGGCGATCCTTGCTCCCGGGAGTGACGCCAGTATCGCAAGGTCCACCTGTCGTCAGCCTGACAGCTTCGTTCATGTTTCATTCATGAATCCGGGGGAAGCAGGCCAAGCGCGGAGAAGCACGACAAGAGCGCGGCAAGAGTGCGGCAAGAGCACGGCAAGAGCACGGCAGGGGGCGCCAGTGGTGACCCGGATAACGTCAGGCGGCGCCGGGCAGGGAAATGCCTCGGCGCCGCCATCGTTGCTGCTGGGTTGGCTGTGAAACGAATGTTGGGTGGGCATCAGCCGCGTTGGTCGGGGCGGACTTGGTAGTCACCCTCCAGCACCTGGTGAGGGCGCGTATCGCCGTGGTCGCCGTCAGGATTGATCTGTTCGGCGTGCTGCGCGCGATAGTTATCCATACGCTTTTTCATCTTATGCCGAACGAAAGGCATCATCGCCCAGCCGACCAGCAGGAAGATCAGTCCGAGCAGCGTGCCAACGACCATCATGACGCCGAAGAAGAGCCAGGTGAGGATGAGCTTCGGGCCGCTCATGCGGGACGTGGGGCGCGCCTGGCGGGCCCGCTCCTGCCACTGCTGGGCCGCTCGCCAGGCGGCATTCTGAGCGCGGTCTTGCTGGTGTCCATTAGTCGTCATGATTCACTCCGGTAACCTCGAAGGTATCGCGCGTCATGCGCACTTCCACTTCGCGTTGCTGATCATCGTAGCCTTCGATCTCGATGTCGCCTGTACGATCGACATCAAAAGAGCCGAATTGTTGCAAGCCCGATGCCTGAGCGCTATCCAGCGCCCGGGTGACGTCATCGCCACTGAGGCTCCAGTCGGGAATCTCGCTCTTGCGCTGCTCTTCGCGAATGACGCTGCCACCTGAGAGCTGCATGTCGATGTCGAGCTGCCAGCCGTCATCGCGCCAGCCTTCGACCTCGAAGCGGTTGCCGTCATCGACGCCGAACTCATCGAAGTGGGTAAATCCGTACTCGCCGGCAGACTGGAGCAGGGTATCGAGTTGCTCGCGGGAGACGCTGCCGTCGTCGGCCAGGGCGGTAGTCGCCATGGCACCGGTCAGTGTCAGGGTGGCGAGGCTGAGAGTCAGGGGCTTCATCATGGTGTCGAATCCTTGCGTTGCTTGATGATGGTCTTTCGCCGGGAGCGGTTGGCGCTGCGTTGGCGAGTGGAGCCATACTGGCAGCCCTGACCTGTCATCGAGCTGACAGTGTCGTTCATGTTCTATTCATGTTGCATACGGCAAACTTCGCGCCCATGAGATACCTGATACGATCGACGCTGACGGTGTGCTTGTTGGCCACCCTATGGGCGATGACCTTTGCGCCGTCGCCCTCCGCTGGCGCTCGCCTCGGAGAAGGCGACGCGGGTGGCGGTATCGTTCACGCTTTTGGCATCGGCCACGCCCATGCCGATGACGACGATGCCGGCTGGCGCGACCTGCACCAGGAAGTGGAGCAGGGCCGCCTGGTCGGGCTGCCTAGCGTGCTTGATTGGCTGGAGGCGCATTACATCGGCCAAGTGGTAGAGGTCGAGCTCGAACGCGAGGATGGCGCCCCGGTATACGAAATCGAAATGATCGGCCCCGAGGGGCAGGTCGTGGAATTCGAGTTCGATGCCGTCAACGGCGAACTGATTGGCATCGAAGGCGTTGGCATCAAGGAGATGCAGCGACGCTAGCGGGCCCGGGGCAGGGCACCAGACAAGGAGCGTGGCATGAAGATTCTGCTCATCGAGGATGATCAGGCGCTGGCCGAGGCGCTGGCCGAGTCGCTCAGGGACGGCGGCCTGCTGGTCGAGACGGCGGGCAGCGGCGGCGACGGTGACTTTCTATTGCGCACCGAGCGCTACGACGCGGTGATTCTCGACCTGGGCCTGCCCGATGGCGACGGTACCCGGTGGCTGGCCCAGTGGCGCGATGACGCCATCGATCTGCCGGTGTTGGTGTTGACCGCGCGTGAGCGCTGGTCCGACAAGGCAGCCGGCTTTTCGGCGGGCGCCGACGATTACGTCACCAAGCCGTTCGAGACCGCGGAGGTGCTGTTTCGACTGCGCGCCCTGGTGCGCCGAACCCACGGCCATGCCCACCCGGTACTGAACGCGGGCGATCTAAGCTTCGATACCCATAGTGGCAGCGTCACCCTGGCCGGGCGCCCGGTGACCCTCACCGCCCAGGAATCTCGTCTGCTGGCTTACCTGATGCACGCCCGCGAGCGGGTGGTGAGCCGCGTCGAGCTTTCCGAGCACGTCTACGACCGTGATCATGAACCCGACTCCAACGTCATCGACGTCCAGATCAGTCGCCTGCGGCGCAAACTCGGCGGCGAGCGGATCGTCACCCTGCGTGGCCAAGGTTATCGTCTGGTGGCCGTCGACGCCGACGGCGAGTAAAGAGGCGCACCATGGGGCTGATGGCGAACATGTCACGCTGGACCCTGGCGCGCCGGCTGATCGTCGCCTCCGTGGTACTGGTCATGGTCATCGTTCCGCTGGTCGGGGTGGGACTTTCCTACAGCTTTCGGGAGTCCGCGTCGGCCTCCTTCGACGAGCGTCTGGCGTCGATGCACAAGGTGCTGCTGGCCGCGATGGAGCAGGACCCGGTCAGCGGTCAGGTCGTGGTCGACGATAGCCTGGGCGACTCGCGCTTCGGGCGTGTGTTCTCCGGCTGGTACTGGCAGATAAGCGACGGCCAGGGGCTCAATCGTGTGTCGCGGTCGCTGTGGGATCAGCGGCTGCCTCTGACCGCCGATGGTGGCACCCGATGGCGAACCCTGAGTGGCCCGCGCGGCCAGTCCCTGCGCCTGGTGGAACGCACCTTGCGTCTGCCCGGCCAGCCCTACCCGATTCACGTCAGCCTCGCCGTCAGTCGTCAGGAGCTTCAGGCCGAAGTCGCACGCTTCGAGTGGTTGCTGTGGTTGTCTTTGGTGGCGCTAGGCGCGCTGCTGCTGGGTGGCTTGGCGCTGCAGATTCGCTGGGGATTGGCGCCATTGAGGGCCCTGCACCGTGATCTGGCGGCAGTAAAGAGTGGAGACCGAGGGCACCTCGACACGCGCTTGCCGGGAGAACTCGCCGATGTGGCCAGCACCATGAATGACGTGCTCGACCACGATCGGCGGATGATCGAACGGGGCCGTGCCGCCGCCGGCAATCTGGCCCACGCGCTGAAGACTCCCGTCAGTGTGCTGCAGGCCCAGGCCGACCGATTGCCAGTGACCGAGCGGCGTCAGGTGCGTGAGGAGGTAGCACGCATCGACGCGGCCGTGCGTCACCACCTCGCCCGGGCGAGTGCCGCCGGCAGTGCGGTGCTGGCAGGGCCCGTGCGGGTCGCCGAGGTGCTGGCGCCGGTGGTCAATGGCCTGGAACGCCTGGCCGGCCGGCGCGGTATCACCCTTAAGCGCGATATTCCGGCGCAGTTGACGCTGCGAATCGATCCTCAAGACCTTCAGGAATTGACCGGTAACCTGCTCGAGAACGCCATGGACTGGGCGTCTTCCCGTGTTCGCCTCACGTTTTCTCTGGCCGAAGGAGGAGGCTGCCTACGCCTCGTGGACGATGGTCCAGGCATGACCGAGGCACAGCGCAGTACGGTGCTGGCTCGGGGCGTTCGCCTGGACGAACAGCGTGCCGGCAGTGGCCTGGGGCTCGCCATCGTCGAGGATCTCGTGACCCTCTACGGTGGTCGCCTGACCCTGGGAGAATCCGACCTGGGGGGCCTTTCGGTGGAGGTCTGGCTGCCCGGCGCCGATCTGCCCCAGGGCTCCGACGCGCGACGCTAGGCGCGCAGCGTCAGCGCAGAGGCCGACGAATCGTCGAGACGCCTGGTGGCGCAGGTTGCCGTTGCTGACCGCGGATGCCGGCTGGTGCATTGTGCAATTCACCGCACCTTGCGATGATGCCGGCTTCGACAACCCTCAGTGAGCCGCGTGTGGACAAGTTCGAGGTCAAGTTGGATCAGGCGGCGCGGGCCGCTTGGCTGTCCTACGTGGGTGGCCGCACCCAAGATGAGATTGCCGCCCAGCTCGGAGTATCCCGCCCTGGGGTACAGCGACTGCTGGCGCTGGCCCGCCAGGAAGGTCTGGTCAAGGTCCATATCGACCATCCCATCGCCCATTGCACGGCGCTGTCTCAAGCCATTCGTGAAGCCTTCGAGCTCGACTACTGCGATGTGGTGCCGGCCGCCAGCGACACCCTCGACAGCACGCCGTATCTGGCCGTGGCAGGCGCCGAGCGTTTGGCCCGGCTGATCGAGCGCAGCGAACCACAGACGCTGTCGCTGGGCTCCGGGCGCTCGGTTCGGGCCATGGTCGAGGCGCTCAGCCGTATCGACCGCCCCCAACACCGCTTTGTCTCCCTGGTCGGCAACGTCGCCCGAGACGGCTCTTCCAACCGCTACGACGGGGTGATGATGGCCGCCGACAAGACCGGCGGCGAGCGTTTCCTGCTGCCGACGCCGGTGGTCGCCACAACGGTGGAAGAGAAGCAGACGATGATGGCCCAGCCCCTGTTTCGCGCCGTGGGGGAGGTGGCCAAACAGGCCCAGGCCGCCTTCATCGGCGTAGGGCGCATCGATCGCCAGGCGACCCTGTTTCAGGATCACTTCATCAGCGAGGCGGAGCTCGACGAGCTGCTGTCGCTGAATGCCGTGGGCGAGCTGGTGGGGTGGCCCATGGATGCCCACGGGCGATTGATCGATTGCTTCACCAGCCGCCGGGTGACCAGCCTGGCGCTGGAGCTGTTTCGTGATCAAGCGATGGTGGCGCTGGCCGGCGGCCGCGACAAGGGGCCGGCGATTCTGGCCGCGCTGCGCGGCGGCTGGCTCTCGAGTCTGATTACCGACGAGCACGCCGCGCGTTATATCGTCGATCAGCTGGGCTGACGGCCTGGTCCTTGGGTCATGTCCATCGCCTGTCAACCAACCTAACGGGGTTCACGTCAGGTTGAGTTGGCCGGAGAAGATGCGCCCGTTAGTCGTTGTATTGAGGCGGTGGTGCATAGCGTGAGTCGGCGGGGAATGCTTGAGGGCGCTGGTCATTACGGGGAGGCTTGGTATGCGGGGTGTCGAGTTCGAACAGTGCCATTCCAATGACGCCCAAGTTGCCGGTATCACCTTGCCTGCTATTGCTTGCATAGGCATCATCAACCTTGGCGAAGCGGAAGGCGGCCACTTCGGCATCGCTTTTTCGAAAGCCGGCAATGGTCAGGCTTTCGCCAGCCCGTAGCACGTACCCCCGCTGTTCAACACTTCCGGGCTGCCCGGAAATGACATCCAGACCGTCCACGGTGATGACGGCTTCGTAGGTTCGATTCGAGTAATTGTGTAGCCAGAGTTGGTAGCGATTACCCGCCGTGCCCTGCAGTTGGAAGACGTCGTTGTGGCTCGCCAGATCCATCTTTTGCCCGTTGCCGTCGAGGACGGCGGCCGCGATGCGGCCATCGGCCATCAGCATTTCCTTGGCGATCATCCCGGGCAGTTCGACCTTGTTATAGTAGATATGACGAAGGTCGACGAAGTCCTCGGCGACGCGCTCGAGATTGACCTGCGTGACTCGCGACTCCAATCCTTCTCCCCATTGCGTGCCGAGGCGTGAGCTATCGTTTGAGGCTCTCTCTGTATCTGCTGGTTGATAAGATGCGCAGCCACTGAGCAAGGCGGCCATCAATATTACGAGGAGGAAGGTAAGACGATGCATCGCAATTCTCGCGGCTGTTAGGTGTATTTTTATTGTACTTCAGACCGTTAGTCAGACGTTGTAGGATCGGTCTGGAAAGTCGGTTTATATACGCCAGCTACTCCGCTCGCGATGTGCCATTGATGTAGCGCAATTTCGAACGCCCCGTCGTGGCGACAGGTTTTGCAAGAACACTACCCCGTGTTCGATAAGATAGTTCGATAAGAAAGTTCGACGAGATATCGACCTCAGTCCGTCGTTCCATCGGTGCCATGATCCTTCCCATGGTGCGGCTCGCCGCGCTTATACAGCTAAAGTCTACCCACCTAGGCTTTGCGTTTTGCCGGCCCCTGTTCGATCATTTGATCAATCGATGATGGAATTGATCATTTCCATGGGCAAAAACACTCGCCGAAGGGGAAATGCCGCCGCACCGGCAGTCGCTGGCCGCAAGCTTGACCAAGATCCGCAGGCGACGGGCAGCAGGCAGGCGATTCCGTCCCGATACCGACAATAACAAGCTCGCCCCGCGGGCCCCTTACGAACAGGAGTGCGTCATGAACCACCCTTACCCCCTGTCCGGCGTCGCCGGTTTTGCGCGCAAGCCGCTGGCCCGTCTGATTTCGGTAGCCGGTGTCGCGGCCCTCGGTGCCTCGGCGGCCCAGGCCGAGACCATCACCGTCGCGACCGTGAACAACAACGACATGGTCATCATGCAGGGCCTGACGGATGCATTCGAAGCCGCACATCCCGATATCACCCTGGACTGGGTGGTGCTGGAAGAGAACGTGCTGCGCCAGCGCATGACCACCGATATCGCCACCCAGGGCGGTCAGTTCGATGTGATGACCATCGGCAGCTACGAGGCGCCGATCTGGGCCGAACGCGGCTGGCTCGAGCCACTCGGTGATTTGCCCGCCGACTATCGCGTCGATGACCTGCTTAAGCCTGTGCGCGATGGCCTGAGCCATGACGGGACCCTGTACGCCTTACCGTTCTACGCCGAAAGCTCGATGATGTACTACCGCACGGACCTCTTCGAGCAGGCCGGCATTGCCATGACCGAACAGCCGACCTGGGACGAGGTCGGCTCCTGGGCCGAGACGTTGAATGACCCAGACAACGACGTGGCCGGCATCTGCCTTCGTGGCAAGCCGGGCTGGGGCGAGAACATGGCTTTCGTCTCGACCCTGGTCAATTCCTTCGGTGGGCGCTGGTTTGACATGCAATGGAACCCTGAGATCGACAGTCCGGCGTGGAAAGACGCGATAGGCTTCTACGTGGACCTGCTCGACAACTACGGTCCGCCAGGCGCCAGCTCCAACGGCTTCAACGAGAACCTGGCGCTGTTCTCCCGCGGCAACTGCGCGATCTGGGTCGACGCCACGTCGGCGGCCGGCAAGCTGTTCAACCCCGACGAATCCCAGGTCGCCGACCGCTTGGGTTTTGCGCCGGCACCGGTGGCCAAGACGCCAAAGGGCTCCCATTGGCTGTGGGCCTGGTCGCTGGCCATCCCGGCCTCGTCGGATTCCAAGGACGCGGCACGCACGTTCATCGCCTGGGCCACCTCTCAGGAGTACGTCCAACTGGTCGGTGAGTCCGAGGGCTGGACCAGTGTGCCCCCGGGGACGCGCGCCTCGACCTATGACAACGAGAACTACGTCGAGGCCGCTCCCTTCGCCAGCTTCGTGGTCGAGGCGATCCGCGAGGCCGATCCCACCGATTCGTCACTGGAACCCAATCCCTATATTGGCGTGCAGTTCGTTGGCATCCCCGAGTTCCAGGCCGTCGGTACCCAGGTCGGCCAGATGGTCGCCGCGGCCTTGGCCGGTGAGACCAGCGTCGAGCAAGCGCTGTCATCGGCGCAGCGCGCCACCGAGCGGACCATGCAGCGTGCCGGCTATCCAAAGTAAGTCTGGCGTCCTGTCCTGAGTGTTTTGGTGCGCTCGACGCCGCGTCGATCGCCACTCACCCGCCGAGACTCACCCGCCGAGGGGCATCCGCCCCTCGGCCCCACCTTCGAGTGTGATCCGTTATGAACAAGGCTCGAACTTCCGGCCGCACCGTCGGAGGGTTGCGTACCCTCTCGCTGCAGGCACCCGCGGTCACTCTGCTGTTGCTGTGGATGATCGTGCCGCTGGCGATGACCGTATGGTTCTCGTTTCAGCGCTACAACCTGTTGATGCCCGACATGACCGGCTTCGCCGGCGTCGAAAACTATGAATACCTGCTCACCGATCCGGCGCTGTGGTCGGCCATGGGCACCACCCTGCTGCTGGTGGGGTGGGTGCTGGTGATCACCGTGGTTGGGGGAACCCTGCTGGCGGTGCTGTTCCAGCAAGACTTCATGGGCCGCGGTGTGGCGCGAGTGCTGGCGATCTCGCCGTTTTTCGTCATGCCCACCGTCAGCGCCCTGGTGTGGAAGAACATGATGATGCACCCGGCCAACGGTGTGCTGGCGTGGGTCGCCGAATCCCTCGGCCTGCCGGCGCTGGACTGGTTCTCCAGCCTGCCGCTGACCTCGGTGATCATCATCGTGGCGTGGCAGTGGCTGCCCTTTGCCCTGCTGATTCTGCTTACCGCCATGCAGTCGCTCGACGACGGTAAGGTCGAGGCGGCGCGCATGGACGGGGCGGGCCCCATCGCGGTGTTCTTCTACATCACGCTGCCGCACTTAAAGCGTGCCATCAGCGTGGTGATCATGATCGAGATGATCTTCCTGCTGACCATCTTCGCCGAGATCTTCGTCACCACCTCGGGTGGCCCAGGGCTTGCCACCACCAACCTGGCTTACCTGATCTACATCCGCGCCCTGCTCGATTTCGATGTCGGCACGGCCTCCGCCGGTGGGGTGATCGCGATCATTCTCGCCAACATTGTCGCCATCTTCCTGGTCCGCATGGTGGCCAAGAACCTGGAACAGTGACACTCGTATCGCTCTGGAGGTTTGCCATGACGACATCGACCACGACGACCACTCCCAAGGCCCCGGCGGCGGACGCAACGCGCTCCGATGCGGCGGCCCGCTCGCAGCGCTTACGCCGATTCACCATGGCCGTGCTGGGCTGGGGCGTGGCCTTGACCATCTTCTTCCCGATCTTCTGGATGATCCTGACGGGCTTCAAGACCGAAGCCGATGCCATCGCCGATCCGAGCCTGATCTTCAGCCCAACGCTCGATAGCTACGCCGAGGTCCAGGACCGCGCCGACTACGTGAAGTTTGCCTGGAACAGCGTTGTGGTGTCGTTCGGCTCGACCCTGCTGGCGCTGTTGATCGCGGTGCCGTCTGCCTACGCCATGGCGTTTCTGCCGACCAAGCGCACCAAGGGCACGCTGCTGTGGATGCTGTCGACCAAGATGCTGCCCTCGGTGGGGGTGCTGGTACCGATCTACCTGCTGTTTCGTGATGTCGGCCTGCTCGACACCAAGCTCGGCCTGACCATCGTATATACCTTGATGAACCTGCCCATCGTGGTGTGGATGCTATACACCTTCTTCAAGGACCTGCCTAAGGACATCCTCGAAGCCGGCCGCATGGACGGCGCCGGCACCCTGCAGGAAGTGTGGTATCTGCTGCTGCCGTTGACGCTCCCCGGCATCGCCTCCACCGGACTTCTGTCGGTGATCCTGAGCTGGAACGAGGCCTTCTGGAGCCTCAACCTGACGACCTCTCAGGCCGCGCCACTGACCGCCTACATCGCCTCGTTCTCGAGCCCCGAAGGACTTTTCTGGGCCAAGCTCTCCGCGGCGTCGACCATGGCCATCGCGCCGATTCTGGTCTTTGGCTGGCTGACCCAGAAGCAGATGGTCCGTGGCCTCACCTTCGGCGCCGTGAAGTAACGACTTCGACACAGGATTTTCGGCGGGCCCCCGCGCTGACACGAACGGTGCAAGGGGCGCGATATGCCCCGGGGCGCCGCCAAATAAGAGGACAACAATATGGCAACACTTCAACTCGATCAGGTGGTCAAGAGCTTCGGCGATACCCAGGTGATCAAGGGCATCGACCTGGACATTCAGGACCAGGAGTTCGTGGTCTTTGTCGGCCCTTCCGGCTGTGGCAAGTCGACGCTATTGCGCATGATCGCAGGGCTCGAGAGCACCACCGCCGGCGATATCAATATCGACAACCAGCGCGTCAACGAACTCGGCCCGGCCGAGCGCGGCCTGGCCATGGTGTTTCAGAGTTACGCGCTGTACCCGCACATGACGGTAGAGGACAACATGGGCTTCAGCCTGAAGCTCGCCGGGGTGTCGCGGGAAGATCGCCGCACCAAGGTCATGGAGGCGGCCAGGATACTGCAGCTCGAACCACTGCTCGAGCGCAAGCCCAAGGCGCTCTCGGGGGGCCAGCGTCAGCGCGTGGCCATCGGGCGCGCCATCGTGCGAAACCCGCGCATCTTCCTGTTCGACGAGCCGCTGTCGAACCTTGACGCCGCGCTTCGGGTGCAGATGCGCATCGAGCTTGCGCGGCTGCACGAAGAGCTCAAGGCCACCATGATCTACGTCACCCACGACCAGATCGAGGCCATGACCATGGCCGACAAGATCGTGGTGCTGCAGGGCGGCGTGGTCGAGCAGGTTGGCTCGCCGATGGAGCTCTATCACCACCCGCGTAACCGTTTCGTCGCCGGCTTCATCGGCTCGCCGAAGATGAACTTTCTCAATGCTGTCGCCGAAGAAGGGAGTGCCCAGGGCGTAACGGTGCGCCTGCCGGGGGGCGGTAGCGTCAGTATCCCGGTGGACGGCGGCCAGGTGAGCGAGGGCCAGGCCCTGGATGTCGGCGTGCGACCGGAGCACCTGAGGCTCGATGACAGCGGTCCCTTGAAGGCCCAGATCAATGTGATCGAGCGCCTCGGCGGTCAGACCTCGCTGTACGTGGAAATGGACGATGAGCTGATCACGCTGATGGTCGACGGCGACGTCGCGCACCGAGTGGGTGATGTGGTGCAGTTCGGCTTCGACCCGTCCCGCGCACACCTGTTCAGCGCAGATGGCCAGGCCCTGCAGAGCCTGACGCGCCATCCGCTGGCCTCGTTGACCCGCCAGGACAACCGTGCCGCCAGTGAAGCCGAGGCCTGAGGAGCGCCCATGGAGACCCTGATTTTCGACTGTGATGGCGTGCTGGTGGATAGCGAAGTGATCGCCGAGATGACGCTGGCGGAGCGCCTCGCCGAGTGGTTGCCCGATCTCGACATCGAGACCGAGATCGGCAAGGCGCTGGGGCAGACGACCGCAGCGATTCTGGCCGGGCTCGAATCCGCCAGCCAGCACCCGCTGCCGCAGGATGCCCTGACGTTAATCGATGACGAGATCGAAGCTCGCCTGGCGCACGATCTCATCGCCATCGATGGCGTCGCCGATGCCATCGCACGGCTGACGCTGTCCAAGGCGGTGGTGTCCAACAGCCGGCGCCTGCGCGTCGAGAGTTCGCTGAATCGCACGGGCCTGGCAGAGGTGTTCGGTGCGTTGCCGATCTTCTGCGCCGAACAGGTCGCCCGCCCCAAGCCGGCCCCCGATATCTACCTGCTCGCCGCCAAGACCCTGGGCGTTGAGCCGGCAGACTGCCTGGTCGTAGAGGACTCTGTGTCGGGAGCCACCGCTGCGCGGGCCGCGGGCATGACGGTGATCGGCTTCGTTGGCGCTAGCCACATTGCTCCCGGTCATGATCAGCGCCTTGATGACCTCGGCGTCTGGCGCGTCATGCGCCACATGAGTGAATTGCCGGGGCTGGTGCAGGCCTGGCAGCAACGGCGCGGGAGCCACGCCGATCAGCAAGAACCTGACCGGCAAGCGCCTGGTCAGCAGGCAGACAACCATGGCTCGTCTGTGTCGCGCTAACGATGTCTCGCTAACGACCGTCGCCCGAGGGGGCCTGGCGGCCGCGCCCTGGCGCAGCGTCCACCAGACTCGGGGCAAGCTACTTACTTCAAGCCACTTACTTCAAGGAACGGATCGATGAAACTCACCGACAAGGTAGCGGTGATCACCGGTGGCGCCCGTGGCATCGGCCTTGCCATCGCCGAGCGGTATCTGGCCGAAGGGGCTCGCGTGGCCATCGCCGACGTCGACCCTGCGGCGCTGGAAGAAGGGCTTGCCCACCTGGGGGCTGGTGAGCGAGCTGTCGGTGTGCACCTGAACGTGTGCGAGCGGGACTCCATCGACGCCATGGTGACGCAGGTGGTGGCGCGCTTCGGCGTCATCGATATTCTGGTCAATAATGCCGCGGTCTTCGATATGGCCCCGGTGCTGGAGGTCAGCGAGCGGAGCTTCGATCGCCAGTTCGCGGTCAATGTGAAGGGCCTGTTCTTTACGCTCCAGCGGGTGGCCAGGCAAATGGTCGAGCAAGGCCACGGTGGCCATATCGTCAACATGGCCTCTCAGGCGGGCCGCCGCGGCGAGGCCCTGGTCAGTACCTACTGCGCCACCAAGGCGGCGGTCATCAGCTTGACCCAGTCCGCCGGACTCGGCCTGATCAGGCAGGGGATTCGCGTCAATGGCATCGCCCCTGGCGTGGTCGATACTCCGATGTGGGGAGAGGTCGACGCCCTGTTCGCCAAGTACGAAAACCGCCCGCTGGGCGAGAAGAAGCGCCTGGTCGGTGAGCAGGTGCCGATGGGGCGCATGGGGCGTCCCGACGACTACGCCGGTGCTGCCGTGTTCCTGGCGAGTGCCGACAGCGATTACGTCGTTGCCCAGACCCTGAACGTCGATGGTGGCAACTGGATGAGCTAGTCGCCATGCCAGGCTCGTCGCCTCACACGGCCAGGCCCGGTGTGTCAGGCCCGGTATGCTAGGGCTGATGTGCTAGGGCTTAAGTGCCAGGCCCGGAGTACAAGATCCAGGCCGCGAGACCGGAGCCGCCGACTGCAAGGAGCGTCGCATCATGATTCCCAGCATTGACCAGATCAACGAACGGATACTTCTCGGCGCCGAAGGCCGAGCCCGTTACATCGTGGCGCTGGCTGGCCCCCCGGGGGCTGGCAAGTCGTTTCGTTCGGCCTGGCTCGCCCGGGCCCTCAACGAGCGTTGCCCGGGCAGCGCCGCCGTGGTGCCCATGGATGGCTACCACTACGACAATGCCGTGCTCGAGCCGCGGGGCCTGCTGGCGGTCAAGGGCGCGCCCGACACCTTCGATGTCGAAGGGTTACGTCATGATCTGGTGCGTCTGAAGCACGCCGATGGCGATGTCGCGGTGCCGGTGTTCGATCGCCCTCTGGACCTGGCTCGGGCCGGCGGCCGGGTGATCGGTAAAAGCCACCGAATTCTGATCGTCGAAGGCAACTACCTGCTGCTCGATGAGGGGCCCTGGCCTGCCTTGCGCAGGGATTTTGATCTGACCCTGTTTCTCGATGTGGACGATGACGTGCTCGAGCAGCGTCTGATCGAGCGCTGGCTCTGTATGGGTCAGGACCACGCAGGGGCCATCGCCAAGGCGCGTGACAAGGACATGCTCAATGCCCGCCTGATCAAGGCGTGTTCGGTGAGCGCCGATATCGATTGGCGTTAATGCCAAGGCCAGCACGACGCGCCATGGCATGGCGGTTTTCCCACTTTTCCCTAGAGGTTCCCATGAGTCGACTCAACCAGGCCACACTTGGTCAGCTCGACCCGCGAGTCGCGCGTCCGAGCTACGATCGCACCGGCGTCACGCCAGGCATCGTGCATATCGGTGTTGGTGGATTCCATCGCGCCCATCAGGCCATGTATGTCGACCGGTTGATGGACGCCGGGCTGGCTCTGGACTGGGGCATCATCGGCGTGGGCGTGATGCCTGGCGATCGACGCATGCGAGAGGCCCTGGCCGGGCAGGACCATCTCTACACGGTTGTCATCAAGCATCCCGACGGGACCCATGAGCCGCGTGTGATCGGCGCGATGCTCGACTATCTGTTTGCGCCCGACGACCCCGAGGGCGTGATCGAAGCGATGGCCACTCCGGCCATTCGCATCGTGTCATTGACGGTGACCGAGGGAGGCTACAACTGTCATCCGGTCAGCGGCGAGTTCGATCTCGATGATCCCGATGTGGTCCATGATCTTGGCGACCCGGCATGCTCCAGGACCAGCTTTGGTCTGGTGGTGGAAGCCCTGCGTCGGCGCCGCGAGCGTGGGCTGGCCCCTTTTACGGTGATGTCCTGCGACAATATTCAGGCTAACGGCGATGTGGCCAGGCGCATGTTCACGGCCTTTGCCCGGGCCCGGGATGGCGAGCTTGCGCGCTACATCGAGCAGGCGGTGGCGTTTCCCAACTCCATGGTCGACCGTATCACGCCGGTGACCACGCCCATGGACATCGACGAACTCAGCACGCGCTTCGGCGTCGACGATGCTTGGCCGGTGGTCTGCGAGCCGTTTACCCAATGGGTGCTGGAAGATCACTTCGTCGCCGGGCGTCCGGCCTTCGAGGCGGTGGACGTCCAGGTAGTCGAGGACGTCGAGCCGTACGAACTGATGAAGCTCCGGTTGCTCAATGCCAGCCACCAGGCGATGTGCTATTTCGGTTACCTAGCGGGCTATCGCGACGCGCACGAGGTGTGTCAGGACCCACTGTTCGTCCAGTTTCTGCTGGGCTACATGGCCGAAGAGGCCAGTCCGACCCTGGCGCCGGTGCCAGGCGTCGACCTCGACGGCTATCGCCGAACCCTGATCGAGCGCTTCGCCAACCCCCATATCAAGGACACCCTGGCGCGGCTGTGCGCCGAAAGCTCGGACCGGATTCCCAAGTGGCTGGTGCCGGTGATTCGCCACCAGCTTGAGCACGGCGGGGAACTCAAGCGCTCGGCGGCGATCGTGGCCAGTTGGGCGCGCTACGCCGAGGGCATCGACGAGGCCGGTGAGCCGATTGTCGTGGTCGACCGGCTCAAGGAGCGTCTGATGGCACTGGCCGTCCGCAACCACGAGCATCCTCGCGCCTTCGTCGAGAATCGAGAGCTGTTCGGCGATCTGGCCGACGCCCCGCGGTTTCTGCTCGCCTATCTTAGGGCCCTGAAATCGCTGCACGAGAAGGGCACACGCGCTACCTTGGAGGCGTTGGTACAGGCGGGTCACGAGGGTGGCCCATAACCGCGGGGAGACGCTGATGTATCTGGGAGTGGACTGTGGAACCCAGAGTACCAAGGTCGTAGTGGTCGATGTGCAGGCCGGCCGGCTGATCGCCGAGGCGAGCCGTCCTCATCGGCTCACAGAGGGCGCGGGCGGGCGCCGCGAGCAGGCCCCCGAGGACTGGATCGGGGCCTTTCGCGGGGCCTTTCATGAGGCCCTCGCGCGCGCCGGCGCTGGCGCCGAGTCGATTCGTGGTATCGGCGTATCCGGCCAGCAGCATGGCATGGTCGCGCTCGACGCCACGGGACAGTTGCTGCATCCGGCGAAGCTATGGTGCGACACCGAGACCGATGCTCACAATCAGGCGCTGATCGAGCGGTTGGGGGGCGAAGCCGGTTGTCTCGAGGCGTTGGGGCTGGTGTTGCAGACGGGCTACACCGCCTCCAAGGTTGCCTGGCTGCGCGATACCCATCCCGAGGCCTATCGGCGCATCGATAGCCTGATGCTGCCCCACGAGTATCTCAACTTCTGGCTGACCGGCGAGAAAGCCGCCGAAGCCGGTGATGCCTCGGGGACCGGGTACTTCGATACTCGCACCCGGCGCTGGAGCAACGTCGTCTTCGCCGCGATCGCACCGGAGCTGGACCCTGAGCGCGTGTTGCCGCGACTGATCGACTCCCGCGAGGCCGTCGGGCGAGTCCGGGCCTCGCTGGCGCAAGAGCTGGGGCTTGGCGACGGCGTGCTGGTCTCGAGTGGTGGCGGTGACAACATGCTCGGCGCCATCGGCACAGGCAACATTCGCCCCGGTCGAGTGACGATGAGTCTTGGCACCTCGGGCACCGTATGCGCCTGGTCCGAGACGTCTGTCGATGCCGGTAGCGCCATGGTGGCCAATTTCTGCGCCAGCCATGCCGGCTGGCTGCCGCTGGTCTGCACCATGAACGTGACCTCGGCCAGCACGCGCATACGCGAGCTGTTTGGTCTGGATATCGCCGGCTTCAACGACGCCTTGGGCGGTGCCCCAATCGGTGCCGATGGCGTCACCGCACTGCCGTTCTTCAACGGCGAGAGGGTGCCGTCGTTGCCCCTGGCGACGGCGTCCCTGGCCGGGCTGACCAGTCGCAATACCACCGTGCCCAATGTCTGCCGTGCGGTGGTAGAAGGCGCCACCTTTGGCTTGCGTTACGGGCTGGATCTGCTGGGCCCCCTGGCCGCGGGTGCAAGCCAAGTTCGCTTGATCGGCGGCGGCGCCAGAAGCGCCGTGTGGCGCCAGATGGTGGCCGATATCACCAACACCGAGGTGGTGTGTCCCAAGGTGGCCGATGCCGCGGCGCTTGGCGCCGCCATTCAGGCCGCCTGGTGCGCCGGGGAAGGTGAGCTGGAGGCGCTTTGTGAGCGCCTCGTGCACCTGGATGATCGCCTGGGAGTGGTTCCCAATGGCGAGAATGTGCAGGCCTATCGTGAGGTCTATGAACGCTACCGGGCCACGCTGTTGAACCAGCATGGCGTGGGGTAGCCTGCGCCAGACACGATGCATGGTTCGCTGCCTGCTGCGCGTGCCGTACAGGGCAAGGCAGGGCAGTAGCAAGGGCGAGCCTGCAGCGATGAGTGGGTGGCCCCGCGCGATGTTGGCGCAGGGGCCATCATGCGTTCAGGGGCGTGCTTTTCGTTGTTGGCGGTGGTCAGAGCCCGTTCGGCCATGAGCACCGTAGCGCCTTGTCATGCGTCATCTCATCGGCCGTGGTGGGCCTGCCAAGGTTCGTCGGTCTAGCCAATATGTCTAAGGTCTTGCCATTTTTAGCTCAGCAGCATTGACGTCGGCATCGTGGGTGGTTAGTTGATATATACAACAAGCCGTATTTTGTATTTCTCAACGTCCAGCGCTAGGCGACCAACAGCCCTTGAGCCTGAGCCTGAGCCTTTTGGCTTGGGTGCCGAGGATAGGGCCGCGTGGGCCGATTGCCGGTGCACCGCCGGCTGCTAGGGGCCACGGTGAGCCCCGGCGCTATCAATCTGTGAGGTGTGTCTGTCATGACCGATGCCGTAAGCCCCGATCACCGCGTCTCCACGATCGTCGATTGGGACGCCTCGACGCTGTCTCATGCCATTCACGCCCGAGAGGTGTCCTGCCGTGAGGTGATGACGGCGTATCTTGCCCATATCGACGCGGTGAATCCGCGCGTCAACGCCATCGTGTCCCGGGTCGATAGCGAACGTCTGCTGGCCCAGGCCGACGAGCGTGATCGTCAACTCGACCGCGGCGAGTCGATGGGCTGGCTGCATGGCGTGCCCCAGGCGATCAAGGACCTGTCGCCGACTCAGGGCATCACCACCACCCTGGGCTCGCCGCTGTTCGCCGACCAGGTGCCCGAGGCGGATGGTTTGATGGTGTCGCGCATGCGCAAGGCGGGGGCGATCATCATCGGCAAGACCAACAGCCCCGAGTTCGGCCTCGGTTCGCAGACCTACAACTCGGTGTTCGGTGCGACGCGCAATGCCTTCGACCATCGCCTGTGTGCCGGCGGGTCCAGCGGTGGTGCGGCCGCTGCACTGGCCATGCGTATGCTGCCGGTTGCCGATGGCAGTGACATGATGGGGTCGCTGCGCAACCCCGCCGGCTATCACAATATTTTTGGTTTCCGCCCTTCCTTCGGACGCGTGCCCCACAGTCCCGTTCCGGAGATTTTTGGTCATCAGCTGGCGACCGAGGGTCCCATGGGACGCCGCGTCGATGACCTGGCCCAACTACTGGCGATCCAGGCCGGCCCCGACCCGCGAGCCCCCTTGGCCCTGAGCGATGCTGGCCGGCACTTTGCCGAGCCGCTGCAGCCGCTGTCCGCGCGGGCCCATCCGAGAATCGGCTGGATCGGCGATTGGCGGGGCTATCTGGCGATGGAAGAGGGTGTTCTCGACGTCTGTCACGAGGCGCTCAAGGTCTTTGAAGGCCTGGGCGCCGAGGTCGAGGCGCTGACGCCGGACTTCGCCCCGGAGCGGTTGTGGGAGAGCTGGCTGACCCTGCGCCAGTGGGCGGTGGCGGGGAGCCTTAGTGAGTTGTGGGCGGACCCCGAAAAACGCCGCCTGCTGAAGCCTGAAGCTCGCTGGGAGGTCGAGCAGGGCATGACGCGCTCGGCCCTCGATGTGCACCGGGCCAATGTGTCGCGCAGCGCCTGGTACCAGTGCCTGCTGGCGCTGTTCGAGCGTTTCGATGTGCTGGCCCTGCCCAGCGCTCAGGTGTTTGCTTTCGACGTCGACACGCCCTGGCCCAACGAGGTCGCCGGGCGCGCCATGGATACCTACCACCGCTGGATGGAAGTCGTCATCGCCGGGTCTCTCGCCGGCTGCCCGGTGATCAGCGTGCCGGCAGGCTTCAGCCGACAAGGCAAGGCCATGGGCCTGCAGCTGATCGCCCCACACCGCGATGACCTGGCACTGTTGAGGCTCGCCAAGGCCTATGAATCCGCGATCCCCGAGCTGTTGGGGCGTCGTCCCGCAGGGCGTTAGACGGCGTCAGGCATGGCGGCGGGTGGGGCGCTGGGGCAAGGTATGTCGCGGCCACGCTCTCGGTGTCCGTTGCGTGCTTGCTCAGCCGAAGGCTAGTCGCCAACATGCTGCCGTGGCCATGCCGGTGGCGATGGCGGCCAGGGTCTTGCCGGTGGTCAGCATCACCGTGGCGGTGGCCACCAGCGCCAGGCGAGCCGCCGTGTCGCCGTCCAGTGCCACGGGCATGATGACGGCGACCAGTACCGAGCCGGCCATGGCATTGATGAAGCGCTGAACGCGGGGACCGATCGGCACCCGGGACATGATCAGTACACCGCCCGCTCGGGTTAGGTAAGACACAGCGCCCATGATGATAATCGCCAGCATGGCGCCGAAGTCCGCTGTCGGCAGGTTCATGGGGCGTCGTCCTGTGCTGCGCTGGCCTTCGGCGGAATCAGCAGACCCGCCACGCCGCCGGCAATGGCACCGACGATCACGTGAGTGTTGTCGGGCAGCCACTTCAGGGCGGCCACCGCGGCGAGCCCCGCCGCCATCCAGCAGGCCAGGATACGCCGGTCCGTCTTGCCCCCCAGCAGTACCGCCAGCAAGAAACACCCCATGATGACGTCGAGGCCGAAGCGCTGCGGTGATGACACCCCGGCGCCGAAGGTCACGCCGATCAGGGTGCCGAGCATCCAGGCCAGCCACAGCGCGATGCCGCCGCCTACCAGTACGCCGACGTTGCGCTCCCCGCGCTGAAAGTCGCCGATGGCCATGGCCCAGTTGGAATCGCTAACGAGTAGCATCGAGGCGTAGCGGGGCGCCGTGGGCAGACCCTTCAACCAGGGGTAGAGGGCGGCGCCCATCAACAGATGGCGCGCATTGATCGCTAACGTGGTCGCGATCAGGGCGATCAGGGGAATCTCCGGCCCCCAGAGATCGAGCGCCGCGAACTGCGCGCTACCGGCGAAGACGAGGGCGCTCATGGCCAGGGTCTGAAGCTGCGACAATCCGGCGCCAGGGGCGGCGACACCGAAGGCCATGCCGAACACCACGACAAAAAGGCAAAGCGGCGCCATGCGTCTGAAGCCCGACGCCACGCCTGCGGCGTCGAGTCGGGTGTGGGAGGTATCCTGAGAAAGGGGCATCGGGCTGGTCAGCCTCCGTGCGAACAGCGTCTCCCCGCGGCCAAGGGACTGGCCTCGGGGCAAGACAACGAGTCGGGTGGGTCCCAGACCCTATCCTCGGCGCTTACCGGCTCCTGTTCAAGGAGCCCCCTGCTGACGGTCTCTCTTGTCACTGCGTGCCGTTGTATGCCGATGCGTGCCGTTGGCAATGCCGAGTCTGGTGGACACCCGATGTCCAGCATTCTGTGCCCGAGGCTGTCGGCCAGGCACGTAACGCCAGCACGTAACGCCCCACCCCCGGCTCAGGCGTGCCAGATATCGGCGACAAGGCGATAGCTTTCCAGGCGATCCTCGAGGGCATAGGTGTCGGTGTTGAGCATCAGTTCATCGGCACCGGTGCGCTCGAGGAATCGCTCGAGGCCTTCTCTCACCGTCTGTGGCCCGCCGATCACCGCGGCGTCGAGAAAGCTCTCTACCTGGGTGCGCTCCATGGGCGACCAGTCGAGTTGCTCCACGGGCGGTTGGGCCAGACCGCGCTTGCCGCGAATCATGCCCAGGAACTTGAGGCGTGCGGTGCTGGCCAGGTACTGCGCGTGAAGGTCGTTGTCGGCGGCAATCACCGGCAGACCGACCATGGCATAGGGGGCATCGAGCACTTCAGAAGGGCGGAACTGGTCACGGTAGACCCGCAGCGCCTCATCGAGTTGGCCCGGAGCGAACTGCGCGGCGAAGGCGAATGGCAGGCCCTCTCGAGCCGCTAGCTGGGCGCTGTAAAGGCTCGATCCCAGCAGCCATAGCGGCACGTGGGTGCCCTGGCCGGGTACCGCGCGCACGCGCTGATCGGGCCTGGCATCGCCCAGGTAGCCTTGGAGTTCGGCGAGACGCTGGGGGAAGTCATCGACGCCCGCGTAAGGGTCCCGACGCATCGCGGCCATGGTGGCCGCATCTGAGCCTGGCGCACGGCCCAAGCCGAGGTCGATACGCCCAGGATAGAGCGTCTCGAGGGTGCCGAACTGCTCGGCCACTACCAGTGGGGGGTGGTTGGGCAGCATGATGCCGCCGCTGCCCACACGAATGCGTGACGTCTGGCTCGCGACATGGCCGATCAAGACGGCGGTGGCGGCGCTGGCGATGCCTTCCAGGCTGTGGTGTTCGGCCAGCCAGTGGCGGGTGAAGCCCGCCGCCTCGGCCTGCTGCGCCAGGGCGACACTGGCGTGGAAGCTATCGGCGACGGAGCCTCCGGCGCGGATCGGGGCCAGATCCAGCACGGAAAGCGGTGTTTGGCTGAGTCGAGACATCAATGTCTCCTTCTTAATATGGTTAATTTCCTACAAATTAAATCTGTTTGTAGTGAATTTTATGCCACTCCGGTAAGTGGTCGGTAAAAGGCACTTTTTTTTAGATCGAGTTCACTATGATGAGTGCGTGGTCCATGAGTGGGACTGCGGTCGGGTTGTCATCACGCTTGCTTGGGTGTGGTTGAAAAGCAGCGGTCGATACGCAGCGGTCGAAAGTCGATCTCGGCGTCGTCGCTTGAGCGATGTTCGTTGGCCACGGTTCGCTAGCCAGTGCCACGGCGAACCTTCGTCCTGGATGGTCGATGACCGGAGCAAAGGGTCGAGGGATATCGGCATAGGGCTCGACGGCGCCAAGCGTGCCTCTGGGTCGGATCGACACGCCGATGTGGCGAAGCGGGATACGGCCGTCGAGCCAACGTTTGCGCTGGTGACACCTGATATATAGATAACATGCTAACCGTTATCGCGAAACTTGGTCTGCAAAGGCTGCTCGGCATCCGCGTCACTGCCGGGTCGTCCGACACGGCGCATCCTGGTGGGAGATGGGCGGGAACAGGATGCCGCGGCGGCGCTGCACAGGCCTTCCGAAATGCGACATTGATAATAACTAGGAAGGCAATATGCAACAGAACGATGGACAGCGGGTCTTCTACGTCTCCGCGATTATCATAGCGATACTGGTCGCCCTGGGCGTCCTCTTCCCCGTCGGATTTGGCGACGTCGCAACCGCCGCCTTGAATGCAGTGTCACGCCTGTTTGGCTGGTTCTATCTCCTCTCTGTCTTCGGCATCATGGTGTTCCTGCTGGCGCTGGCCATGGGCAAGTATGGCAAGGTGCGGTTGGGACCACAGGATAGCAAGCCCGAGTATGGCTTCTTCTCCTGGGTCAGCATGCTGCTGGCGGCGGGGTTCGGCGTGGGGCTGGTGTTCTATGGCATGGCCGAGCCGATGACGCACTACATCTCGCCGCCTTACGGTGATGTTGCGCCGGAAAGCGCCGAGTCCGCGCGCTATGCTATCCAGTACGCTTTCTTCAACTGGGGCGTGCATCAGTGGACGGCCTTCGCGCTGGTGGGGTTGATCATCGCTTACTACCAGTTTCGCAAGGAGCAGGCTGGGCTGGTGTCCGTGGTGCTACGTCCGCTGACGGCCAAGCGCCCAGGACTTCAGCGCTTCAATGGCGCCTTGGATGTTTTTGCGGTGGTCGCGACGGTGATGGGGGTTGCCACCTCATTGGGCCTGGGGGTTCTGCAGACCAATGGCGGCCTGCATGCGGTTTTCGGGCTCCCCGAGAACGGCTTCTGGCAGTTTATTATCCTGTTCTGCATGTTCCTGGCCTATATGGCATCGACCTGCTCGGGACTCGACAAGGGCATCAAGCGGTTGTCGAACCTGAACATGGTGATGTGCATCACCATGATGCTCTATGTGCTGTTTACCGGGCCGACGTTGAAGATTCTCGAGACGATTACCTTAGGGTTCGGCGACTACCTGCAGAACTTCCTGGTCATGAGTCTGCGCATGTCGCCCTACAACGGTGACAACTGGGCACAGAACTGGACGATCTTCTATTGGGCCTGGGTGATAGCCTGGTCGCCGTTCGTCGGTACGTTCGTTGCCCGTATCTCGCGCGGTCGCACCATCAAGGAGTACGTGTTCGGTGTGCTGTTTGTCCCGCCTGTGCTGGCCTGCCTGTGGCTCGGCGTCTTCGGCGGTACGGCCATCCACATGGAGCTGGCCACCGAAGGGCTCGGCCTTGCGGCGGCCACCCAAGACAACATCACCGTGGCGTTGTTCAAGATGTTCGATCTGATGCCATTCTCCGGGCTGCTGTCGGTGATGGCGATGATCCTGATCTTCATCTTCCTGGTGACATCCGCCGACTCTGCCTCGTACATCGTCGCCCAGATGACCGATAACGGCTCCATCAGTCCACCGCTCTACAAGCGCGTACTTTGGGGCGTACTGATCGCTGCCATCTGCCTGACCCTGATTGCCTCAGGGGGGCTCAAGGGCTTGCAGGCTGCGGCGGTTCTCGCGGCACTGCCCTTTACCTTCATCCTGTACATGATGGTGGTGGTCTTGATGCGGGAGCTGCGCAAAGACCGCAAGCTGATGCTCGATGGGCTCTATCACCATTACAAGGAAATGCCGGTTGGGGCAGACGCCTTCGAGGCCCGTGACCAGGCCAAGGAAGAGGGCATGGCACCGCCGGAGGAGGCATTGAAGCAGGATGACGAGGATGTCTCTGGCACCCACACCATGGCAACCACGCGGCCCAAGCCTCAGTCCTAGCCATGCAAGCCAAGTGAGCCGCAACCCGGGGCGAGACGAGCGCGTTGAGTGAGCGCGGCTCAGAGGACGCGAGTCCCGTCCCGGTCGCAGCAGTAGCCGCTGAATCCGGCGCCCCCTGGGCGCCGGATTTTTTTGTCCGATACTCGAGCGGACTCCTGTTCGGGTCTCGGTTCTGTGCTTACTCGGGCTCGGTTTGCTAGCCTGGCGGCCATTGTTCATCCGAGTTGCCTCACGGCAAGGAGCTTTTTATGAAGGGTCAAGGAGGAGCGGGGATACTGTCGGCATCTGGCGGCCAGCGCGTGTTTTTTCTGTCGGCACTGATCATCGTCGTGCTGGTGGCCTTCGGGGCAGGCTTTCCAGAGGCCTTCGGGCATGCGGCCGGTGCTGCACTCGGCAAGATATCCCATCTGTTTGGATGGTTCTATCTGCTGGCCGTGTTTGGTTTCGTCATCTTTCTTGGCGGGCTCGCGCTGAGCAAGTACGGCAAGGTGCGTCTAGGGCCCCAGGACAGCACTCCGACCTACGGTACCTTTTCCTGGATCAGCATGTTGCTGGCAGCAGGGTTCGGGGTGGGGTTGGTGTTCTACGGTATGGCCGAGCCGATGAGCCATTTTGCATCGCCTCCCTATGGCGATGTGGCGGCAGAGACCCCCGAGGCGGCGCGTTACGCGATTCAGGTCGCCTATTTCAACTGGGGCGTCCATCAGTGGGCGGCGTTTTCATTGGTCGGGCTGATCATCGCCTACTTTCAGTTTCGCAAGGGCCAGGCCGGACTGGTGTCATCGGTGTTGTCATCGGTCACCGCCAGGCGCCCGTGGCTGCGCCCTTACACCGATAGCCTCGATGTCTTTGCCGTCGTCGCTACCGTGATGGGGGTAGCGACATCGCTGGGGCTAGGTGTGCTGCAGACAAACGGCGGATTGCATGCGGTGTTCGGTTTGCCGGAGAACGCCTGGTGGCAATTCGTCATCCTGTTGTGCATGTTTCTGGCCTATATGGCGTCGACCTGGTCCGGGCTCGACAAGGGCATCAAACGTCTGTCCAACCTCAACATGATCCTGTGCATCGCCATGATGCTGTATGTGCTGTTCACCGGGCCGACGGTACAGATTCTCGAGACCATTACTCTCGGCATTGGCGACTACCTGCAGAACTTCATCGGCATGAGCCTGCGTTTGTCCCCCTATGACGGTAACGACTGGGCCAGCCAATGGACGGTCTTCTACTGGGCCTGGGTGATCGCCTGGTCGCCCTTCGTGGGAACCTTTGTCGCTCGAGTGTCGCGGGGCCGCACCATTCGCGAGTACGTGCTCGGGGTGTTGGTGGTGCCGCCGCTGCTGGCGTGCCTGTGGATTGGCGTGTTCGGTGGTGCTGCGCTGCACATGGAGCTCGGTGGGGACGTAGGGCTTGCCGCCGCGACTCAGAACAACATCACCGTGGCGCTGTTTTCCATGTTCGATCAAATGCCGTTTTCGTCGCTGTTGTCGGTGATGGCGATGTGCCTGATTTTCATTTTCCTGGTGACATCGGCGGATTCGGCCTCCTTCATCGTCGCCCAGATGACTGACGACGGCTCGATCGAGCCGCCACTCTACAAACGGGTGCTGTGGGGGGCATTGATCGCGGCGATCTGTTTTACCCTGATTGCCGCCGGTGGCCTGGAAGGCTTGCAGTCCGCCGCGGTGCTTTCGGCGCTGCCCTTTTCGTTCATCCTGTTCATGATGGTCTGGGTCCTGGTCAAGGAATTGCGAGCGGATCGAAAGGCCATGTTGGCGCAGTTGTATCGCCGCCACGGAGAAACACCGGTCGGCGCCGATCCTTTCGAGGCGGAAACGCTTGCCGACGAAGAGCGACTGCGGCGGGCGCCGAATGTGGTCAACCGCCGAATCAATCACTGAGTCGTTGCTGTCATGCTGGCCAGGGCCGTGGAAACGAAAACGGCCCCGTGCCGTGCCGTGCCGGGAAACGGGAGTTCCTGTGCGTCGCCTGCTACATTAGACAACTTCAGGACTCCTTTTGGGTCAGGCGTCGTTTCGGGTCTACGCTCAGAGTAACGGTTGAACGGATGTCAATCATGTCTCCCCCTTCCCAGACTCGCGGTGCTACTCGCCGTGGGACTCGCCGTCGCCGCAGGATGCCGGCGCTCTCCTGGGCCTCCTTCGACCGATGGCTGGATCGCCTGGTCACGGTGGCCGTCGCCACCGCTGTCGTGGTGGGGATAACTGCGCTCGTGTTATCACTAGTGGTTGGCCGCTAGTGAGCGTCTGCGGCTGAGCCCGTTTGGGAAGCCCGTGTGAGAAGCCTGCCTGTTCCGTCTGCCCCGCCTGGCACCAGGCCGTCGCGTGAAGCCGCGGAGATATGGCTCCCTCCTTCTGTCCTCGTCATGGCGTCCTGTGAAACGCTCGCACTCCGGAGTCAATGGTGGTGGCCTTGTGCCAGGGCCGTGGCCCCGAGGCTCGTGACGTTTGGAGCGGTCCTACTGCGTGCCGCCGTGTCAGGCCCGGTCGCTCGACAACGGCGATCTGATCGGCGGAAGGGGGCAGGTGATGCGCCACACCGATTTTCGATGGTGAGCGGACGAAAGCAGGGCGCTCAGGGAGAGTCATGATGCGACTACGCTGGATTCTTGTACTGGTGGCGGTGGGTGTGGCCATCGACAAGAGTGACTGGACGCCTCCGCCGGCCTGGATTCCCTGGGCCCCCCTTGCGATCGGCGACCCCGTCACCCCGCTGACTTCCTTCAAGTTGGCGCGGCTGAAGGGGAATCCCGAGGCCTGTCGGGCGACGCTTGCAAGTGCTCCCGA